>Ga0233430_1000139_pt1 | contig 150294 bp, 98 predicted proteins | sample SI_118_April2016_2_FD_179883 | JGI IMG/M metagenome (GOLD analysis project Ga0233430, IMG submission 179883) | Seawater microbial communities from Saanich Inlet, British Columbia, Canada - SI_118_April2016_150_MG | ecosystem: Environmental > Aquatic > Marine > Inlet | place: Canada: British... | reverse complement strand
TTCATCCAAGGAGAGAAAGGATGCCATCGGTCTCCTCTTGCTGAGCGGGGAAAATGATAAGCCATCTCGGAATCCAAACATATCAAATCTCTAAATACTTCACAACTCATTCCGGATCGCTGTATCTCGGTAATGGTGGTCAGGTGAAGTCGGGCAGCTGTCGGGGCTGGTCGAAACACCAGCAGCGCTATGCCGACAATGAGTCTGGCAATATTTTTCATAATTTCCCGTTCAATAGTTGCGTGTAGATCGGGTTGCTCTTATAAGAAGATATGTAGAACGATAGGGGATAAAAGGGGATGATGCAGCGGTTTTTTTGTGGCCGCCTTTCCGATCACGAGTGAGAGAGGAGGTAGAAATGACACCGAGAGAGCGTTTTATCCACGCGCTGGAGTTGCGCCCGCCACTGTCCGGACGCGTGCCCCACTTTGAACTGGTCTTCTTTTTGACGATGGAGGTCTTCGGCAAGGTGCACCCTTCGCACCGGCAGTACGGCCAGTGGGATCAGATGGAGGAGAAGGAACGCCAGCTGCACCGGGAGGATATGGCCGATCTGTTCATCGAGACGGCACGCCGCTTTGAGCACGACGCGATCTTTTTGCACCCGAACCCGGGAGGGGAAGAGGAGGTCCTGCGGCAAATTGATATAGTGCGTGAAAAAACGGGAGATACCTACTTTTTGATGCTGCACGGAGATGCCACCTACGGAGTGCCGAACGGCAGCCACATGGCGGAGTGGTGCGCGCGCCTTGTGGAGGGCCCGGAGGAGGTGAAGGATGAGGCGGCACGCCAGGTCGACGGAGTGCTGGCGCGTGGAGAGCGGCTGGCGGAGCACGGCGGGTTGGACGGCTTCGCCCTCTGTTCGGATTACTGCTTCAATGACGGCCCGTTTCTCTCGCCGGAGTGGTTTGGTGAATTCGTAACTCCGTATCTGACGCGCCTGGTGCGCGGGTATCGCGATCAGGGGCACTACGTGATCAAACATACGGACGGGAATATCATGCCGATTCTCGATCAGCTGGTCGAAGGGCCGCCCCACGCCCTCCACTCGCTGGATCCGCAGGGAGGGGTCGATATGGAGGAGGTAAAGAAGCGGGTGGGGGACAAAGTCTGCCTGATCGGCAATGTAAACTGCGGGCTGCTCGATTCGGGGACGGACGAGGAAGCGATTGAGTCGGCGCGCTACGCGCTGCGGCACGGCATGCCGGGTGGGGGATATATATTTGCAACGAGCAACTGCGTGTACACCGGAATGAGTCTGGAACGGTACGAGCTAATCCTGGATGTGTGGCGCAAAGAGGGGAATTATTGAGTATGACATCGCTGAGCGAGCGCGAAATAACTCGCTACAACCGGCAGATGATGGTCGCCGATTGGGGGGAGGAGGGACAGGAAAAGCTCAAGGGAGCGACGGTGTTCATCGCCGGGATGGGCGGGTTGGGATGTCCGGTATCGATCTATCTGGCGGTGGCCGGAGTGGGCCAGATGCGGATTTGCGATGTGGATCGAATCGAGCTGTCCAATCTCAATCGGCAGATCCACTACACCGAGGGGGATGTCGGACAGCTCAAGGCGGAAACGGCGGCGGCCCGACTGCGCGAGACCAATCCGGAAGTAGATGTTGTCAGCTTCACCGACTTTATCGACGCCGACAACATCGGAGAGATCGCCGGTGAGGCAGATCTCGTCGTCGACTGTCTGGACAATTTTGAAACGCGCTATCTGCTGAACGGGTTTTGCATCGAAAAGGGAATTCCGCTGGTGCACGGAGCGGTGTGGGGGTTGAGTGGCCAGGTGGCCTTTTTGCACCCACCGGAAACGCCCTGTCTGCAGTGTATCTTTCCCGAACCGTCTCCCAAAGCGGTCTTTCCGGTCCTGGGTGTTACCCCTGGGCTGACCGGCTGTCTGCAGGCGATGGAGGCGCTGAAGTATCTGACGGGAGTGGGGCGCAACGTGGAGAACCGACTGCTGATGTTCGACGGAGAGGAGATGGACTGGCGGAGCTTCAAGATTCGGCGAGTGCCGAATTGCCCCGCCTGCAAGAATCTTTAGGTCGAGGTTTTTCCTCGGTCTAAAGATTGCTCGTTTGGCAAAAAGCTCCGGAAACAAAAGTTTCCGGAGCTTTTTGCACCGTATCTCACATGGGAACGGTATCCTCGATGGACGGGAGTCGGTTGGGGCGCTGAGAATACCATTCAGCCTTGTGTGCAGGATCTAATCTTCGAGCAGATCGGCGAACAGGTCGGTGCTCAGGTAGCGCTCGCCGCAGCTGGGGATGATGACGACGATCGTCTTACCGGCGTTTTCGGGGCGGCTGGCGACCTGGCAGGCAGCGTGCAGGGCGGCGCCGGAGGAGATGCCGACCAGCAGACCCTCCTCCTGGGCGGCGCGACGAGCCATGGCAAAGGCCTGCTCATTTTCGACGCGGACAACCTCGTCGACAACTTCCTGATTGAGGACGTCGGGCACGAAACCGGCACCAATGCCCTGGATCTTGTGCGGGCCCGGATCGCCACCCGAGAGGACTGGCGAGGCGTCCGGCTCGACGGCGACGGTGCGGAAGGAGGGTTTGCGGGCCTTGAGCGCCTCGGAGACGCCGGTGATGGTGCCGCCGGTGCCGACTCCGGAGACCAGCAGGTCTACCTGGCCGTCGGTGTCATCCCATATCTCTTCGGCGGTCGTCTGGCGGTGAATCTCGGGGTTGGCCGGGTTCTGGAACTGCTGGGGGATGAGGGAATTCGGGTTTTCTCCCGCCAGTCGCTCCGCCTCTTCGATGGCCCCTTTCATCCCCTTGGCCGCCGGCGTGAGGACCAGTTCGGCGCCCAGGGCCTTGAGCAGAATGCGGCGTTCCTTGCTCATGCTGTCGGGCATGGTCAGGATCAGGCGGTAGCCGCGCGCGGCGCAGACGAACGCAAGGGCGATGCCGGTGTTTCCCGAGGTAGGTTCGATGACGACGGTCTCCTGACTCAGCTTTCCCGCCGCTTCGGCTGCGTCGATCATGGCCACGCCGATGCGGTCCTTGACGCTGGACAGGGGATTGAAGAATTCGAGCTTGGCCAGGACGGTGGCATCGGCACCGTCGGTGAGGCGATTGAGCCGCACCAACGGGGTGTGGCCGACGGCACGGGTGATATCTTCGAAAATGCGGGGCATGTCTCAACTCCTTGTAAGCGATTCGATAGGCGAAAGATTGGCTTAATATACAGACGGGAGGGGCTCTGGCCAGGGGATGGTGTGGATAAAAGCCATATTGCCTATTTTGCTATTTTTAATAAATTTTAAGTCAATTTTAAGTTCACTTTCCGATTCGCTGCAAATTTTCATACCCGTTTTTCGCCGCGAGAATCCAGTGCCTCTCCACTCCATCAACCCACATCGCAGGAAAGCGTCCGGCTGCCGGGCATGGGCTCTCGCGCTCGCTGTCGCCGGGATCGCGCTGTTCCGGGCTGCGCCCGGCCATGCGGTGCGGCTGCCGGAATATCAGCTCAAGGCGGTCTTCCTGTTCAACTTCGCCAAGTTTGTCGAATGGCCCGTCGCCGACTCGGTCGAATCGACCACAGGCCATTCGAGCGGGGTTTTGAGCATCGGCATTCTGGGTGATGACCCGTTTGGCGATGCCTTTGATGCCATCGAGGGACAGTGGGTCGGAGGACGCATACTGGCGATCACGCGAGCCGACCGACTTCAGGAGCTGGAAGCCTGTCAGATCCTTTTCGTTCCCTCTTCCGAAGAGAAGCGGTTGGAGCGGGTAGTCGCCTATTTCCGGGGTCGGAATGCGCTGCTGGTGGGAGAGACCGAAGGGTTCGCACACAGGGGGGGGATGATCAACTTTTTCTATCAGGGGAACAAGATCCGCTTCGAAGTCAACGTGGACGTTATCGAGGAGACCGATCTGAAGGTCAGCGCCAAGTTGCTGAAGCTGGCGCGCATCGTCCGGGGGCAGGGATCCGAAGGAGGGGTTCGATGAGACGATTTTCTCGGTGCTCCCGTAACAGCGGAAAGGGGTTTCCGCTCAAAGGATTGGGTTGGGTTCTGGGGTTGCTGCTGGTCCTCTGGACAGGAGTGCCCGGGAAGGCCGAAACCTTCTCCGACCCGGATGCGCTCATGCAGCTGAGTCTGGAAGAGCTGATGAACGTAGAGGTCTTTTCGGTGGCCAGAAAGGAACAAAAACTCTTCTCCTCAGCTGCGGCTATTTCGGTGATAACACAGGAAGAGATTCGGCGCTCGGGATTGACGAGTTTACCCGAGTTATTGCGCCTGGTGCCGGGGCTACAGATCGGGCGGGTCGATGCCAACAAATGGGCACTCACCGCCCGTGGTTTCAACGGTCGCTTCGCCAACAAATTGCAGGTGCTGATCGACGGCCGGAGTCTGTACACGCCGCTGTTCGCCGGAGTCTTCTGGCGCGAGCAGGATCTGGTGCTGGAGGATATCGAGCGTATCGAGGTGATCCGCGGTCCTGGTGCGACGCTGTGGGGAGCCAATGCCGTCAATGGCATCATCAACATCATCACCAAGGAGGCAGCGGAGACCCAGGGGATGCTGGCATCGGTGGGATTCGGGTCGGAAGAGCTGGGTTTCGGCAGTGCGCGCTATGGTGGAAGCTGGGGAGAGGGGGGGAATTACCGGGTTTTTGCCAAATACACCGAACGGGATCCGTTTGTCGATGCGGCGGGGAAAGAAATGGCGGACGGGTGGAGATCGGAACGGGCTGGTTTTCAACTCGACTGGGATCCGGGCGGCAGGAATGCCCTGATGCTACAGGGGCAGGTGTACGGCGGTGAGGCGGGACAAACCTACGAGGTTATTCGTTCCGTAGAACCCCCGTTTATCGAAAACTTCGATGAGGACAGCAAGTTTGCCGGCGGCCACCTGATGGCCCGCTGGGAGCGGGCGAGTCGGAATGGCTTGGAGACGGCTCTGCAGATTTACTACGACCGCCATGAGCTGGACGATTCGGTCATGTCGGAGACGCGCCATACGGCCGATGTGGATTTCCAGCAGGGACTGGCTGTAGGTCGGGTACAGGAGGTGGTGTGGGGGTTGGAATACCGGTATTCGCGCGATGATATCACCGTCGTCTTTCCGTTCGACGTCACTCCGAAGAAGATGGGCATGCAGATGCTCAGCGCCTTTGTTCAGGACGACATCGCGCTGATACCGGATTATCTGCGGTTGACGCTGGGGTCCAAGTTCGAGCACGGGGAATACACCGGATTTGAGATCCAGCCGAATGCCCGCCTGCTGTGGCAGATAGACGATCGGCAGACCCTGTGGGGCGCCGTGGCCCGGGCGGTGCGCACGCCTTCGCGCGCTGAGGTGGACGGTATATTCCCCAGCCAGGTTCTTCCCTCTTCGAGCTCTTCTCCGGATGCTCTAAACGGCATATTCTCCCTGTTCGGAAGCGAGGATATGAAGTCGGAATTGCTGCTCGCCATGGAGATCGGCTACCGGCTGCAGCCGACCGAATTTCTCTCGTTTGATCTGACGGCTTTCCACAATCAGTACGACCGTCTGCTCTCCGTTGAATTGGGGACGCCGACGGTGGAGAGTATTCCCGTTCCCTATCTCTCCATTCCGATTGTGGCGAGCAATAAACGGAATGGAGATACTTACGGGCTGGAATTGGAAGTGGAGGTGCAGGCGCGCGAGGGATGGCGCCTGCACGGCACCTATACTTTTTTGGAGATGAGACTGGACCTGGATGCGGACAGCAGAGATACGACGGGGGATGCGGCGGAGGGAGAGGTGCCGCAGCACCAATTTTCGCTGGGATCGGCTCTTGACCTGTCCCACGATTTGGAACTGGACTGCCGGTTTCGCTACGTCGATGAACTGCCGAATCTGGGCGTAGACAGCTATGTCAGCTTAGATGTGCGCCTGGGTTGGCAGCCGATCGAGGGGGTGGGGTTCGCGCTCGTCGGCCAGAATTTGCTCGATTCCCACCGCCTGGAATACAGCCCCGAATTCGTCGATACCCTGCCGACCGAGACCCAACGTGGCCTGTATGGCCGGATATCCTGGGAATTCGGTCGGTAAGCCGACCGAGACCCAACGTGGCCTGTATGGCCGGATATCCTGGGAATTCGGTCGGTAAGCCGACCGAGACTCAACGTGGCCTGTATGGCCGGATATCCTGGGAATTCGGTCGGTAAGCCGACCGAGACCCAACGTGGCCTGTATGGCCGGATATCCTGGGAATTCGGTCGGTAGCAGGCCGGTGGTTCAGCCCAGTTTGATCAGAATGATACCGGCGGTGATGGCCAGAATGGCGGCGATCTTGGTCGGATGGAAACCCTCCCGCATAAAGACGAATCCCAGCACCGATCCCACGACAACGGAAAATTCCCTGGCGGCGACGATGTAGCTGACCGGTCCGCGGGTGAAGGCGAAGAGGATCATCAGGTAGGTCCCCAGGATGCCGAAGGACATGAAGACAATGTAGCGACGATAGTGCTCGAAGGTTGGACGCAGCTCTGCCCGTCGCGAACCGAGCATGGAGGGAGCCAGCCAGATTACGGTGGTCATCGCCATCGCCCATATATAGAGGATCGGGTGCACCTGGCTCACGCCGACTTTGTCGACCAGTGAGTAGGTGACTATGGAGGCGCCGACCCACAGGGCGGTGCGGAAGCCGTGCAGAGTGTGGCCGCTGCGGAGTCCGGGGGCGCCCATGAGTAAAATTCCGGCGAAGACCAGACCGATGCCTGCGGCGCCGATGAAGGGGATCTGCTCGCCTAGAAGAAACCAGGCGAGAAGGGCGGTCAGGCCGATGCCGGAGCCGCGCGCCACCGGGTAGACGAGGGAGATCTCCCCCTGTTCGTAGGCGCGGGAGAGGAGAAGGAAGTAGGCGACGTGGATCAGACCGGTGGCGAGCATGTAGCCATAACCGATTGAGGTGGTGAGGGCAGACAGGCCGCGGGTCGAGATCAGAAAGGCTACGGCGGGCAGCAGAAGGAGACAGCCGGCGGTGAGGGCGAACCAGAGGACTATGAGGTTCCCCGATACCCGACGGGCGGCGAAATTCCACAGGGCGTGGCCGATCGCCGCTGCCAGCACGAGGGTCCAGACATCCGCCGTCACGTAGTTGTTCCGCTTGGGGGATGAAATCTGTTTTTTTGCACTGTGCGGGTGTCGGGAGTTTCCATATGTCTTGCAACAGCCTTCCTGTCTGGAGCGGATTCAGGACTTGCCCGGGAACGGCAAACATCGTAAGTTAAAGAATTGAAGTCAACTTCAGTGAGGAAATAATGTTCTTTGTCGCCAACATCCTGGCTTTCGCCCTTCTCGTCCTCCTTAGCGGCGGGCTTCTCGGTCTTCTTACCGAGGGCTCGGCAGAGGCAGAGGTGCGTCGCCGGCGTTGACTGAGCGATCTGAAATGCATCTTCTCGACCCGCTGCCGAGCCCGATTCGGCAGCGGGTTTTTTGTTTGTAGTCGGATAGCTAATTAAGCGACGTTTCACCGGTATAGATGGGATCATGAAAAACGAAGGAACCTTTTCCGGCGGGAGTGCCCGACTTGGACTGCTGCTTAGCGACGAGCTTCTCGGCCTTAGTGTCGAAAGCTCGGTAGAGGGAGAGGTGCGCGACCATCTGTGAATTTTAACAAACGATAAAATCGCAACCTCATAACCCGCTACCGAACTCGAACCGGTAGCGGGTTTTTTCTTTTTATGGAAGGAGCGGGATATGGACAAAGTAAAGGTTTTCGACACGACATTGAGGGATGGAGAGCAGGCGGCGGGAACGCGGCTGGGTTCCAGGGAGAAATTGGGGATCGCCCGGCAACTGGCACGGCTGGGAGTGGACATCATCGAGGTGGGGTTTCCAAACTCGTCTCCGGAGGATTTCGAGGCGGTGCGGCTGATCGGGGCAGAGTTGGAAGGACCGACAATTTGCGGACTGTCGCGGGCAGTGAAAGGGGATATCGACGCCTGCGGAAGGGCATTGGCGGGGGTGAAAAAGGCACGCATCCACACCGGTATCGGAGTATCGGATATCCATATTGCCGGGAAGTTCGGGGCGGAGAAGTACGGGAATACGCTGCAGGCGAAGCGGGAGCGGATTATGGAGATGGCAGTGGCGGCGGTGCGACACGCGCGGGGGTACGTGGAAGATGTGGAGTTTTACGCGGAGGATGCCGGTCGAGCGGAGCGGACCTACCTGTTCGAGCTGTTGCAGGCGGTCGTCGAGGCTGGGACGACGGTGCTCAATATTCCGGACACGACCGGGTACACAGTGCCTGATCAGTACGGGAAATTGATTGGCGATATCTGCGCGCAGGTGGGGAGGGATGGAGAGGTGACAGTCAGCGTGCACTGTCATGACGATCTGGGTATGGCTGTGGCCAACACGCTGGCCGGGGTGAGCAACGGGGCGAGGCAGGTAGAGGGAACGATCAACGGCATTGGGGAACGGGCGGGCAACGCGGCCCTGGAAGAGGTGGTGATGGCGATCCGCACGCGACGCGATTTCTACGAGGTGGACACAGGAGTCGACACCAGGGAGTTCTATCGAACCAGTCGCATGGTGGCGGATGCGTGCGGTATGGCGATTCCGCCGAACAAGGCGGTGGTGGGAGGGAATGCCTTTGCCCACAGTTCGGGGATTCACGTGGACGGTTTTTTGAAGGAGCGGGAGACCTACGAGATAATGAAGCCCGAAGAGGTGGGATTTCCGGAAAGCCGGGTGGTGCTGACGGCGCGGACGGGACGGCACGGGCTGAAGCACAGACTGGAGGAGATGGGGTACGAGCTGGCGTCAGAGGAACTGGAGCAGGTGTACGAACGATTTCTGAAGGTGGCGGACAAAAAGCAGGAAGTGTTCGACGAGGATCTGGCGGCTATCGTGCACGACGAGATAAGCACCGTGCCGGAGTTTTTTCATCTCGATTACCTGCACATCAACAGCGGCACGGACACTATTCCGACGGCCACGGTGCGGCTGCGGGTTGGGACGGAGGTGCGGCAAGGGGCGGCGTGTGGGGATGGACCGGTGGACGCGACGTACAGGGCGATCGACGAGGTGTCGAGAAGGTCAGTGGAACTGATCCAATACGAGATCAGGGCGGTGACCAGCGGTACCGAAGCGATGGGAGAGGTTACGGTGCGACTGCGCGTGGACGAGATCCAGGTAGTGGGCAGAGGGGCTTCGACCGACGTCGTCGAGGCCAGCGCCAGGGCGTACGTGGATGGTTTGAACAGATTGGCGACAAAAGGAGGATTGAAAGATGAGCGATAGGTATGATCACCGGACAGTCGAAGAGAAGTGGTCGAGGCGCTGGCGGGAAGAGAATACCTTTGCCGTGGATCTGGAAAAGGCAAAGAATCCTTTCTACAACCTGATGATGTTTCCCTATCCGTCGGCGGAGGGGCTGCATATCGGCAATCTGTTCGCCTTTGTGGGGAGCGACATATACGGTCGCTTTCAACGGGCTCAGGGATACGACGTGTTCGAGCCGTTCGGGTTTGACGCGTTCGGTATCCATTCGGAGAACTACGCGATTAAGACGGGCACGCATCCGGCGCGTCTGGTGCCGGCCAACATCGCCAACTTCCGGCGACAGATGGAGAGTATCGGGGTGCGCGTCGATTGGGAGCACGAGGTGGACAGCACTGATCCGACCTACTATCGCTGGACCCAGTGGATCTTCATCAAACTATTCAAAGCGGGGTTGATTTACCAGAAGGAGGGGCCGGTCAACTGGTGTCCCTCGTGCAAGACGGTGCTGGCGGACGAGCAGGCGGCTGGGGGGGAGTGCGAGCGTTGCAGTACCGGGGTGGAGCGGCGCGGTATGCTGCAGTGGTATGCGCGGATCACGGCGTATGCTCAAAGACTGCTGGACAATCTGGATTGGATCGACTGGTCGGAGGTAGTCTCTAATTTTCAGAAACAGTGGATCGGGCGCAGCGAGGGGGCGGAGGTGCTGTTCCCGGTGGTGGAATGCGGGGAGACGATCACCGTGTTCACCACCCGGCCGGATACGCTGTGGGGGGCGACCTACGTGGTTCTGGCGCCGGAACATCCGCTGGTCGAACGAATCACCGCGCCGGAGCGGAAGAGGGAGGTTGAGGAGTATGTCCAGCAGGCTGGACGGCGAAGCGATATCGAAAGACAGGATGCCGGCCGGGAGAAGAGCGGTGTGGCGACCGGAGCACAGGCGGTGAATCCGGCGACCGGGGAGCGGATCCCGATCTGGGTGGCGGACTACGTGCTGATGGGATACGGCACCGGGGCGATCATGGCGGTGCCTGCCCACGACGAGCGGGATTTCGCCTTTGCGCGGAAGTTCGAACTGCCGATTGTGGAGGTGATCTCGCCGGATGGGGAGGAGCGGGAATTGACGGAGGCTTTCGTCGGGGAAGGTGAGTTGGTACACAGCGGGCAGTTCAGCGGGGTGGGAAGCCGCGAGGCGATAGGGAGAATCGGGGAATGGCTGGTCGAGCGGGGGATCGGCAAACCGGCGGTCAGCTTCAGGCTGCGCGACTGGTGTATCAGTCGACAGCGGTACTGGGGGCCGCCGATTCCGATGGTGCACTGTGACGCCTGTGGTCCACAGCCGGTGCCCGAAGAGGAACTGCCGGTTCGGTTGCCGCATGTGGATGAGTTTGTGCCGGACGGATCGGGGAAGAGTCCGCTGGCGCGGTGCGAGGAGTTCGTGCGGACCGGCTGCCCGAAATGCGGAGAGGAGGCGAGGCGGGAGACGGATGTGAGCGACAATTTTCTGGATTCATCCTGGTATTTCTTCCGCTATCCGAGCAGTGACCGAGATGACGTGCCTTTCGACGCGGAGTTGACGCGCAAGTGGTTGCCGGTGGACATGTATATCGGGGGAAAAGAGCACTCGGTGCTGCACTTGATGTACACCCGCTTTGTGACGATGGCGTTCAAGGATATGGGGTTGATCGACTTCGAGGAGCCGTTCAAGCGCTTCCGAGCGCACGGCATGATCGTCAAAGACGGGGCGAAGATGAGCAAATCGAAGGGGAACGTGGTCAATCCGGACGAGTTTCTGGAGGAATACGGAGCGGACACCTTTCGCACCTTCATGATGTTCCTGGGGCCGTTTCAGCAGGGGGGGGATTTTCGCGATCGGGGGATCGTGGGAGTGCAGCGGTTCTACGAACGACTATGGAGGTACGCGACCGAGACGGAGTTCGAGGCGGGAGAGGTGGAGGAACCCGAACTGGTGGCGCTGATTCACGGTCAGGTCGGAAAGGTGACCGTGAGTATCGAAGAACTCCGCTACAACAGTGGAGTGGCCGCTTTGATGGAACTATTCAATGGGCTGGTGGCAGGAGAGCGGCACTATCGCCGAGGAATCAAAATTATGCTGCAGTTGGCGTGTCCGTTCGCCCCTTTTATCACCCAGGAGTTGTGGGAACGTCTGGGTGGAGAAGGAGAAGTCAACGATGCCCCGTGGCCCGAATGGGATGTGAAACTGACGCAGGGGGAGATGGTGGAATGGGTAGTGCAGGTGAACGGAAGAATCCGAGATCGGGTGGAACTGCCCTTCGACTCTCCGCAGGAGGAGGTGGAGGAGGTGGTTTTTGCGCGGCCTCGGACACGGGAATGGATCACAGGGAAAGCAGTCGTCAAAAAGATCTTCGTGCCTAACAAGTTGATAAATATCGTCGTCCGATGAAAGGAGAGGGAGCGATGGGAACGTTCGAATTCGACGGAGTGAAGTATCGAGGGGCTTCGACGCATCAGAAGGAGTGGGGATTGGATCTGATCGGGGGATTGGAGATAAGGGGGGACGAGCGGATTCTCGATCTGGGGTGCGGCGACGGGACGCTGACAGAACAGCTGGCTGTGCTGGTTCCCGCAGGGGAGGTGGTCGGTCTGGATGCGTCGGAGGGGATGATCCGGACGGCGAAGGAATTGGAGGGGGAAAACCTGCATTTCGAGTTAACGGATATCGACGCGCTCGATTACCAGGGGGGATTCGACCTGATTTTCTCCAACGCCGCGCTGCACTGGGTCGGGGATCACGCCAGGCTGTTGAGAAATTGTCACCGGGCGTTGAATCCGGGAGGGGCGATTCGCTTCAATTTCGCGGCGGACGGGAATTGCGCACATTTTTTTCGCGTGGTGCGGGAGGTGATGGCCTATCCCCGGTTCGAGAGATATTTCGGCGATTTCGTATGGCCGTGGTTCATGCCGAAGATCGAGGCGTATGTGGATTTGCTGAGTGGGTGTGGTTTTGCCGACTTCCAGGTCAGGGGGGAGAATCGGGATCGGAATTTCCCGGACACCGAGGCGATGATAGGATGGATTGACCAACCGTCGCTGGTGCCGTTTGCCAGGGAGGTGGATGAGAAGGATTGGTGTGCGTTTCGCTGCAACGTGATCAGCGAGATGATCGAGCTGACCATGCAGAAAGACGGCACTTGCTTTGAGACATTCAGGAGAATCGACGTCTTCGCCAGGAAAGACGGGGTTTCGCATTGAAATCGGAATTTCTGTATGTATCGCCACTACTCGATCCATCGGACCGTGTCGACTCGATTCTCGCTATTGGGCGACATCTGTCTGGAGGTCGGAGTTGGGGAGTTACCGCTGGGCATCGATCCATTACACAGGAGATGATTCGATGACTGATGAGCCTCCGAGACCACAGTGGGCACCGCGGGTGCGCATGGCTCTGATCAAGAGGCTGTACGAAGCGGATGCCGCAGGGCTCGCGGATGATGATCTGGTGAATGAGGTAGGTTTTGCTTTGCTGATGCGTTGTGAGACGATCTATCGCGTCACCGAGCGACGGTGCCCGGAGTGCGGCGATTCGCTGGAGGGCGCTCACGACGAAGGACCGAGGGACCGCACGGTACACTGTCCGGGGTGCGGCTGGACTTCGACGTGGCGCGTGTACCATCGATCTTACAAGGGGCACCGCATTCACGGGGGACGAGCCTATCCCGAGTTCGTCCATTATTTTCGAGAGTTTCCCAAATGCAGGACGAGAAGCAGCAAGATGCGAGCTATCGACCGCCTGATCCACGCTGTGCATCAGGTAGGCAATGCCGGGGCTACGCCTGCAGCACAGAATCTGGTTTATGCTCGGCCTGGAGCTATCAAGAGGATGCTCGATGATCTCGCATACGGCGATCAGACAGGAACAGACCGGGCCGGTATTCGCGAGGATTACTTCCGTCGAATGGAGATGGGATAGGATGCGGACACGTCGAAGATGAATCGGCAAGATCCCTGGTTTTACCCGATTTGTTTCGGGTTGTGAAGTGTGGTATACTCCATGTCGCGCGTGAGGCAATCAAACAGAGAGACGGAGGAGAGAAAATGAGCCCGAAGAGCCGCTGGCCCGTGTTGAAGAGCTACGACCAGGACCATTTGCTGCGCATCGCCCTGCCATTGGGGGGGATCGGCACCGGAACGGTTTCACTCGGAGGGAGAGGGGATCTGCGCGACTGGGAGCTGATGAACCGACCGGCCAAGGGGTTCGTGCCCGGAGCGCGGTTTGGGGGGAAGCCGTTTTTCGCCCTGTACGCGAAATCGGCGGGGGGAGAGTCGGTTGCCCGGGCGCTGGAAGGACCGGTCGATCTGTCGGAATACGAAGGGGCTTCCGGAAGCGTGGCCGTCAACCACGGATTGCCGCGGTTCCGGGATTGTCGCTTTGAGGCGGCCTATCCGTTCGGGCAGGTCGTTCTTGCGGACCCGGATGTGCCGGTTGCGGTGCGGCTGGAGGCGTTCAACCCGCTGGTTCCGGGGGATGCCGACGCCAGTGGAATTCCGATGGCGGTGCTGCGCTATGTCCTGGAGAACCGGACGGGCAAGCCGGTGACCGCGTCGGTCTGTGGCTCCGTGCCGAACTTTATCGGACAGGATGGAAGTGAGGGCGAGCCCCGGAAGAATCGGAACCGGTTTCGGGAGGGGAAGGGATTTCGGGGGATCTCGATGGATTCTCGCGGTGTGGAGAAAAGGGCACCTCAATGGGGAACGATGGCGCTGGCGACCACGGCGAAGAGCGGATTGAGTCACCGCCTCGCCTGGCTGAATGCCGGTTGGGGTACGTCGATGCTCGATTTCTGGGACGATTTTGAGGAGGACGGGAAGCTGGAGCCGCGAAAAGTCGCAGGGGAGGATGCGCCGATGGGATCGCTGGCGGTCCAATTGAAGATACCGCCGCGGGGGACGCGGGAAGTGGTCTTTCTGCTGGCATGGCATTTTCCGAATCGGGTGACCTGGACACCGGAGGGGAACGATGACGACGTGATCGGCAATTACTATGCAGCGCAGTACAAAGACGCCTGGGACGTGCTGGGGAAAGAGGTGTCGCGATTGAAAAAACTGGAGGATAAGACGGCGCAGTTCGTTGGTGCCTTCTGCTCCAGCGATCTCCCCGAGGTGGTCAAGGAGGCGGCGCTGTTCAACTTGAGCACGCTGCGCACCCAGACCTGTTTCCGCACTCCGGACGGCAAATTCTACGGCTGGGAAGGGTGCAACGACGAATCCGGGTGCTGCATGGGGTCGTGCACGCACGTGTGGAACTACGAGCAGGCGACTGCCTTCCTCTTCGGGGATCTGGCGCGGGGGATGCGCGAGGTAGAGTTTTTGCACGCCACGCGGGACGATGGGATGATGAGTTTTCGGGTGAATCTGCCGCTCGAACGGGCCCAAAAGTTCGGCAAGGCGGCGGCGGACGGACAGATGGGTTGCTTGATGAAGGCATACCGGGACTGGCAGCTTTCGGGGGACGATGATCTGCTGCGCAAACTTCTGCCGATGGTGAAAAAGGCGATCGAGTTCTGCTGGATCAAGGGAGGATGGGACGCCGATCGGGACGGAGTGATGGAGGGCTGTCAGCACAACACCATGGACGTGGAGTACTTCGGCCCGAATCCGCAGATGGGGATCTGGTATCTGGGAGCGCTGAGGGCGGCAGAGGAGATGTGTCGGTACGCGGGAGATGACGACTTCGCCGACGTCTGTTGCGCGCTGTTCAAAAAGGGACGGGCCTGGACCGACGCCCAGTTGTTCAATGGGGAGTACTACGAACACGAGATCCGGGCTCCGAGGCGGCAGTCGGACGTGGCCGAGAGTTTGCGGCTGAGTATGGGAGCCGGAGATCTGACCGATCCGGACTACCAGTTGGGGGCGGGCTGTCTGGTCGATCAGCTGATCGGTCAGCTGCTGGCCCACGTCTGCGGGCTCGGATATCTGGTCAAGCCGGCCAACGTGCGCAAAACCCTGCGCAGCATCCGCAAGTACAACCGGCGCGAGAACCTCAGCGACCACTTCAACTGCATGCGCTCCTACGCCCTGGGTGAAGAGTCGGCGCTGCTGATGGCAAGCTATCCAAAGGAGCGGCCGAAGAATCCGTTCCCCTACTTCACCGAGGTGATGACCGGGTTCGAGTACACGGCCGCGGTCGGCATGCTCTACGAGGGGCAGGTCGATGAGGGGCTACGCAGCATACAGGATATCCGCGATCGGTACGACGGCGGCAAGCGGAATCCATTTGACGAGGCGGAGTGCGGCCACCACTACGCCCGGGCGATGTTGAGCTGGGGAGCGGTGCTGGCGCTGACCGGTTTCCGCTATTCCGGTGTGGAGCAGCGGATGAGTTTTGCCGGAGGGGACAGGGTCTCCTTCTGGGCGAACGGGGATGCCTGGGGCACCTGCCGGATGAAGGGGATCGAAGTGGAACTGAAGGTGCTGGCGGGAGAGCTGACGCTCGCGGAATTCGAGATCGAGAAGGTGGGAACGCACCGATTCTCGAAACCGACGCGAATTCGAGAGGGAAAAACCCGAAAGTTTTCGGTGAGAGGCGGGTGAATTTGCTGGAATCTCCGGAAGGATGGAATCGCGGGAATACAGGAAATGTTTCGCATTAAAAGTGATATGGAGCTACGCGGCGCGAGATATAGACATCTGCCGTCGTAGCAAAAGTACCATCTCTTGGCATAGGAGCAATAAAGATTTGGAGAACTGTGATGCCTGATCCGCAAATCAGCGCGGTGACTGTGAATAGGAATACTTCAGAGTACACCGAGTTGCTGCTAAGATCATTTTTTGCCCACCACAATGGCCTTGATGTCGGCTTAACTGTCCTCGACAACAATTCCGATGATGATATGAGTAGTCTCAGGGTTTACGCGGACGAAATGGGTGTCCCGATTTATACCACAGAGTGGACACCAACAACGCCTGGAAACAACCATGGGGAGAATCTGAGAGACTTCGTACTTGCTCATCCGAATTCGAAGTACATCCTCTTTCTCGATTGCGACGTTGTCTTTGTCCAGGAGGATACGGTCTCAACAATGGTCACCGAAGTCGAGGGCCAAGACGGGCTTTGGGCCGTGCAAGCCCGATTCACAAGTGACGGCGTTAACGAGAGACCACAAGAATTGATGAACTCAAGTGGGCAGCGGATGTTCCAGAACATCGCGTTCGAGAGTACTGAACAGGAGGTTGCCCAAGGACAGCCTCTGAGATACAAGCCCCTTCCCGCTGTCATGGGTGATCGAGTTCATCCATGTTGTGTCCTGATCAAGAACTCAAGGGCGTTTCAACTCACGGCATCATTGATCGGCTTCTCATGTGCCCACTTTGAGGAGTCGGGTTGCGGCAAGGCCTATGATACATTAGGCGCCGCCACGCAGGTCATGAAGACACACGATCTTTCTTCGATCTTGTCCGAGAAGAGGGTGGTACACTTTGGCAGTGTGTCGTACAAAAGCCGGTCGAAAGAGAATGATGAATTGTGTCGAAAACTCCTTACCGCCCTTCGCCAAGGATGGAAGGGGCGTGATCTATTCCGCTGAAATTGGGTCAATGAATTGAGAATCCCACTTCATATACAAATTGGAGTCCGCGAAGAGATCTCTCCGCGGACTCCAATTTTTTTCGCGGTTTCCTATATAGCGCAGGCGATGCTCACGATCTCCGTCCGGGCCGCTTCAATCTCTTCTGGAGAGAGATTTTCCAAACGATTTATTTCCTCTTCGGTGAAGGATCGCTCTTTTTTCGACATATTGTCCAGGATCTTTTCGGTGACTTCCGGGCCGGCTCCGACCAGGGCGATCTCCAGGTCTTTCCGCTCTGCGCGATATATGGTGAGCTGGATCGTCTGATCGTCCAACTGAACCAGATCATCGAAGGTGGAGACGAGCGGGGGGACTTCCGGGGGGCCGGAGTAGCCTACCTTCTCCCAGGGGATGACGTCTCCTCCCCTGAGGCGGTAGAGATGGGGGAAGAGGCACAGGGAACGGTCTTCGAGAGGTAGAGATACGCGCTGGTTATCGCGTGCAGCGGACTGCTTGATGGCGATGGCAATTTCCAGGGCCTGGCGGTAATCGTGGCCGCTGCACTCTGCTTCGTCGTTGCCGACGGCGCGCATGAGGCGTTCGACGATGAGGCGGAAGAAGTCGTCTGACCATTTCTCCTCGAGGAAATCGGGACGTACCGGGGTCGAGGTAGGGCCTTTCCCCTTGACTAAGACGGATTGGGGGCTGCCGGCCCACACTTGACCGTCTTCCCCGGTGACGGAGATCCGGCAGGGGATGTACTCCTCCTGCGGCGGTAGAATTTCGCAGACGATGCCTCCCGACAGACCGAGGCGGCCGTAGGCAGGGGAGTCGATCTCCTCATCCGAAGCATCTTCAGGAGCGAGCCAGTTCTCTTCACGGGGGAGGATGAATCCCTCCACCCATTCCACTTCCATGCCGGTGAGAAGGCGCAACATGGTCAATTGCACGCAGCCGGATCCGGAGACTTCGCGGGGCAGGCCCCCGGGGATGGCGGCGGCGGTCAGGCGGCCGATGTTGCCATCCCGGATCCACGCGGCGATGTCGGGCAGGTAGTCGATTTCCCAGTGTGCCGTGCCGCAGGCGAAGGCGGTGCCGTGCTCGCGGCAGACGCGGACCATTTCATCGGCGTCCGCCAGGGTGGGGGCGATCGGCTTTTCGCAGGATACCACCTTGACACCAGCGCGGGCGCAGGTGGTGACCACGGCGTGGTTGTGGCCCACGGGTATGCTGGTCGAGACGATGTCGGGGATTTCGTCCGCCAGCAATTGGTCGACGGTGTCGCAGGTCTTTTCGATCCCGTAGCGCTCGGCAAAGGCCTGGCGGCGCTCTCTGGCGGTGTCGACCAGGGCGACGATTTTGCAGTTGGGATGTGCGGCGAAGGCGCGGAGGTAGTAGCGGCCCCAGATGCCGGCACCGCCGACCATGGCGACGCGGATTTTCTCGTTTTTTGACAAAGCAGTTTCTCCTGGTGCGAACGAGGGATTTTCCGTTGTCAAATTCAGTTTCTCTATCCTACGCGAAATAGACGAGGGAAGCAAGCAGAGGTGGAGCTCTGGCCCGCCAGGCGGATTCGCGCTACTTTTCTGGGCGAGATATCGTCGAAGCTAATGCTGTTTTGCGAGATGCCTCGCACGGCGCTCCTGATGGTTTCACGGGAGAGCCGCAGCTGGGGATGATTCTTCGCCAGTGAAAAGGGGTGAATGATGAAAGATACTTATGCCCATTACAGCCAACTGCGTCAGGAGCTGTCGCGCTGGCTGGACCAGAGTGTGATGATGGACGGCCCGGGGCCGAATCACGGGGGGGAGGACGAGGCGAACTACGCGCTGACCTGGTTCCCGCACTATCTGGTGACTGGGAACGAGAAGATCGTCGAGCGCTTCAAGACGCTGCTCGACGACCTGGAGATCTGGGTGGATCTGGAATGTTTTCACGGGTACGAGGCGGAGGCGGAAGCGCACCACGGGACCGAGCCGTTCCTGCTCTTCCTGCCGCGCTATCTGAGTATGTTTCCGAAAGACGAACTGGCTCGGGTGTTGTTGGAAGACGCGGCGCACCATATCGGCAACTGGGTGGAGGAGGTTCCGGACTGGTACGACTACGAACGGGACGTGTTTCGCAGCTATCAGATCGGAACGAAGGTGGTGGGGGAAGAGGCGCGTTTTGCGTGCGAGGTGGCGGAGCACTTTCGCTTCATACACATCGCCCTGGCGGCGCATCGAGCGCTGGAGGATGAAAAATACGCGGAGTGGGCGCTGCGGTATGGGCGAAAGCGGGCGGAGCGGATTCTGGCGGTAGACGGGCCGATGCCGGTGCTGTGGGATCAGGAGGGGAACGGACTGCTGACGGCGAGTCTGCAGACCCTAGAGCAGATCAATATGGCGGCCAGCAGCCACCACGTGGTCGGGGATCCGCTGGCGGGGATCGAGAACCTGCTGGCATCGGGCGCCATCTATGCGCTGGGAGACCTGTTCCTGCTTTCGAGAGATTCGGTCTTCCAGGAGGCGGCAAAGCGGATGGTGACGCCGCTGATCGACGAACTGCTGGACCCGTGCGCCGATCCGGCGGCAGCGGCGATTTCCTACTATCGGTGGACGTTCGGGGATGATTCGCTGGATCTGGAGATCGAAGAGGAACTGGACCGGATGCCCCCTCCCGCGGAGGGGAAGTGGGCGATGGTATTCCCGGAAGAGCGGAGCCGGCGCGAATCCGGGGTGGGCAAGCGGAACGATATGATCTACTGGGGAGAATGGAGCGAGGATGGCTCGGTAGCGCCGCTGCGCGAGCCGTGTCCGGCGACGATGGCGCTGGCCTATCAATTGACGGGTGAAGTGGAATACGTCCGAAGGGCGTTCAGGACGGCATCGACGAAATTCCTGATGGCGCGGCGGGTGCTGCGCGGGGGACGGGAGCACACCGATATGGGGGGAGCGGTCTGTTCGGTGGCGGCGGGACACGGGCGGAACTGGGGGCAGGGGGCGGTGACTGGCTGCTACGGGCCACTGCTGCTGGGCACGCGGGAGATCGGGAGTCAGGTGACGCCGCTGGTGGAGTTCGAGGCGGGCTGCATCCCGGAGGAAGTGCTGTCGCTGGTGCGACCCCCGGTGACCGGAGACGGAGAGGTGAAATTTTACAACGGCGGGGACCAGGAGGTGACGTTCACCTGGCGTCTGGCCGACGAAGAGGAGTGGCGAGAGCTGACGCTGGAAGCGGGAGCGTCGCAGGCTTTTAGCGCGAGGAGGGAAGGATGAGCGCACATATTTTTTCCGGACTGGACGGTGGCAAGCGGCTGGAGAAGCCGCGGGAGAACGGTTTGACCATGGTGATCGACTGGGGGTTGGGGCCGAACGCGCAGGAGGATCTGCTGGTCACCGGGGCGGATTACTTCGATTTGGCGAAGGTGGCGGTGGGGGTATCGCGGCTGCTGGACAATCGGCTGCTGCGGCAGAAGATAGGGCAGTATCAGGCGTACGGAGTCGAGCCGTTTCCGGGTGGACAGTTCCTGGAATTCGCCGAGATGGAGGGGAAGACGGAGATGTATCTGCCGGCGGTGGCGGAAGCGGGGTATCGGTGGATGGAGGTGTCGGACAATCTGGCGCCGGTCAGTCTGGCCTGGAAGGGAAAGATGATACGGCGAGCGGTGGAGGAGTTCGGGATGCAGGTCTTGGGCGAGGTAGGGAAGAAGGAGGGGTTGGAGAACCAGGCATCTCTGGTAGACGATGCGCGCGCCTGTCTGGAAGCGGGTTCGTCGATCATTTTGCTGGAGGCGGCGGAACTGGTGAATCCGGAGACGGCGGACGACGTCGAAGGGGTAATCGCGGCGGTCGGCATCGAGAAGGTGATGTTCGAGCTTCCGGGGCCGTGGATCGAAGGGGTCAGCCTGTTCCACATCCACAAGATGCGGCGGGAGATGATCGGGCGGTACGGGCCGGAGGTCAACCTGGGAAACGTGGATCCGGGTGAACTGATCGCCGTGGAGGCGTTTCGGCGGGGGTTGGGGGTCAACGCGGGGAACAGCGAAAAGTAAAAGGGAGATGAGGTATGCAGTTCGAATTCTGTCGCGAGGTGCCGGTCGGGGGGGCGATGCTGGCGGTGGACGTGTACCGGCCGGACGGGCCCGGGCCGTTTCCGACGATCCTGGTACGCACACCGTATCACCGGACGGGATCTCTGGGGGCTGCGCGGCCGTTTGTCGAGCGGGGCTACGCCTTTGTAATAGAGGATTGCCGGGGGAAGTACGATTCGGGTGGGGAGTTCCGGCCGCTGCGAGACGAAGCGGAGGATGGACGGGCGACTCTGGACTGGGTTGCCGAACAGCGGTGGTGCAATGGCCGCATAGGCATGTGGGGGCGGAGCTATTTGGGGATCGTCCAGGTTCCGGCGGCCAGCGGCGGCCACGAGGCGCTGCGCTGCATGGCGCCGTCGGTGGCGCCGGGGTCGTTCTTCCGTGACTGGGTCCGCTACGACGGCTGCTTTGCCCTGGGGAACGCGGTGCGCTGGGCGTTGACCCACGCCAGCAGTCGGACTCAGCCGCCGCTGCAGCACTTCACCTGGGATGAGCTGTGCGGGTTGGCATCTCCCGAGGAGATCGCCGCGCGCGTTGGTTTCCCGACCCCCGCTCTAGTAGAGTGGGCAGAGCACGACGCGTACGACAGCTATTGGGAGGAGATAGACCAGACCCGGATGCACGCGCAGATAGCAGTGCCGGGGCTGCACGCGGGGGGATGGTTCGATCACCTGACGCGGGGTCAGTTCGAGGCATATGGGAATATCCGCGACCGGGGAGGTTCCGAGTTGGCGCGGACCGGACAGCGGTTGCTGATCGGGCCCTGGGGGCACACGAACACGGGGAATCGGGGGGGGGAGCACTGCCGGTACGGAGAATGGGATTTCGGGCCGGCGGCGGATTTCCCTCTGCTCGAACACGAACTGGATTTCATGGATCTGTATCTACGGGAGATGGACAACGGCTTTGCCGACCGGCCGCCGGTGGAACTCTTTCTGATCGGGGCGAATCGCTGGGTGGGACTCGATGACTGGCCGCCGCCCGGGGGAGAAACGCAGCGCTGGTATCTGGATTCGTCCGGCGGGGCGAACATGCGCAGCGGAAGGCTGGATCGGGTGATACCCGAGCGGAGTGCCGCCGACAGCTACGCTTACGATCCGGGCAATCCGGTGCCGACCCGGGGCGGACAGATATACTGGGGACTGCAATATGCCGGTCCGGCCAGTCAGTTCCCGGTCGTCAATCGCTCGGATGTGGTCTACTATCGGAGCTGCGCACTGGAGCGGCCATTGGCGGCGATCGGGGAGGTGGAACTGGAGCTGACCATCACCAGCGACGCGGAGGATACCGATTTCATCGCCCGTCTCTGCGTGGAGGAATCTTCGGGAACGATCACCTGTCTCAATACAGGCTCCCTGCGCTGCCGATATCGCAACAGCTGGAGTGAGCCTGAACCGTTGAAACCGGGAGAGCTTACGGCCATCAAATTGAGGTTGGGGCAGATTGGCTGTCGTTTTCCGGCTGGATCGCGGATCGGGTTGATGATCACCAGCAGCGATTTTCCGCGCATCTTGCCGCATCCGAACAGTATGGCGCCGACCTGGCGGGAGAAAAAGCCGGTGGTGGCGCGCAACGCGGTGCTGCACGGACCGGCGACCCCTTCCTGCCTCAGTCTGCCGGTGGTCGATTTGGATTAGGGCCCCAAATTTCGGAATTTGCGCTACAGGAGAGATATGGAAAGACCGGCTTTTGAAGATATCGTCAGCGCCCGGGATTTCATCCGGCCACACTTGCCGCCCACGCCGCTGCTGCACTGCCCCGGGCTGTCGGAATTGCTAAATTGCGATTACTACGTCAAGTGCGAGAATTGCCAGCCGGTGGGTGCCTTCAAGATACGGGGCGGGGTCAATCTGGTCGGTCGGTTGACTGCGGAGGAGAAACGGGCGGGGGTTATCGGTGCCAGCACGGGGAACCACGGGCAGTCGCTGGCCTTTGCAGGGCGGCTTTTCGGGGTACGGGTGATCATCTACGGTCCGGAGAGGAATGCCAATCCGGCCAAGGTGCAGGGGATGCGCGATCTGGGAGCGGAGGTGCGGCTGCACGGTGCGGATTTCGACGCGGCGCGCGAGGAGGTGGAGCGGGTGGTGGAGAGGGAGGGATACCGATATGTGCACTCGGCCAACGAACCGCTATTGATCGCGGGGGTGGGCAGTATGGGGCTGGAGATCTTCGACGAGCTTCCCGAGGTGGAGGTGATCATCGCACCGGTCGGTGGGGGGAGTGGAGTATGCGGCAGCGCGCTGGTGGCCAAGAGGTTGAATCCCCAGGTGGAGATGATCGGCGTGCAGTCGGAAAGGGCGCCGGCGGCCTGGCAAGCCTGGCGGGAGCGCTCTCTGGAGATCGAGGCGGATATGCAGACGGAGCACGAGGGGTTGGCGACCCGGGTGCCGTTCGCGTTGACCATGGAGATCATGTGGGAGTTGCTGGACGATTTTGCGCTGGTCGGGGATGGGGAGATCGAAGAGGGAATTCGCCTGCTGGCCCGCCACGGGCGTCAGATTGCGGAAGGGGCGGGGGCGGCGGCCCTGGCGGGAGCGGTGAAGCTGCGGGAGCGGTTGCAGGGGAAAAAGGTCGTGGGGATTCTCAGCGGGGGGAATCTGGCGCCGGACCGGTACGCCGGGATCCTGACGGGTAACAGTTAGCTGATTTTTTCAGCTTCCCAGACAGTGCTCGACCATTTCGTCTACTTCCTTTATCAGCTCTTCCCCCAGCGATTCCACCATTTCGTCGATTTTCTGCTGATCGATGGACAGGGCGCTGAGCACCTGCGGACTGTAAACGGCCTGTTCCGTGGCCAGGTAGCCTATGCCCAGTGTCCTGGAGATATTATTGGCCAGGTGAATCAGGCAGACCAGGGGGGAGGGGTCGCCGTCGGCGGTGTCGTGGGCGCCGACCGCATCCACGAGGTTGCCGCCCACTTTGGATCTCTGCAGCAGGATCTTTCCCATGAATTCGTGATTGGCGAAGTCGCCCAGTGCCCTCTCCGCTTCGCGAAAGCTCAACTTTTCGCTCCTCATCTTCTCTATCAATTCCTCGAAGTGACCCCAGAAGAAAAAGCCCAGGACCAGTTTGCCGATGTCGTGGAGCAGGGCGCCGATCCAGTAGGAGTCGAAAGGGATGGGCTCTGGCAGAGTGAGGGCCTGGTTCTTGACAAGTCTGTCCGCGATCAGGGCACAGCCGACCGAGTGACGCCAGAAGCGGCGGAGGTCGAATTCGCTCTCCTTGGGTCGCACCAGGCTGTTCATCAGCTTGATTTGCAGAGCGATGGCGCCCACCTGTTTGCGGCCCAGACGGACGATCGCCTCCTGTAGAGGCCAGCTCTCCCGTTTGGCCGTGCCGGCAAAGGTGGAGGAGTTCACCACCTGGAGCAGCTTGTGGACAATGGCCGGGTCGTGGGTGAGCAGATCCTCCAGTTCTTCGATGGAAGTCTGCGGATCTTCGACTATGCGCATGATGCGCAGGGCCACTTCGGGAATGGTGGGCAGAGTGCGCAGCTTTTCCAGCCGGTGCTCGAGGAGCTGCGTCGAGTCCTCGGGAGGCAGAGCTTCGGTCTCGGCGAAGAGATCGCCGATCCCCTGCTCGGCAAAGGCGGCGGCGACGACCTTGTGAAGGGAGGAACCGGTATGGCTGAAGGCGTTTTCCCAGGAGCAGAACTGGACGTTGGCCATGCGGTGGCAGAGAGTTTTGTGTTCCTCGATGAGGCTCTTGGGCAGCAGGAGGAAGAGGGGGATGCTGCCCTCCACATTCAGAGGGGCGATATTCGCCTTGCTCTCGATCCGTCTGCTCTGCACCACAAAGGCGCAGCGGATGCGCTTCCGGTGTTTTTGAATGGTGGAGAACGCCTCGACGAATTTGGTGACAACGATGATGTCCAGTCCGTAGCGATAGTTGAGCAGCAGGGTCAGATAGCGCACCAGGACCTGCTGCGGTTTCCCCTTTTGCTGGACGATCAGGGCGAACTCGCTGTCGTCGTTTTTCAGTTCATCTGGGACCATGACTACCGGGATGAGAAATGGGTGAAGTCGAAGCGGGAACCATCCATAAAGATAAGAGAATTGGCCGTAGCGCGGTATGTGCCGCAAATGTATGAATCATTTAGGCTCCGCCGGTTCCCGCTATATCTATGGCGGTGACCGAGTGGGGCCGGAAGGAAAATCGGAAAGACGGTCCTTCCACGGTTATTTCACTCGTTTCCAGGTGTACCGCATCCGGGGTTTCGCGTCTGTTGGTCGCCATGTAGCTGTCGCCGGCGATGGTCTGCACGGAGGCGCGTGGAGCGGGAGAGAAATCGGAAAGGGCGATTTCCGCTTCGACTTCGGCATGCGGATGGCGGTTGATAACCAGGAGGATCAGGCGCCCGCCTTCGATTGTCCGCAGGGCGACGACGTCGAGCAGGGGGAAGTCATCGCCGCTGGCTACCCCTTTTATATCGGCGGAAAAAGAGGGAGTCTCTGTGACCGAGCGCACAGCGGTGGCCGTTGGCAGGTTGCCGTAGAGGTGAGAAATCCAGTGTACGGGATTGGGGTAGGCAAACTCCCGTTCCTTGCGCAGGCCGCCGCCGTGGTTGACCAGGGCGCTGTGGGTTATCATCTCGATCAGGTCTCCCTGCCGCAGGCTGCTGTGGATGATGCCGGCCAGGAAGAGGGATTCGGTCTGGGTGGCATTGGTGGGCAGATGGGGGACGTTGGTGAAGACCTGGAGTTCGGTGATGGCAATCCGGGGATCGGCCACGGTGGGGGCGGCCTGCTGGGCGAGTGCCTGGAGTTCACGGTCGTAGGCAGTGGTGTAGGCCATCAGGGCGCGGAAGACAGCTTCGGGATCTCGCTCCTCTTTCGCACTGCCACCGATGAGGGTGTGCAGGGAGAGGGAGCGGACCTGGTCTCCCTTGCGCTCGACCAGAGGTTTGTTCCAGTCGAGGGTCTGGCCGTTGGCGATGATCAGCAGATCGGGGTCGACCGCGAGCATGGCATTGCGGAAGGCGGCGTAGCGCTCGGCGTACTCCTCGGGGGTGCAGTGGCCGATCTGCCAGCCGCCGTAGATCTCGTTGCCGATCTCCCAGTAGCGCACGCCGTACGGTTCGGGATGGCCGTTTTCCGCGCGTCGGCTGCCGAATTCGGTGCCGGGAGGGCCATTGCAGTATTCGACCCACTGCGCGGCCTCCCGGGGGGTGCCGTTGCCGGCGTTGACGCAGATCATCGGTTCACAGCCGACCGCGGCGCAGAAACTCATGAATTCGTCGGTGCCGACGTGGTTCGGTTCGACAACTGCCCAGGCCGGGTTGGCGCGCACCGGGCGAGTATCGATGGGACCGACGCCGTCCTGCCAGCGGTAGCCGGAGACGAAGTTGCCGCCGGGATAGCGGAGCAGGGGCAGGCGGGACTGTTTGAGCAGGTGGACGATGTCCGGGTCGAAGCCGGAGAGATGGTCATCGGGGAAGAGGAAGACCTGGTCGAGCCAGATCTGGCCGCCGCCGATCAAATCGATGCGGAATTCCGCCAGTTCGCCGGGAGCCAGGGCGGTATCGGAAAGGGTCAATTGGGCCTCAAATGTCTGCCAATCTGCAGTGATTCCTTCGATCACCGTTTCGCTAATAACTTTCCACGTTTCCCCTTTAACCAGGGAGATGCGCAGGGCTTCCACTTCGCCTCGGGCGCCAAAGGTGGCGGTATAGGTACGAGTCCGGTGGACCGGTAGATAGAGCGGTTGGGCAACGCCGCTTTCAGGCGCGGCTGCCGGAACGGAAACGCGCTGCGATGTAGCCGAATTGAGAGGATCGGTCCAGTCTATCGCATAGGTGGCTGCTGCGGAGCCAGAGGGGAGCCACCAGCAGGCGAGGCCGCGGTCGTAAGCGGCCAGGATCTCTTCGATGGGAAGGTCGGGGCGGTGATGTCCCTTGCCCCAGTTCCACAGCTGACGAAAAAACGACCAGTCGGCGAAGGAGGAGTTCTGGAGGATCTGGGCCCACATGCCGTTGTAGATGTTGCGGCCCAGGTGCTCGGTGAACTTACCGAAGAGCAAGCGGTTGATCGGCTGGTCGGCGCACTGTTCGCAGGCGACGGAGATCCGAGCGCTATCTCCGTCGATGGGGATGGAGACGAAAAGGTCGTTGGCTGTAGGCATTGAATATCTCCTGTGAAAGTCGGGCAGAAAGAAACGGTTTTTTCTCCTTCCGGACAAGCCATCAGTACGGCAGGTGGCGACGGCAAGGGATGTGGGCGGTTTTTGTGGTTGGCCCATATCCCTCACTTAATTATCTTGGGAAGAGAAATTTTGATACCTATAGAGGAGGATGAAGGTGGGGAATCGAACGAGTAATGCGGCAGCTGACTGGAGGCATATAGCCAACGGGTGGGGAATTCCCAGCGAGGGATACTGCGATCAGCCGTTCGTGGTGAAGACCGACGACGGGGCCTGGCTGTGCATCATGACCACCGGCCCGGGCCACGAAGGGGCTTGGGGGCAGCACGTGATTTCTCTGCGCAGCACGGACCGGGGAAAGAACTGGGAAGCACCGGTGGATATCGAACCGGGGGACGGGCCAGAGGCATCCTATGCCGTGCTGCTCAAGGTGCCATCCGGACGGATTTTCGCCTTTTATAACCACAATACGGACGAGGTGCGCCAGGTCAAGGCGGACAATCCCCCCTTTGCGGATGGGTACTGCCGGCGGGTGGATTCGCTGGGACACTTCGTCTACAAATACACGGACGACCACGGTCGGAGCTGGTCCCAAGAGCGGTACGACATTCCCCAGCGGCTGATGGAGATCGACCGGGAGAACGCCGACGGTGGGGAGTTGCTCTATTTCTGGAACGTGGGCAAGGCGTTCATGCACGGAGGGGCGGGGTATGTGTCGCTGCACAAGGTCGGCGGTTTTGGAGACGGTTTTTTCACCCGTTCGGAGGGGGTGCTACTCAGGAGCGGAAATATCGGGACGGAGAAGGATGCCGCGCAGATCACCTGGGAGACGTTGCCGGAAGGAGAAGCGGGGCTGCGCACTCCGACCGGTGGCGGACCGGTGGCGGAGGAACAGAGTTATTCGCTGCTGAGCGATGGGTCGTTTTACTGCGTGTATCGTTCGATCGACGGATATCCGGTCTGTGCGTACAGCCGAGACGGCGGGCGCACCTGGTCTGGGCCGCAGTACAAACAGTTTGTCGATGGGGGAAGGATGAAGCATCCGCGGGCGGCCAACTTCGCCTGGCGCTGCGAGAATGGGCATTTTCTGTACTGGTTCCACAACCACGGTGGACGATTCATCGCCGAACATCCGCGGCGGCGGTCGATGGCTTACGAAGATCGCAATCCGGTCTGGCTCTGCGGTGGAGTGGAAGTGGACGGGCCGGAGGGGAAGGTGATCGAGTGGTCGCAGCCGGAGATCGGTCTGTACGACGACGATCCGTATATCCGCATGAGCTACCCGGATCTGGTGGAAGAGGAGGGGAAATATTTCTTGACGGAGACGCAGAAGGAGATCGCCCGGGTGCACGAAGTGGATTCGGGGTTGCTGGAGGGGATGTGGGCTCGATCCGAGAGTGGAGAGGTGGCCCAGGAAGGGCTGTGTCTGGAGCTGAAAGGAGAGGTGGCCGGGGAAGTGGAAATGCCCGGCTTGCCCACATTCGCACAGCGGGATTCGGCCAGCCCATACGGCACCAGAGATTTGCGCCAGGGCTTCTCTGTGGAACTATGGGTGCAACTGGCATCGTTGGAGGCGGGGCAGATTCTACTGGACAATCGGACGGAGAACGGCCGGGGATTCTGTTTGCAGACGACGGAAAAGGGGACGATCGAGATCCTCCTGAATGACGGGCGCACGGAAAATCGCTGGGACTGCGATCCGGGAATGCTGCAGACGGGGGGATGCCATCACGTGGTGGCCATAGTGGACGGCGGGCCCAGAATCATCAGTTTCGTAGTCGACGGCAAAGTGTGCGATGGGGGGGAATACAGACAGTTTGGTTGGGGGCGGTTCAGCCCGGACCTGAGGGAGGCGAATGGTGCAGAGATGCTGCGCATCGGGGGAGAGGTGAAGGGAGTGCGGATATACGGCCGCTACCTGCGCACGGCGGAGGTGGTGGGGAACTTCAAGGCGGGAGCAGAAGGGTAGAGGGGATATGCCGGTGGAGCGCTACGATCTGGTCGTGATCGGCGGGGGGAGCGGGGGGATCGGTGCGGCGTTGGCGGGTGCCCGGCTCGGGCTGTCGACGCTGCTGGTGGAAAAAGGGGATCGCCTTGGGGGAGCAGCGGTGCGCGGTGGTGTGCACTGCTGGGAGATGGGAGCCGGGGGAACGGGAATACCGTTCGACATCTATCGGCGACTGAAGCGAATCCCCAACGCTGTGGGGATCTATTCCTACGGACGCCACATGTCGTGGTGGGATCGGGAGAAGGAGCCGCAGCCGTTTCCCGGGGGGGAGCGGGTGATCGATCCGGAGATGCGCTATCTGGATACGCTGCAGCGACACGGCGCTCCGGATTTGCGTCCGGACCGGGATTTTTCCCATCGGGTGTGGCATGGGGTGCCGTTCGAGCCGGACGCCTACTGCCGGGTAGTGGAGGAGATGCTGGCCGAGACCGGATGCTGTCAGGTGACGAAGAATGTGGGGTTCGCCGGCGTCGAAGTGGAGGATGGAAGGGTGTTAGCGGTTGAGCTGGAGGATGGTCGGGTAGTGGCCGGCGATTATTTCGTCGACGGCACCGGGGATGTGCTGCTATGTCAGGCCTGTGGTTGTCAGACGTCAATCGGGCAGGACCCGAGGTCGCGCTTTGGGGAACCGGGGGCGCCCGAAGAGGGGAACCGGCTGGTCAATGGGGTGACCCTGGTCTATCGGGTGACGCCGGTCGATGAGCCGGTTGTTGAGCCGCTGCCGGAGGGAATTCCAGAGGAGTGCTGGTGGCGGGAGCGTTTTCCGGTCACCTCCTGCAACCACTACCCGAATGGGGACCGCAACATGAATATGCTGCCCACGATGGAGGGGGGGGAGTTCGTGGGGATGGATGCCGGGGCGGCGTACCAAGAGTGTCGGCGGCGGGTGTTGGCTCACTGGCACCACTGTCAGACCGATTTTGCCGAATTCAGGAACTATCGGCTGACGTGGATCGCGCCGATGCCGGGGGTGCGTGAGTCGCACCGAGTGATGTGCGAACACATGCTGATCGAGCAGGAATTACGGGGCGGTTTCAGCGGACAAGACCATGCGGATATCGTCTGTCTGGCCGACCACGCGCTCGACAGTCATGGGGGCAGCACCGGGCGCCAGGGGTGTGGTGAACTGGAGGAACCGTACGGGGTGCCGTACCGGTGCCTGATACCGCGGGGATGGAGCAATCTACTGGTCGCCTGTCGAGGGGCGGGATTCAGTTCGATCGCCGCGTCGAGCTGCAGGCTGTCGCGCACTATGATGCAGCTGGGACAGGCGGCGGGAATTGCGGCAGCGTTGGCCAGGAGAGAGGGCGTTTCTCTGCTCGATGTTCCGGCCGCAGCGCTGCGGCAGATGCTGCGCGAACAGAACGCGCAGGTCGATTGGCCGATGCCGGAGGAGCTGAGAGTCCATCTTGGGGATGAGGGCGCGGATTGAGAAAAAGAGAGATATTTCCTAAATTCGGAAGGCTCAGAGCAGCGAGATGCAGGAGATTCCTTCTGCGCAGCGATGGAGATTGATGAGGTATGAGCGCGCCGATGACGGTAAAATTGTGGGGAGTGCGCGGGTCGATTCCGGCCCCAGGGCTGGAGACTGCCTACTACGGAGGCAACACCTCCTGCATCAGTGCCGAGATCGACGGCAAGGTCCTGGCGTTCGACGCTGGTTCGGGTATCCGTCTCCTGGGGCAGACGCTGATGGGGAAAGAGGAACCGATCTACGTATTGATAACTCACAATCATTGGGATCACATACAAGGGTTCCCGTTTTTTCTGCCGGTCTACCAGCCCGGGCGTCGGGTTTACATGTTTCCGTACCGACAGGCAAAGAGCACCCTGTGCACGCTGCTCGAACAGATGGACGGCTCGCATTTCCCGGTGACGCCGGAGGAGCTGTTGTCGCGCCACGAGTGCATTCTGGACGACCCTGTCGAATATCTGGGCAAGCAGGGGTTCAGACTAACGGAGGTTCCCACCAATCATCCCGGCGGCTGCAACGGCTACCGCATCGAGAACGGGGATCGATCGCTGATCTATATTCCGGACAACGAGATGCAACCTCCGGGGGAGAAGACGATCGAGTTCGACGCACTGGCGGACTTTTGTCGGGATGTGGATGTGCTCATCCACGATGCTCAGTATCTGCCGGAGGATATGCCGCAGAAGCACGGCTGGGGGCACAGCGTGGTCGATCACGTTTTGGAACTGGCCGCTGCCGCCCGGGTGAAGCAGCTCATCCTCTTTCACCACGATCCGGATCGGACGGATGCGGCGGTGGCTGAGATCGAGAAAAACGCCCGAGAATGGTTCGCCGCCAACTGCCCGGAGGTGGAGTGCTCAGCGGCGCGCGAGGGGATGGAGTTCATCCTGTGACATCTGCCTGAAAAAAATGGTTAAAAAGAGTATAGCGGGACGAATATTCCCGGCAGGTCGCCTCTGATCTGTCGGTTTTTTTTTGCGCGCTTGATGGCTGCGGCCGAGCGTGGTATTTTGAAAATATAATCGGGGGAAAAGTCCGTTTTTCGTCGGAGGAGATAGCATGGCTGATCGGGAGTATTTCGAACGGGTCACTCGGGTGCAAAAGGAGGTCCGGCCCGCCACGTACGTGTGCCACCGCGCTGCGGAGCCGGTCGTTGCGGATGGGCGATTGGATGCTCCTTCCTGGATGCGGGCGGAATGGACGAATCTGTTCGGCCATATCGAAGATCCGGCGATCGTTCCGGAATGGGCCACCCGGGCGAAGATGCTGTGGGACGACCGGTTTTTCTACGTAGGGGTTGAGATGGAGTGTCCAGACGTGTGGGGGACGATCACCACCCGGGACGAGCACCTGTATTCGTACGATCCGGATTTCGAGGTGTTCATCGATCCGGATGGGGACGGCGAGAACTATATGGAATTCGGGATGAATGCGCTCAACTGCGCGTACGATTTTCTGCTCCACAAGCCGTATGACCGCGGAGGGGGAGAGACGCGGGAGATCGACTGGAACTGGGAAGGACTGCGCTCCGGGGTGCAGATCCACGGCACGCTCAACGCGCCGTGGGTGGAAGACCGGGGTTGGACAGCAGTCATTGCCTTCGACTACGAGAGCATGCAGGAGAACGCGCCGACTGCGAACTTTCCGCCTCGGGATGGGGATGTGTGGCGCGTCAACCTCTCCCGTCTGGTGCGCGACCGGGCAAATACATGGACGGGTAAGGACTGGACCTGGTCGCGGATCGGGGTCTATAGTATGCATATCCCCGAGCTGTACGGGTTCGTGCAGTTTTCGGAGAAGATCGTGGGCACGGCGCGCGTTCCCTTCACCGCAGAGACCTGGTGAGAAGAGCGCTCCCGCTCCCCTGTGGCCATTGAACTACGGGAGAAGATGGCAACTCCGGTGAGCGGAAATCCAGAAATTCACCTCTGGAGTCAGATCCTCGCTCGGGGGAATCAGGGGGGGATTTCACATTCCCGAAAAACAAATCGATTTGAGGTTATCTGTGGAATTGAAAGGTGTTCTGGAGGAACTCGATATTGTCGATTCGGAAGAACTTCTGGTCGAGCACTGGGAGAAGTCCGAGGCCAGTTTTTCGAGCGAGTTGCCCCGGTTTCTCACTGCAGAGACGATCACCGAAACGCGCACATTGGGAGGGTTGGAGTCGAAGGCCGATCTTGAACTCCACGAGGCGGCGCACCGGATCGTTTCCTCTCCTGCACTGTTGCATCTCGCCTGGCACTGTCAACGCCTTCTCTTCGAACACCTCGACTACGAGCCGGCCAAAATCAGCCAGTGGCCCGTTCTCAGTCGGACACTGGGAGATCTTTCCGGAGCATTCTATCTTCTCGTCGCATTGGAGGCAGTGCCGCGGATAAGGGCGGTGCATGCGGAACTGGGGATTCCCGATCCGGTCAGTCGCGACACCTGCCACCACTATCTCGAACCGGTGCGGATGTATCGGGAACGATACGCCGGACATTTCGGCGTCCAACCACGCGCGCTCTACTGGTGGCGGAATCACATCGAGGGGGATCTGTATCGTCTCGGGCGACTGGAATACATGCTCAAACCGTTCAACGGTGGGTTGCGGGCGTATCGCCATCGGGAGACGGGGGAGACGATTGCTCTTGCCGTAGATGGGAAGTGGTTCGATCGAGATGGTTTCGCCACCCGGGCGGATGGTGAGGACGCCTGGAGCACTCGATCCGAGGAACGGGAGGGAAGCGCGGTCGGTTTTCCGATCGCCCCGTTCGGCCACGCCGTGGACCGGGAGGTGGCGTTGCCTCTGAGCGAGTGGGAATTGACGCTGTCTCCGGGAGACCGGATCATGGAGGTGCACATTCCGGCCGGGGGGAATATGACGCCGGAGCGCTGCCGGGAGTCGATGCGGCAGGCGCTCGACTTTTTCCCCCGTCATTTTCCGGACAGGCCTTTCGTCGGTTTCGCCTGCTATTCGTGGATCCTCAACCCACAGCTGGCGGAGATCTATCGGCCGGATGCGAATATGGTGCTGTGGCAGAGGGAACTGTATCTCTTCCCCGTTCCATCGGGAAATCGGTCGGGACTCTACTTTGTCTTCGGCGAGGATGAGGTCGATCCAGACACGGCGCCGCGCGATACCAGTATGCGCCGGGCGCTGTTGGATCATCTGGCTGCAGATGGCGGACTGATCACCGGAGGGATGTTTTTGTTGAGCGAGGATTTCGAGCACTACGGCACGCAGGTGTATCGCGGGCAATGGTCGGCGGTTTTGGAGGGCCTTTCCCTGTAAGGCGAATGTCGAAATGCTGGAAGCCCGGAACCGTTGCTCGGGTGGATCTCGCGTCGGTCTGGTGTGAAATCCAGCCGGGATCCTCGCTTGTATCTTGACCTCAAATCCACCGCTGACTACATTCACGTTAAGGTTCGATGAGGGAGCCGCAACGTCCGCGGGAAGGGCCAAGCCCACCTCTCCTGAGTTTGCCTCTGCGAACTCAACGCGAAACATCACATAGCACCTTCTTTTAAGCCTGATCCAGCGGACCCCAGGCGAGACACGAGAGAGGGTGAGCTATGTCTACAAGGGATCTGCCCGTCCGGGCGAACCTGGAGAATCTGCGCAAACAGGCCAAGGGACTGCACCGGGCCTTTCTGGACGGCGACACCGACGCCGTCGATCGCATCCGCGAAAATCTTCCCAGAATAAACGAACTGCCCGAGGCCGAAGTGGCCGAGGCCGATTTGTCCCGCCAGGAGGCGCAGCACGTACTGGCCAGGGAATACGGCTACGCCACGTGGGAGAAGCTGCGCGCGGCGGTAGGAGTATCTTTCGAGGGGAGCAGCTTTGAGGATCTGGCTCGGCTGACGGATCGCGAGATCCAGAATCTGATGCGGGAGATATCGCAGAAGGATCTGTGCCGGGCTCTCGTGGGGGCTTCTGAAGCTGTCTGGGGGAGGACGCTCAGCAATATGTCCCGCCGGGTTCGCATCTTCATTACCGAGGAGTCCGAGCGTCTCGCACCCGACCTGCCCGATTACGAGCCACACGCCTCCAGGCAGCGGCTGCTGGAGTGGGCCGAAGCACTGGGGCGGGACGGCCGCATCCAGTGGCCACCCCCGGCCAATCATCCAGCCTGGTCGGGCGACCTGACGGCGGACGTGCTGGCCCCGCCGCCGCCGCCCGAAGATCCCCTCGGAGGGCTGTCTCTGGAGGAACTGAGCGCCGACGAACTCGCCGGGGTCTACGGTGAACTGGCCGAGATCGCAAGGCGGGAGGGGATTCTGGCCCTGGAGGATGTGGCCCGGGCGCCCGGGCCCCTCGCCGAGGGAATACGCCTGGTCGTAGACGGCACTCAGATGGGGTTGATCGAAACCATTCTGAACACCCGGGCCGAGACGATGGTCCACAATCGCCAAGTGCGCTTGCGCATGATACTGGAGGGAGTCGCCTCTCTGCAAGCCGGCGACAATCCGTGGATCGTATTTCACAAGATGCAGGTCTTCTACCTCGACAGCGGCAGCTTTGGGAACCCGCGACGGGTCAATGAAGAGATCGGCGCAGACGAGTTGTGCGACTGGTTGGAGCGCGGCTGGCTGGGGTATAGCAATCCGGCCGAGGTCGCCGAACTCATGCTGCATCTGGCCTTCGTTGCTCGCCGAGAGGGGATCGGGGCGCTGTCGTTGGTTCTCGGGGCGCTGGAGCAGCCGCTGCTCGAGGGGGCGCTGCGACTGATTATTGAATCGAGAGAAACGGCCGTCGTAAAAAGCCAGATGTGGCCCGAACTCGAGCGAGAGCTGAGCCGCCTGGAGGGTTGTCTGCGCGGTGTCACCGCCGGCGTTCTCGGTATCGCGGCAAAGAAGGAACCCGGCGAGGCAGCCGATGCCGTACGCGCCGCCGCGGAAGCAGTGGTGGCGTAACTCGAATTCCATAGATAGCGCCCCCTGTCGGACAGCGCAAGATGGGGTTCGGTCGGGGGCGCTTGACCATCCGGTTCGAGTTGCAAATCGTCGAATCGGGTGGTTGGTGGACGCGGACATTCTCCATATTTTGTTTTTATGAAAGTAGCATGGCTGTGTGTTGGTAGAATAGGTAGAAAGACAGGAGAGGTGAGAAACACCATAGGAGGAAGGGAAGAGAAGATGCGATTTAGTAGAGAGATTCCGGTCGTCGAGGAGTTCGATCTGGTCGTTTGCGGGGGAGGGCCTGCCGGAGTGCCGGCCGCCCTGGCGGCGCGGAGGTCGGGGCTGAAGGTTTTGCTGGTAGAACAGTTCGGTCAGCTGGGGGGAGCGGGAACTTCGGGAGGAGTGTCGCACCTGCTCGGGGGACGGACGACCGACAACCGGTACTGGTGCGTGGCCGGTATTTTCAAGGAAGTAGTCGACGATCTGGCCGGGCGCGGGGGGGCTCTGCACCCGCTGAATATAGAGCCGGAAAAGTTCAGTCCGCACGGATGGACAGGGGTGCAGTCCTCGCTGACCTACGGAGTGCCCTTCGAGCCGGCGCATATGGCGGCGCTGCTGGACGAGAAGATGCTGGAGGCTGAGGTGGACCTGCTCTATTTCACCAGCGTGGTCGATGTAGAGTGCGACGGGAAACGGATCAGCCACCTGATTCTGCACAACAAATCCGGCCTGCAGGCGGTGCCGACTCGCGCAGTAGTCGATGCGACCGGGGATGCGGATGTGGCGGCGCGCAGCGGCTGTGAGGTGGTAAAAGGGCGTCCGGAAGATGGCCTGATGACGCCGGCGACGCTGATGTTTCACGTCGACGGGGTGGATCAGGACGCCCTGCGGGATGAGATCTATCGGACCGAATCAAACCGCTTCCGCGAACTGGTCCAGAAACTGCGGGCGACGGGAGAGTGGACTTTCCCCTACGATATCTTCATCAGCGTCCAGTTGACGGAGAAGGGGACGCTGATGATCAATACGACGCGTCTGGTCGACGTGGACGGGACGGATGGCTGGTCGTTATCGCTGGGAATGATGCGGGGACGGCGAGAGGTGGAGGAACTGTTCGCGCTGATGCAGCGGCACTTCCCGGGCTTCGAGAAGGCGCGGATCAAGATGGTGGCCCCCATGCTTGGGGTGCGCGAGACCAGGCGGATCGTCGCCGACTATGTGTACAGCGTGGAGGATCTGGTCGGGGCGCGCGACTTTGAGGACACCATCGGTTTCAGCGGCTATGGATGGGATCTGCCGGACCCGAAGCGGCCGAGTTATCAGCCGATGCACAACGATAAAGATGCCCCGCGCATGAAGCGCAATTACACGCCGATCCCGTATCGGGTGATGGTGCCCAGACCGGTGGAGAACCTGATCTGTCCGGGGCGGTCGATCAGCGTCGAACGGGATGTTCTGGGGCCATTGCGCGAGCAGGCTCCCTGCTATGCGATGGGCCAGGCTGCCGGACAGGCGGCGGTGCAGGTAGTCGGGGAGGGAATTGGATTCGGAGAGGTGGATACAGAGCGGCTGCACCAGGAACTCCGCGTTGCCGGGGCCGTGGTGGACTGGCACGAGTAGAGCGGAATCTGGTCTGGACCGAAGGTCGCGCGAGGAACGTGCCGGTGGCCCGATATTGCTTCTGAGGGAAGCATTCGTCGCCGATTCAGCGCGCCATCATCCCCACCTTTTGCACCTCAAACACTTCGCGGTTGAAATCCTCACCCATATATCGGTACCCTTCCGCGTGGCGGTTCTTGACGCCGATTGGGGGTGCCCGTAGACTAGGATGTGTCTAAAAAGATTCCATTGGGATTGACACTGAACGTCTCGGGTTCACGCTGCAATTTTTCAAACCACACCCAAAACCGCACAGATACTTCGGGAATCAAGCGCGGAATCACAGCAGAGGAGATGCAGGCCGATGTCGCAAAACGAGTTCGAGGTTCCGCAGAAGTGGAAGTGGTTTTCGGAAAGCCGTTTTGGTCTGTTTATCCACTGGGGACCCTACGCCCGACTGGGGCGCGGGGAGCAGGTGGCGAATCGGGAGAATATCGACCAGGGCGAATACGCGCAGATGGCCTGTGAGTGGAATCCCCGGTACTACGATCCCCGAACCTGGGCGGATGTCGCCCTGCGGGCGGGGATGAAATACGCCGTTTTGACGACGCGCCACCACGACGGGTATTGTCTCTGGGATACGAAAACTACCGATTATTCCAGCGGGCGTCAGGCTCCGGGACGAGACTTTGTGGCCGAGTATGTGGAGGCTTTCCGAGAGGCGGGTTTGCGGGTGGGGTTGTATTACTCGGTGGCGGACTTTCGCATCCCGGCTTTCTGGACGGGGCCGGAACGAGACCCGGAGGGGTTTGCCCGCTTCCGCGATTACTTTCACGCTCAAGTGCGGGAATTACTCACCAACTACGGCCAGATCGACGTCATCTGGTTCGACAAGGCAGAGCACCACTCGGCCCGAGATTGGAAGTCGCCCGAATTGGTGGAGATGATGAGGGAGTTGCAGCCGAACATTTTGATAAACCAGAGGATCGGTAGTCTGCCGGCTGCGGAAATCCCCGCCGACGAGCGCCAGGGGGATGTCACCGAGGGAAGCGACTCCGTTCGACTGGGCGACTTTGCCAATTCCGAGCACAGCACGCGCGCCCATCCCGGCATGCTGTGGGAATCGTGTCTGGTGCCCACCTGGCGGCTGTGGGGGTACGCTCCGGGAGAGCGTTGGAAGCCCGCAGATCAACTTCTCGACTCCCTGGTCGAGGTGGCCAGCAAAAAGGGCAATCTGCTGATGAACGTGGGACCCGACGGCGAGGGGCGCATCCCTCCGGAGTTCATCGCGCGGTCGGAGGCGATCGGCCGCTGGCTGGAGGTGCACGGTGAATGCATCTATGGTTCCGAAGGGGGCAACGTGTGTGAGTTCGTCACGTATGGCCACCAGATCGTCAGGGGAAACGATCTCTATCTGATCATTCGCTTTTGGGATCGGCGCGACTGTATGCGTCTGGCCGGTCTGGCCACGCGGGTGCGGCGGGCGGTTCTGATAACCAACGGACAGGAGCTCCCCTTCGAGCAGGGAGATGGTGAGATCACCATCCGGGAACTGCCTCTGGATCCTCCTACATCGTTGTTTCCGGTGATCCGGCTGGAGTGCGAGGGGAAGCCCGAGAGGGCGTCGTGGTCGCAGGGAGCTTACTATGGGACCATCGACCACGCGCTGGAGATGGCACAAAAGCGCGGCAGTTCGGTTTGGGTGGACGGGCTCGAGCGCTGAAAAAGGGAAGACAACCGAAGAAAGACTGGGCATGCTGACTTTATTTCGCTTCATATTGGTTTTTACGTGCGTTCTGGGACTGTACGGACGGGTGGTTTTCGCCCAGGACGGCGAGGAAGAGGAGGAGTTGGAAGGGGGGTTGCCCGTATATACGGTGGAAGAGATCGTTGTCATAGGGAGCAGAGAGAAGGTTCCCACTATCAGCACCGTGGCGACCAAAGAACCGGTGCCGATCAGACTGACGCCAGCCAGCATCGGCGTTGTGAACCACGGGCTGTTCGAGCACCAGAACGGTGTGGTTCTGGGGGATGCTCTGCGCAATGTGAGTGGGGTGAACGTGCAGACCGTATTCGGAGTGACCGATTTCTTCGTCATCCGAGGGTTTGATTCGCTGTCCAGCGGACTGGTGCTGACGGACGGGGTGGCAGAGCCCGAAGCCACGTTCTACCATCTCTACAATGTGGAACGGGTGGAAGTGCTGAAGGGGCCGGGAGCGTTTCTATATGGCGGCAATCCCCTGTCGGGATCGGTGAATCTGACCCGGAAGCAACCGGTTTTTCAGAATGCCCTCCGGGCAACCGGTTCCTACGGATCGTTTGGCACGACTCGGGGAACCGTGGACGCCAGGTGGTCGGATATAGATAGAGGAATCGCATTTCGCTTCAATGGGATCCGGCAGTCGTCGGACAACTACAGGGATGACAAAGACAACAGCATCTGGGCGGTGAACCCGGGGGCGACCTGGCGCAGCGACAGAACGACTTTGACTGCGAATCTCGAGTACGTGACCAGCGATTTTCGGTCTGATTCCGGACTGCCGGTGATAAACGGCGCGCTGCCGGATGTGCCGCGCACCCGATCCTACCAGTCGCCATTTGATCTTTCGGGCCAGGAAATTTACAGGGGGCGGGTCGAGTTGCGGTCCCAACTGTCGAGAAACCTGGTGTTGCGCGACGAACTGTATTACACCGATTTCTCGTGGCTGTCTCAGGGGACGCTGTTCAACGGGGCGTATCCGAATGCCGGAGGAAGCCTGGACCTGATCCGGTCGCTTCTATTGCTGGACGACCGCCAGAAAGTATTGGGCAATCAATTCGAGTTGCAATGCTCGTTTTCGTCGGGAGGGGTGACGCATGCGCTGCTGGCCGGATTGGAACTGAGGCGCTGGACGGACGCCTTCACCCTGGATGTGGGGGTTCTGCCCAACATCGATCTGTTCGCTCCGGTGGAGACTGCGAGCCAACCCGTTTACATTCTGTCGGAGCAATCGCAGGAGGGGGATACGAAGAGCATGGGGGTCGCGCCCTATGTGGTGGATCGGATTGCGTTTTCAGAACGGATTCAGATGTTTCTCGGCGGCCGCTACGACCGCATCGACTATGACGATCCAATAACGTCTACGCACAGGAACTACAGTCAACTGAGTCCAATGGCGGGATTGGTGTTTTCACCTGCGGATGATCTGTCGTTTTATATGAATGCCGGAACCGCTTTTGCGCCGCCATCCAGTCGGGTGGTGGGACCGCGGAAGGCCGAAGAAAGCAGGCAGATCGAGGTCGGTGTGAAGACGCATTTGCAGGATGATCGGCTGCGCGCATCCCTGGCATTTTACCACCTGGATAAGGACAACATCGGAATTCCCGATGCAACGGGAGTGACGGTGCAAGATGGAGATCAGCGGTCGCGCGGGGTGGAGTTGGAGGTGATGATGCATCCGGCGAAGAACTGGCACACGTTTTTGTCCTACGCACTCACGGATGCCGAACTCACGCGGTTTGCCGAGATGGTGCCGGTGATCACTCAGGATGGCGTAACCTTCCAGCGCGTGGACCGATCCGGGAACCAGCCGGCGTTCTCACCCCGCCACACGCTGAGCGTATGGACGGCGGTGGGTTTCGACAACGGGTTCGAGTTGGGTGCGGGGGTACAGTTCAGGACCAGCCATTTCATCGCCGAAGACAATCAGTTCAGCGTCCCGGATGTGTTGACGTTCGACGCCTCCGGAGCGTACGTGTATAGGGGGATGAGATTCCGAGTCAATGCCAGGAATCTGACAGATCGGAAATACGAGACCCGCGGATTCGGTTCTGCCTCGGTCATCCCCGCTCATCCATTCGGCGTGTACACTGCTTGTGAGATCGACATGTAAATTCTCAAAATGGCCCACCGTGCGGAACCTACGCAATCCGCGGCAATTGGCGAAATTCTGTGCCATTGGTGTTTGCTATTGAGTGGGACATTGGTCCACGTCGCAAGCGACTCATTCCCTTAAATAAGGAACATAGAATGAAGAGGCGATTACTGATTTTCCTCAGTCTGTGTCTGCTCCTTACTCCGACTCTTGCAGACGCCGAGCAGAAATCCAACTGGCCCCACTGGCGAGGTCCCAACGGCAACGGACTGGTCGATCAAGGGGACCCGCCCGTAGAATGGGACGAGACCAGGAATATCCGCTGGAAAGTGAAGATTCCCGGGACGGGGTACGCCACGCCACTTGTCTGGGGAGAGCGGATTTTTGTGCAGACTGCGATACAGACCGAAAAAGCGGTGGAAGGGGCAGACGCGGGCGGTCGCTCTGCCCCTCCTTATTTTTTTCAATACAGTGTCCTGGCGCTGGATCGCAGGAACGGTGAAGTCCTGTGGGAGAGGATGGTCCGGGAAGCGCATCCCCACGAGGGCATGCACCCAACCGCTTCGTTTGCCTCTACATCGGGTGCAACCGACGGAGAACGCCTCTATGCCTACTTCGGGTCTCAGGGGCTCTACTGCTTCGACCTGGACGGCAATCTGAAGTGGGAGAAAGATCTGGGAAAGGCCCGTATCGCAAGGAGTTTCGGGGAAGGGAGCTCGCCCACGATTTACGGCAACGCGCTCTTGATAAACTGGGATCACGAAGGGGATTCGTTCATCGTGGCGCTGGACAAGCTGACAGGGGAGGAATTGTGGCACAACGAGCGGGATGAAAGGACATCGTGGTCCACGCCCCTGGTCGTTGAGCACAAGGGCAAACATCAGGTGATCGTGAGTGCGTCCAAGCGGACCCGGGGTTATGATCTGGCCAGCGGAAAATTGATCTGGGAATGCGCGGGGTTGGGCGCCAACGTAGTTCCCATGCCGCTGCATGCCAACGGGGTGGTCTATGTGACGAGCGGTCATCGGGACCCGGCCATGCAGGCCATTCTGTTGGACAAAGCCAAAGGGGATATCACGGGTTCGGATGCAGTGCTCTGGTCCATTCATCAGGACACGCCCTATGTCTCTTCGCCGATTCTTTACGGCGGCAGGCTGTATTTCATGAAAAACCGATACTCAACCCTGTCCTGCTACGATGCCGAAACGGGCGAGGCACTGTATGGTCCCCAGCGACTCGAAGGGATGAAGGATGTTTATGCTTCGCTGGTGGGGGTGAAGGACCGGGTGTATATTTCCGGTCTGGGAGGGACCACGCTGGTTATCAAGAACGGGCCGGAATACGAAGTTCTGGCGTCGAATAAATTGGACGAACCGATCGGCGCCTCGCCTGTAATGGTGGACGACGAACTCTACTTGAGGGGAAACGAGCATCTGTATTGTATTGCAAAGGATGAATAGGAGAAGGGTTATGAGCAAATCGGGAACATTTGTCGTATCGTTTTTCGTTTTTTGTGTGGCTTTGCTTGCTGGACCCATAGAAGCGCAGTGGCGGGGTTCGCAACGAGACGGGATCTATCCGGGAGAAAACCTCCTCGATGTATGGCCCGAGGCCGGACCCGAACGCCTGTGGTTTGCTGAAGGCCTTGGAGAAGGGTTTTCGTCGGCTGCGGTGACTGCAGATCGGGTTTTCGTGACCGGTATGACCGATGGAACGGGATATCTGTTTGCTTTCGATCTCAAAGGCAAACAGGTCTGGAAGTCGTCCTACGGGCCGGAAATGAGCACCGACTATCCCGGTGCCCGAACCACGCCTGTCGTGGTGGGGGACCGGATCTACTTGATGAGCGCATTGGGGAATGTCTTCTGCTTTGATACGAATGGGAAAAAATTCTGGTCTGTAGATATAGTGAAGCAGTTCCAGGGGAAGAAACCCAATTGGGGATTGACCGAATCGCTGCTGGTCGATGGCGGCATGGTCTTTTGCACCCCCGGCGGTCCGACCGTAGCCGTCGCGGCTCTGAATCGGCACAACGGGAACACTATCTGGGAAAGCAAGGGCAACGGAGAATCTTCTGCCTACTGTTCGCCCCTTCTGGTGAACCACAATAATCGGCGGTTGGTGGTCACCATGACATCCAAATCGGTCATTGGCATAGATGCAGAGACCGGTGAGTTTTTGTGGCGCCACGGTCACGTGACGGATTATGACGTGAACCCCAATACGCCGCTCTATCAGGATGGGCATCTTTTTACGTTCAGCGGCTATGGCACCGGCAGCCAGAAATTGAGACTAAATGAGGGCGGGACCGGTGTCGAAAAGGTCTGGGCCCAGGAGACATTGGACAGCCAGATAGGATCTGCCGTTCTGATCGATGGCTTCCTCTACGGTTCGGGGCATAAAAATCGGGGCTGGCACTGTGTCAATTGGAAAACCGGCCAGGTGAAATACACGGCAAAAGTGCTGGGGAGTAAGGGCAACATCATCTATGCCGATGGCATGGCCTATTGCTACAGCGAGAAAGGGGATGTCGGTCTCGTAAAACTGACGCCCGATGCATTCGAGGTGATCAGCTCGTTTAAAATTGACCTGGGATCGAGCCAGCATTGGGCTCATCCGGTCATCCGCGACGGGCGGCTATACGTGCGTCACGGCGATGCCTTGATGGTCTACGATATCTCGGCCAAATGAGTGACAGGATCGTCCATTGGGCCCTTGCCGGCGTTCTCGTTCTGACCGGGCTCGTCGGATTGGGATGGTGGATTCGACACAATCCGGTCCAGCACCTGGTCGAACATGTCCCCGGGATGGACGATCGTCCGAAATTTGCATCAGACAAGGGACACGAAGTGGCGATCGGCGCCTATTTTGAGCGGTTTGCAGGGGTGGCTTCTCCGGTCGAGGGAAGCTGGCCCCGCTTCAGAGGGGCGGATTTCAACAATATCAGCGGGGAAAGGGTTCCTCTGGCCCGAGGTTGGGATGGCCGAGATCCACCCCTGTTGTGGTCCGTGGATCTGGGGGAAGGACATGCCGGCCCGGTCGTGGATAACGGCCGGGTTTTTGTCCTCGATTACGATGAGGCTCTGCGGGCGGATATGCTGCGCTGTTTCTCCTTGGATGACGGTCGGGAGATCTGGCGGCGGGGTTACGATGTCTATATCAAGAGGAACCACGGCGTGTCTCGCACGGTGCCGGCGGTCAGCGACAACCGGGTGCTGACGATCGGCCCCAAATGCCATGTCATGTGTGTCGCGGCCGATTCGGGAGAATTTCAGTGGGGTCTGGATCTCGTCGAAACATTCGGAGCAGAAATTCCATTGTGGTACACGGGGCAGTGCCCGTTGATCGACGGTTCTGTGGCCGTTATCGCGGTGGGTGGAGATGCCCTCTTGATGGGCGTCCAGATGGAGACGGGAGAGATTCTGTGGGAAACCCCGAACCGACACGATTGGAAGATGTCGCACTCGTCGGTCATGCCGTATTCCGTTTACGGAAAAAAGATGTATCTCTACTGTGCCATTGGCGGCATTGTGGGGATCTCGGCGGAGAATGGTGAAGAGGGCACGGTTCTTTTCGAGTCCAAACTTTGGGACCGCAACGTCATTGCCCCCTCGCCGATCGATGTGGGGGAGGGGAAAATATTTGTGACCGCCGGATATGGCGGCGGCAGTATGATGCTGCAATTGGTTCCGGAGGGAGGCCGGTTTGCCGTCGAATCGCTCCAGATACTGAAACCGGATGAAGGACTGGCCTCGGAACAACAGACGCCCATTTTTCATCAGAATCACCTGTTCGCCATCATGCCCAAGGACGCCGGGCCGCTGCGCAATCAATTCGTGTGTGTGCGCGCCGATGATTGCAGCAAAGTAGTTTGGTCGAGTGGGAAAACCGAACGATTCGGTCTGGGGCCCTATCTGATTGCAGACGGCAAGTTTTTCATTTTGAGCGATGAGGGAATGCTCACAGTGCTGGAAGTGAGTACCGAAGATTACAGGCCGTTGGCCAAAGCCCAAATCCTCGACGGGCACGATGCCTGGGCTCCCATGGCGCTTGTTCAGGGGCGTTTGCTCGCCCGCGACTCCCGGCGCATGGTCTGTCTGGATATTTCGGCACAATAGCCCAATGGAGATGTGATGCCAACCCCATCCTTCCAAAAAGACCGACTGTTGACGGCCTGCATTGTGATCCTGTCTGTTGCAGGCATCCTCTATTTTGGCATCCGGGCGGTCATGGACCAGATGCATACGGATCGCAAAAATCCCTATGAATACGATTTGGGAGTTTTCGAACAGGGGGCAGCGGATGCGGCAACCTATTCCCAGGTGCAGAGCATACCGGTTCGGGCGGAGAAATTGACGGGACTCACGCGGGGTGGGGACGGTTTTCTGTATGTATCCGGTGATGAAAATATTTCGAAGTTCGATAATAATGGAAATCTCGTCGAGACGTTTCCCATTGGCGGAACAGCCTACTGCCTGGCCCTGGATGCACAGAACCGGATCTATCTGGGTATGGGGGATCACGTCGAGGTGTATGATGAAAAGGGCAGTCTCATCGCACAGTGGGAATCCCTCGGGCCGGATGCGATAATCACCTCTATTGCCGTTGCCGATTCGATCGTTTATCTGGCGGACGCGGGCCAGCTGTTGGTCTGGAAATTCACCACATCCGGCTCGCTTCTGGGAACTATTGGCAAAAAAAATCGGACGAAGGGGATTCCCGGTTATGTGATTCCCAGCCCCTATTTCGATGTAGCCGTCGGTGTCGATGGCACCCTTTGGGCGGCCAATACAGGCCGCCATTCGCTCGAGAACTACACCCATACAGGGGGGTTGAAAAGTTCGTGGGGAGAATACGGGACGGCGATCGATGAATTTTGCGGATGCTGCAATCCATCCCATTTCGCCATCCTGGAAGACGGTGGCTTCGTCACCAGCGAAAAGGGGATTCCCAGGGTTAAGATATACGATCGTCAGGGGCAGTTCGTCGCCGTCGTTGCCGCACCGAGCCAGTTCAGGGTGGGAACGGTAGGTCTGGATCTGGTCGTCGATGCTGCCGGGCGAATCTACGTGCTGGACCCGGTCCAAAAGGGAGTTCGAGTCTTCTCGAAAATAGAGGCAACTCAAGAAGGTGCGGAATAATGGCAAAAGAGGAAGGTAGTTCGGTAACGCGCCGGGGCTTTGTCAAAACCGGGCTCAATGCGCTGGCGGGACTCTCTCTGGTCGGGGGCAGCGGTCTTCTCATCAACCGTTCCTCCAGCGAAGAACTGGTCTGGCAACTGGACCCCAATTTATGCGTGCAGTGTGAAAAATGTTCGACCGAATGCGTGCTTGCGGAATCTGCGGTAAAGGTGGTTCACTCGACTTCCATGTGCGGTTACTGCGATCTGTGCAGCGGCTATCTGGAGCCCGGTGCCAAGTCGCGAGACACGGGTGCAGAGAGTCAGCTCTGCCCCACCGGAGCCATTAAAAGGACGTACGTGGAAGATCCCTATTTCGAGTATCAGATCGATGAAAAACTGTGCATCGGCTGCGGCAAATGTGTCAAAGGGTGCGGTGCTTTTGGAAACGGGTCGATGTATCTCCAGGTTCGGCACGACCGGTGCACCAATTGCAATGAGTGCAGCATCGCTCGGATCTGTCCGGCACAGGCCTATAGCAGAGTGCCGGCGAGCCGTTCCTACCTTCTGAGAGGGGACGAAGCACAGAAATTCAGCGGCATATAGTGGCCCGAACCAGCAGATCGTCCAAGCATCCATTTTTATATCACTTGCTCTTCTGACTTCGAAAAATGACCGGACCCATATTCAGACAACGGTGGCTTCTCTTCCTGGTCTTTCTCCTGCCCGTGCTGTGTTCGGCCCAGACGGTGGAGCGCTTCCCCAAGCCCGACTTCCAGACAGACTACACCCGGCCGGATCTGACAACGCCGTTCCCCCGGACTGAAGTACAGGAGATCATCGATATAGTGGTGCTGATCGGGGCGCTGTCTCTGGCCTCTTACTTCGCACTCCGGCTGAGATCGCGGAAAGCGGTATTTGTGCTGATGCTTTTCAGCATGGCTTATTTCGGCTTTTACCGGGAAGGATGCGTGTGTTCTGTCGGCGCCATCCAGAATGTCAGCTATGCCCTGTTTCATCCCGGATATGCCATCCCTGTTTCGGTCGTCCTCTTTTTTGCGGTCCCGCTTCTGTTCACTCTCTTCTTCGGACGCACGTTCTGTGCCGCCGTCTGCCCGCTCGGAACGATTCAGGATATTGTCGTAATCAAGCCGGTCAAACTGCCTCTGTGGCTGTCCCATTGCCTGTCGCTTCTACCGTATGTATACCTGGGATTGGCCGTTCTGTTCGCCACCACGGGCGCCGGGTTTATTATCTGCCAGTACGATCCGTTCATCGGGTTTTATCGCTTCAGCGCGAGTTTTCACATGGTGCTGTTGGGGCTGTCCTTTTTAGTACTGGGCACGGTGGTTGCCCGGCCCTATTGCCGCTTTCTGTGTCCCTATGGCGTGCTTTTGGACTGGATGTCGCGGCTCTCCAAAACCCATGCGACGATCACTCCCGATCTGTGCAGCGAATGCCGTTTGTGCGAAGATTCGTGTCCGTTCGATGCGATTCGCCTGCCGGACGAGAGTCAGGTTGTGCCGCACAAAACCCGCGAAGTCAAACGGCTGGCCATATTTATCGTCCTGCTACCTCTCCTGGTGGCGGGGAGCGGGTGGATCTTTTCCCGGCTGGGAGATCCGCTCGCGGGGCAGCATGCCACGGTAGCCCTCGCCAGGGAGATACAGGCCGAGAATGCAGGGTTGAGAACCGAAACTACAGAAAACAGCCGGACGTTCCGCGCTGCGGGCAAACCGGATAGCGATCTGTTTCTCGAAGCCGAAGCCCTGCAGAGACAGTTTACGACGGGCGGATGGATTCTGGGGGCTTTTCTAGGGCTGGTCTTTGGTGTGAAGCTCATCCAGTTGACCCTGCATAGAAAGCAGACCGGCTATGAGATCGATAGAGGGGTTTGCCTGAGCTGCGCTCGCTGTTTTGCGCATTGTCCCTATGAATTGGTTCGCAGGGGAGAGATCTCCCTGGAAGAGGTGCCTGAGGTTCAATAAATGGAAATCGAAACTACACAGAGCAAAACGGTTCGTCTCTGGTACCCCATTGCCAGAAACAGTGCCGTTATTTCGGGCGCTTTTGTCCTGTTACTAAGCGCTCTGATCCTCGTGAATTACATGCAGGTTCAGAGTGTCGATCCGCTGAATAGTGAAGCCCTGACCCGGTTGATGCAGCAGCTTCGCGAAGAGCCGGGAAATGAAGATCTGAAAGAACAGATACGCGCACTCGACCTGCTGGCCAGAAGGGCGTATTTCACTCATCAGTGGCAGCTGCGGACGGGCAGCTATCTCCTGTTCGGATCGATGCTCGTCTTTCTGGTGGCGCTCAAATACATGGGCTCTCTCAGGTCACAGCTACCCGACCTGACGCGCGAACCAGATCGAGCGGCGGCCTGGGAAGAGCGGATACTGGCCCGCAAGTGGGTGCTGTTCAGCGGTCTGGTTTTGTTTGTAATGGCCTTTGTCCTCAGCGTGGTTTCAGAAAAGAACGCGTCCTCTGCAGGAACAGCCGCACCAGCGACAAATCCGACGTATGCCAGCCTGGAAGAAATCAGGCAACAGTGGCCCAATTTTCGCGGACCCGAGGGGATTGGCATCGCCTATCAGACCGACGTTCCAACCAGCTGGGATGGTCCATCGGGCGAGAACATCCTGTGGAAGGTTCCGGTATCCAAACCGGGATTCAGTTCACCCATCGTCTGGGGCGAAAGGCTGTTCCTTTCCGGCGCGGATAAAGGGAGCCAGGAAGTCTATTGCTATGAGGCGGAATCGGGTGACCTGCTGTGGCAGGGGCAGGCGGACGATCTTCCCGGATCGCCTTCCAAACGTCCCAATGTGACGGATGATACGGGCTATGCCGCGCCGACGATGGCCACGGACGGGCAGCGGGTGTTCGCCATCTTTGCCACGGGGGATCTGGCTTGCTGGGATATTGACGGGAATCGCCTCTGGGGCAAAAACCTGGGCTTGCCGGACAACCACTACGGACATTCATCGTCATTGATGGTGTACCGGAATCTCCTCCTGGCGCAGCTCGATGACAACAGGGGGGGACGTCTGGTGGCGGTCGATGTGGAGAGTGGTAAGCTGGTCTACGACAAAACCCGGGAGGTGCAAATCTCGTGGGCATCTCCGATTCTGGTGAATACGGGCAGCCGTATGGAGGTAATTCTCAACGCGATCCCTCTGGTCGTCTCGTACGACCCGCTCACCGGCAACGAACTGTGGCGGGTAGATTGTATGATGGGAGAAGTCGCGCCTTCGCCGGCCTATGCCGATGGTATGGTCTTTGTGGTAAATGAATACGCGCGTCTGGCGGCGATCCGGGTGGGGGAAACCGCTGAGATGGCGTGGGAGTTCGACGACTATCTGGCAGAAGTGGCAAGCCCTGTGGCCACGGACGAATACCTGATCGTGGCCACCAGCTATGGTGGGGTGGCCTGTTTTGACAGCAAAACTGGCGAGGAATTCTGGCTCCACGATTTCGATGAGGGGTTCTACTCATCTCCCGTTATGGCGGGCGGATTCGTCTACCTGATGGATATGAAGGGGTTGACGCACATTGTCAGATTAGGTCGGGAGTTCCAACTGGTCGGCAGCTGTGCTCTGGGGGAACAGGCGGTGGCCACACCGGCCATTGCGAATCGCCGCATGTACATTCGAGGAACAGAGCATCTGTTCTGTATCGGACAATAAATGGACCCCATGGAGAGAGAGCAGAACCAGATAAGCACCCGGGTCGATCGTTGGGTTGCCGAAATCGGAACGGGTCGGCAAGCTGTCATTCCCCTTTTGCATGCGGTTCAAAAGCAGTACCGGTATCTGCCGGAAACGGCACTGCGCCGTATTTGCGATATCACGGAGATAACGCCCGCGGATATCGCCGGGGTATCCACGTTTTACGACCAGTTCCGCCACGAACCGATCGGCGAGCATCTGATCCACGTGTGCACGGGCACAGCCTGCCATGTCAAGGGGGCAGATCTGGTTCGGGAGGCGTTTCTTCGAGAGTTGCGCATTCCCGAAAATTGCGACACCGATCCCCAGGGCCAATTCACCGTTCAGGAGGTGGCCTGCCTGGGGTGTTGCACCCTGGCTCCGGTGGTCCAGATCGATGGCATGACCTTTGGGCATGTCAAAGCGGATGGCATTGCGAATGTTCTGAGTGAGTTTTTGTCCCGGAAAGATGAGCCGGCGCCGTCGATGGATGCGGGCGAACACCGGGAAAACGAACATGGTGAAATCCGCGTTGGCCTGGGATCGTGCTGTATCGCCAGTGGAAGTGCAAAAATACAGCAGGCGCTGGAGAGAACGCTCGAGCAAGTGGGCGTGCAGCCATATGTAAAGCGGGTGGGATGCGTGGGAATGTGTCATCGCACGCCGTTGCTCGAAGTCCAGATGCCGGGTGAAGAGCCGGTGCTGTACGATCACGTGAATCCCGGCGATGTCCCGCGCATTGTCTCCAATCACTTCCAACCAGCAAGCCCGTATAAACGGCTCGTGGCTTCGTTACAGAGATCGGTCGAGGGTTTGCTGGTCGGCCAGGCGGGGGATGCGCCGCAGATTTTCCCCACATCGGTGCGCGATCCTCAGGTCGAGACCTTCCTGGGGCGCCAAAAGCGGATTGTAACCGAAGCCTGCGGCGACATGGATCCCCTGGATATGGACGAGTACCGGGCACGGGAAGGGTTCCAGGCGCTGCTGCGCTGTCTGAGCAAATTGTCTCCCGATGAAGTTGTCGGTCAGGTCGTTTCCAGCGGGTTAAGAGGAAGAGGGGGAGCGGGGTTCCCCACGGGACGGAAGTGGCAGATCGTTCGCGACGTTCAGGACGAGACAAAATACGTCATCTGCAATGGCGACGAAGGGGACCCCGGGGCGTTTATGGACCGGATGATACTCGAGTCGTATCCCTTCCGCGTCATCGAAGGTATGGCTATTGCGGCTTATGCCGTGGGTGCCAGTCAGGGGTTTCTCTACATCCGTGCGGAATATCCGCTGGCCGTCCAGCGGGTCCAGGCGGCTATCGACCGATGTCGAGCCGCAGGCCTTCTGGGAGAGAATATCCTGAACAGCGGTTTTTCGCTGAGCCTGGAGATAAAGGAGGGGGCAGGCGCCTTTGTCTGCGGCGAAGAAACGGCGCTCCTCGCGTCGATCGAAGGGAAGCGAGGGATGCCCAGTTTCAGACCGCCTTATCCCGCTGAAAAAGGTCTGTGGAACCACGCCACCCTGGTGAACAACTGTGAGACCCTGGCTACCATTCCCTGGATCGTGCGGAATGGTTCCGAAGCCTTCGCCCAGTTCGGCACGGAAAAAAGCCGAGGGACAAAGGTCTTTTCTCTGGCGGGGAAGGTCGCTCGCGGAGGTCTCATAGAAGTCCCCATGGGCGTATCGATCTCCGAAATCGTAGAAGAGATCGGCGGGGGAATCGAGGGCGGGAAACGGTTCAAGGCGGTTCAGGTCGGCGGACCCTCGGGTGGGTGTGTGCCGGCGGACAAGGGCCATATCAAAATCGACTACGAAGATCTGGCCCAGGTGGGCGCCATGATGGGGTCGGGCGGTCTGCTGGTGATGGACGAATCGGATTGCATGGTGGATATCGCCCGGTATTTCCTCTCTTTTACCTATGATCAATCGTGCGGCAAATGCACGGCCTGCCGCATTGGCACGCATCACATGCTGGAGATTCTGACCCGGCTCTGTGCGGGCCAGGGAAAGCCTCAGGATCTGGAGAAACTCGAGGAGATCGCCGAAATTACCCAAACCCGCAGTCTGTGCGGATTGGGCAAAACCGCACCCAATCCGGTTTTGACCACCCTGAAGTATTTCAGAGAGGAATACGAAGCCCATCTGAACGGAATCTGTCCCGCAAAAAGGTGTAAGGGGCTCGTTTCCTACTCGGTCACGAGCAATTGTATCGGATGCACCCTCTGCGCCCAGAAGTGCCCGACCGGAGCCATCCCCATCGACCCGTATCGACAGCATCAGATCATTCAGGAAACGTGTACCCGGTGCGATATATGCAGGCAGATTTGTCCGAACGAAGCGATAATAGCGGCATAGGTCGGATCCGGCTGACCATTGACGGTCGAGAAGTAGCCGTCTCGGAAGGGACGACCCTTCTGGGTGCTGCGGAAGCGCTGGGAATCCATATCCCGAATCTGTGCTATCTGGAGGGGTGTGAAGCGTTCACCTCCTGCATGCTCTGCGTGGTCCACGATCTCGAAACCGGGCGGCTGGTCCCGTCCTGCTCCATGCCGGTTACAGAGGGAATGGCGATCCAGACCGACGATGAACTGGTGGGAGCCGCTCGAAAGGACACGCTGGATCTGCTGCTGAGCGAACACGTGGGGGATTGTGAAGCTCCCTGCCAGCGGGGTTGTCCGGCGCATATGGATATTCCGTTGATGATTCGCCAGATCCAAGCACAACGACTGGATGAAGCGATCGCAACGGTAAAGCGGGATATCGCCTTGCCGGCGACGCTGGGCCGTATCTGCGCTGCCCCCTGTGAGAACGTGTGCCATCGCCAAGCGCACGACCAGGCGGTATCGGTCTGTCTGCTGAAACGGTTTGCCGCAGATGCCGACCTGGCAAAGGATGATCCGTATGCGCCCGAATTGCAGCAGGCGTCAGGGAAACAGGTCGCCATCGTCGGCGGTGGGCCCACCGGTCTTGCAGCGGCATATTATCTGCTGCAGAAAGGACACGCCGTCCACATCTATGACCCGCATCCCCTGTTGGGGGGATTGTTGCGCTATGGCGTGCCCGACGAAATCCTGTCAAAATCGGTTCTGGATGCAGAGATAGCTCAGATCCAGGCATTGGGATTGGAGTTCCATCCGGGAGTCGCTCTGGGCAGAGAGATCGCCTTTGAAGCGCTGCAGAGGATGCACGATGCCGTAGTGCTTGCACTGGGTGTGAGCGATCCCGATAGTCTCGAAATTTCCGGGTTGGATCAGACCCCGAGAGGCATTGTCATTCAGCAGGGGACGTATGAGACCAGCCTCGCCGGTGTGTTCGCCGGTGGCAATGCGATTTCGGAAAGCCGTCGAGCTATCCGGGCTCTTGCCCACGGTAAAGAGATCGCCTCCTCTGTGGACCAATTCCTGAACGGCTTGCCCGTGGTGGGTGAACCCGGGCGATTTGCTTCCCGGATTGGGAAACTGCTCGAGGGAGAGGGGGCCGAGTTGCTGCAAATCGGCGGAGCGGGCGGGCGGATTTCACCGGTGGGCGGCGGCGAGTCGGGGTTCGACAGTGCGGAGTCAGTCGGGGAATCGTCCCGCTGCCTCCGCTGTGATTGCCAGCATCTGGAAGGATGCAAACTGCGACTGTACGCAGATGAATACCAGGCGGATCAAACCCGTTTCAAAATGGGTGAGCGAAAGAAAATTCAGAAACTATTTCGGCACGGAGGACGGGTGCTCTATGAACCCGGAAAATGTATCAAGTGTGGTCTGTGTGTCCAGGTCGCGCAAAGAGAAGGCGAGGAACTGGGACTTTCATTCGTCGGGCGAGGGTTCGATGTTAGGGTCGCCGTTCCATTCGACGGTTCGTTTGATGACGGGCTGAAAAAAGCCGCCCGGGCTTGTATCGAAGCATGCCCAACGTCCGCCCTGATCTGGGGTGAAGAGATATAGCCGCATGCGCAATCCATGCAGATACGGGTTCCCGCTTCTCCTCGCTCTTCTGGGGTGTTCTCAACCGGATCAGGAGCAGGACCCGAACCGAAATCTGAAGTCCGCCACCTGGCCGATTTTCCGGGGAGATTCCGCACTGACCGGAATCGCTGAGGACAGGGTTCCCGAAAATCCGACGTTACTGTGGACCTTTGAAACCGGCGGCGAAATCGTGTCCACGCCGGTGATCGGTTCCGGGCGGGTCTATGTGAGTTCCACCGACGGCAAGGTGTATGCGCTGGACGTCGCGGAGGGTTCCCAGGTGTGGGACTTCGACGCGGGGGATGCCGTGGAAGCCTCCCCTATGTTGCTGGATAGCGTCCTTTATGTCGGTTCGCTCGAAGGTGTTTTTTTTGCCCTGAGTGCTGAGACGGGTCAGGTGCTGTGGAAGGCGGAACTCGGCTCTGGAGTTTACGGGTCGGCCAACTGGGCGGAAGTGGGGGAAGGTGCTGAAAAATCCATTCTGACAGGTTGTTACGACAACCGGCTGTACTGTTTTGGCGCGGTTTCTGGAGAATTGAAATGGACCTATGAAACCGAAAACTATATAAATGGCGCACCGGCAACGGATGGGCGGCAGGCGGTTTTCGGAGGGTGCGATGCGATTCTCCACATCGTGGATGTTGCCGATGGATCCAAAATTGGAGGAGTGGATGTGGGTTCCTATATTCCCGGATCGGCAGCCGTTGTGGACGGCCACGCCTATGTCGGGCACTACAATGGAGGGATGGTCTGCATCAATCTCGCGGATCAGAAGATCGTCTGGAATTATCCCGAAGCTGACCAGGAAGATGCCTTCTTCTCTTCTCCGGCGGTCGGGGATGACCGCGTGGTCGTCGGTTCGAGGGATGAACAACTGCACTGCATCGATCGGCAGACCGGGCAAAAGGTTTGGACGTTCCGGACGCGTGATAAGGTAGACAGCTCTCCGGTCATCGCGGGAGAGAGTGTGTTTTTTGGTTCGGATGATGGACGGTTATACAGGATCGATCTGGCATCCGGGCGTCTGCTGTGGAGCTATGAAATTGGGGGGGCCATTACCGGCAGCCCGGCCGTGGCCGGCGGCGGAATATTCGTGGGAGCCGAGGACGGAAGCATTTATGCATTTGGAGAGGCACGATGAAGATCGCTCATATCACACCGGGGTCCGGTGGCAATTTTTATTGTCAGAACTGTTTTCGGGACGGGAGTCTGCTGGATTCCTCGCTGGAATTGGGGCACGAGATCTGCAGAGTGCCGATGTATCTTCCGCTCGACCTGGACCATCACAAATGGGACGAAGACATTCCGGTCTTCTACGGTGCGATCAATATCTATCTGAAGGAAAAATCTTCCCTGTACCGAAATGCGCCTTCGTGGATGGAGGAGTTGTTCGACTCCGGCCCTATGCTGCGTCTGGCGGCCAGAATGTCGGGATCTACCCAAGCCAGCGGTTTGGAAGAGATGACCCTCTCGATGCTGAAGGGGGAAGAGGGAAATCAGGCTTCGGAATTGGATCGTCTCGTAGAGTATCTGGCCGCAGTGATCAAACCGGATGTAGTCCATCTCTCGAATGCCCTGTTGCTCGGGCTGGCAAAACGGATGAAAGCGGTTCTGGGTTGCAAAATCGTTTGCTCCCTGCAGGATGAAAATGAGTGGGTCGATCCCATGGAGGAGGCATATCAGCGGCAGGTGTGGGGGTTGATGGCTGAAAAAGCCGTGGATGTAGATCGGTTTATCGCTGCGAGCCACTACTATTCTCGATTCTCTCAAAACAAGCTCGATATTCCGGCCGCCAAGATCGATGTGGTGTATGCCGGTATCCATCTGGACGGATATCAGAAATCGTCCTTATCTCTCGATCCACCGGTAATTGGCTATCTCAACCGCATGTCTGAATCCCTGGGACTGGGCATTTTGATCGATGCTTTCCTGATCCTCAAGCGGGATCCGGAATTTCAGGATTTGAGGCTGCACATAACCGGCGGTCACACCGCTGAGGACAAACCGTTTCTCCAGCAGAAGTTAGAAGATATCAAACAGCAGGGTTGTGAAGATTCCGTGCGGGTTTTCGAGGCGTTCGACAGACCTGACCGGATCGAATTCCTGAAATCGCTGACCCTGTTGTCCGTCCCCGTTCCCGCGGGAGAGGCGTTTGGAACCTACCAGATCGAGGCGCTGGCGGCCAGCGTTCCGATCGTGCAACCCAACGTCGGTGGTTTCCCCGAATTTGTGGCGGCCACCGATGGGGGTGTGATCTACGAACCGAATGACAGTCAAACGCTGGCCGATAATATGGCCTCGCTGCTCCGCCAACCGGATCGGCTCAGGCAGTATGCCGAACAAGGGGAACGCGCAGTACAGGAGCAATTCTCCATCCAGAAGATGGTCAGAAATATGACCGCGATTTACGAGGATGTTTTTACGGACGAGGAATCTAATTCTTGAATTCGCGTGAGATTCGACTGAAAATTCTGCAATCGACTAGTGGTGCCTGGTGGAAGTTCTTTTCAGGTTTACGGCCCCTGTGGGGCTCCCCGTCGCTCATGACGTTGAATTCTTGGAATTCACGGCCTTCGGCACTCGCCCGACATCCCTGTCGGGCTCCGAGGCAATCATCCCTGCGCCGCAATCCTGCGGCTCCGGGACGATTGAAGCCGCTCCTGGGGATCCCCACAGGGACCTTCGGAGAACTCGGTAATTATTTCCGCCATACTTGCACTATCCTGGGGATAGACTGTTGACTAATATCGATCACAAAGCGGTTCTGCTCGGATTGCAGAATGTTCACAGAACCTATGCGCTGCCCGCAGAGCAGAGCTCACGCGATGTTCTGAAGGGCGTTTCTCTGGTGCTCGACTGCGGAGAATCCGTTGCCATCGTCGGGCCTTCCGGTTCGGGAAAGAGCACTCTGTTGAACCTGATAGGCGGGTTGGACGAACCCACCTCGGGTAGTATCCATTTCCAGGATAAAAATCTGGCCGGCCTGGAAGATCGCGAACGGGCTCGAATCCGCAACCAGGAGATGGGATTCGTCTTTCAGTTGCACCACCTGCTTCCCCAATGCACGGTTCTGGAAAATGTGCTCATCCCAACGATTCCCTTCGGGATTTCAAAAGACAGGGGGAAGAGCGTTCACAGGGCAAAAAGCCTGTGTGAGCGAGTCGGTCTTTCCTCTCTTATCGATTCCTTCCCGGCCCAGTTGTCCGGGGGAGAGCAGCAGCGAGTGGCCGTAGTCCGGGCATTGATCAATCGGCCGAGGCTGATCCTGGCGGATGAACCCACGGGGTCGCTGGACCAGGACACAGCGGAAAATTTGGTGCGGCTGCTGCTCGAGCTGAATCGAGAGGAAAACGCCGCGCTGGTGGTGGTCACTCACTCCATGCACGTTGCAGGGCAGATGGAAAAAACATGTCAGCTGCAGGCCGGGCGTCTCTCATGAACGCGGTTCGGTATATTTTTCGCAGCCTGTGGTATTATCGAAGCGCTCACCTGTGGGTCGTGTTGGGCAGTATGATGTGTACTGCGATCCTGGTGGGCGCTCTGATTGTAGGGGACTCTGTGCGCTACAGCCTGCGGCATATGGTCGAGGTTCGGTTGGGGCGCACCCAGTTCGCCATGTCCAGCGGAGACCGGTTTTTCCGAACAGCTCTGGCGGATGCACTGTCCGACCGGCTCGAGACGACGGTCGCGCCCATTCTGCAGGTCAGGGGGATGGCGGTTGCCGAAGGCGGAAAAAAACGGGTGAATCGGATTTCCGTCGTCGGCGTAGACGGTCGCTTTGGAGAGATTGGGGATGCTCGGGGAATCTACGACGGGTTGACTCACAGCGAGGTCATCGTAAACCGGTCGCTGGCTTCACAACTCCGATTGACGGTGGGAGACAGGCTGCTACTGCGTCTCGAAGCATTGGAAGCCATGCCAAGGGATGCGCCTCTCGCCTCCATCGAGGATCAGACCGCTGCCAGGTCTTTTGTGATCAAAGCGATTGTCGGCAGTGCATCTTTCGGAGGCTTCCGCCTGCAAAGCAGTCAGGTCGCACTCGGCACTGCCTTTGTCTCGCTAGCGGCGCTGGCGCAGGAGATGGACCTGGGGGATCGCGCCAACGGATTGCTCGTTGCCGAAAGAGTCGATACGCCGCTTTTGATCCGGGAAGTCGATGCAACTCTCCGGGAAAGCTGGACATTGGCCGATGCCGGTCTGGAGTGGCGTGCCGTTCGGGGTGGGCAGAGGGATGAGCTGCGGTCCAAGCGGATTTTTATGGATCCGGTAGTTCTGGAAGGGGCCGCGCAATTGGAGCAGCACAGCCAGCCGATCCTGACCTACTTCGTCAACGAGATCCGGAGGGAAGACCGGTACACTCCTTACTCCTTCGTGTCCGCACCGGGCGGCACTATTGTGCCTGCGGACATGCACGACGACGAGATCATCATCAACCAGTGGCTTGCCGACGACATAAAAGCCAGTGCCGGAGACCAGGTACAGCTCAGATACTATGCCCTCGAGCGCATGGGCGGCTTGCGTGAAGTCACATCCGCTTTCCGAGTGAAGGGTGTCGTGCCGATTCAGGGGGTCTATGCGGATGGCGAACTGCTGCCCGATTTTCCAGGTCTGGCCGACGAAGCCCACTGTCGGGATTGGGAAGCCGGGGTTCCAGTGGACTACGATCGAATTCGGCAGAAGGATGAGGATTACTGGACGGATTTCAGGGGGACGCCCAAGGCGTTCGTGACGCTGAAGGCCGCCCAGCAGATGTGGGATAATCGCTTTGGGAATTTAACGGCGATTCGGTTTGAGGGGAACCAGAGGGGGAAGATTCAACAGGAACTGAAAGCGAAGCTGAATCCAGCTCAGTTCGGATTGATCTTCAGAGATGTCAAACAGGATGGATTGCGCGCCAGCGCCCAGTCGGTCGATTTCTCTCAGCTGTTCCTGGGATTGAGTTTTTTTGTTATTCTGGCATCCCTGCTGCTCACCGGGCTTCTATTTGTATTTCATGTGGAAAAGCGTTCGCGGGAGACGGGATTACTGCTGGCTCTGGGGTTCAGCTCGGGAACTGTGAGGCGAATGGTGCTTGTGGAAGGGGCTGTTCTGGCCTGTTTGGGGAGCGTCCTCGGAGGGATAGCGGGGATCGGGATCAATCAGATGATTCTCCAGGCGTTGAAAACGGTCTGGAGTGGTGTCGTCGACGCGACTATTCTGCAGGTGCATCTGAACCATCTTACCATTCTGATGGGAATTGGCATTGGCGCTCTGCTCGCAATCGGCGTGGTCTGGCTGATCGTTCGGAAACAGACCCGGGATCCGATCACCGATCTGCAGAGGGGCATTGGGCAAATCGCATCCATGCCCTATCCCATACCCAAAATCAGCATGATTGTGGCGCTGCTATGCCTGGTAGCCGCTGCCGCCCTTCTCGTCTATCCCGTGGGAGAAGAGCGCGGCGTTATGGCCATCTACTTTGGGGCAGGTACCATGGTCTTTGCCGGAGGGATGGCGCTTGTCAATCTGCTCATCTATTTTTCGCGCAAGATGTTCCGCGTGGAAAGACTGAGTCTGTTTTGGATCGGCATCCACAGCCTCGGGCGACGGCGCCTGCGCAGCCTGACTCTGATAGGGCTCCTGGCATGCGGGTTGTTCCTCGTATTCACCGTCGGCGCCAATCGGAAAAATGCAACCGTGGGAGCAGAACGGAGGGAGTCGGGGACCGGGGGATTTGCACTGTATGGCGAAAGTGCCGTGCCGCTGCTCCACGACCTGAACCGTTCGGAAGTGCGGAAAGATTACGGCCTCGATTTACCCGAATTCGACAAAGTCCGGTTTGTTCAGTTTCGCGTCAAAGAGGGGGATGATGCCAGCTGCCTGAACCTCAATCGGGTTGCCAATCCCCAGCTGCTGGGGGTCGACCCGAACGAATTGGCCAGGCGCAGGGCCTTCACGTTTGCCAGCACAATTTCCGAGGTGGATCAGAATGATCCCTGGTCCATTTTGGACCGGACTTTCGACGGGGGTATAATCCCCGCTGTGGCTGATTTGACCGTGATAAACTGGGGGCTGGGGAAGAGCGTCGGCGACACTCTGGTATACATTGACGAGCGAGGAAGGGCTTTTGAGGTCAAACTGGTTGCCGGTCTCGCCAATTCCGTTTTTCAGGGGAACCTGATCGTTTCCGAAGATCACTTGATTGAGAAGTACCCCTCCCTCAGCGCGCACCGTCTCTTCCTGGTCGACGCATCCGCCGATGCTCTCGATGGAATATCTCAGAAGATCAACTGGGCATTGCAGGATTGGGGCATAGAGCTGATCCGAACTTCTGATCGGCTGGCCGCATTCAATCAGGTGGAGAACACCTATCTGTCCATATTCTTGATCCTCGGCGGTTTTGGGCTCATTCTGGGCAGCGTGGGAATCGGGATTGTGGTCTTGCGCAGCATCCACGAGCGACAGGGAGAAATGGCACTGCTGCGCGCTGTGGGGTACAGCAGAGAGATGCTCCACAAAATGATTCGCTGCGAATATCTGCTGCTGTTGCTGGCCGGTACCGCTCTGGGGATTGTCTCTGCGTTTGTCGCAACTTATCCCACACTGACAGCGCAGGGGGCGGAAATTCCGTATTCTACGATCATGTCGCTTCTCATTCTGGTGTTCGTCAACGGAGGTCTCTGGATCCACCTGTCGATCGTTTTGGCTCTACGGCGCCGGCTACTGCCCGCATTGCGGAATGAATGAAACCCTCCCGCGGCGCGTTGGGATACGATCAGATAGCGCGAAGGTAACGGCAGAAGCAGCATTCCTCCATCCACGACAATAGACAGGAAACAGCCCATGCCCAGTCCCAATATTCTTTTCATCATCGCCGACCAGCACAACGCCAAAGTGCTGGGGCACAAAGGGCACCCGGACGTGCAGACGCCGCATTTGGATCGCATGGCGGCGGAGGGGGTGCGCTTTGAGAACGCCATCACCCAGAACCCGATCTGCACTCCGAGTCGGGTGAGTTTTCTATCGGGTCAGTATTGCCACAATCACGGGTACTACGGTCTGTCCGGCCCGAATCCGGACGGCCTGCCCAATATCTTCGGGCATTTCCGGCAGGCCGGGTACACCACGGCGGCGATCGGCAAGATCCACTGCCCGGAATACTGGGTAGAGGATGTGTGCGATGTGTTCCACGAGACCTGTGGCTGCAGCGTCGGCGGGCGGTCGCAGAAGTACGCCCGGTTTCTCCGCGAGCGGGGAAAGGCGGGGTTGGAGGATCACGGATCTATGCCGGAGTTCGGTCCCCGCGGACAGCAGTCGATGGAGGGACGGCCTTCGCCGCTGACCTTTGAGGAGGGACAGGAGGGTTGGATCGCCCACGAGGCGATCGAGGTGATGAAGCAGGCGCAGGAGGAGGGGAAGCCGTTCCTGGTGCACACCAGCCTGCCGCGGCCCCACCAGTGCACCTCTCCGGCGCAGGAATTCTGGGATTTGTACGAAGGGAAGGAGCTGACGCTGCCGGACAACGCCGACTACGACATGGAGGGGAAGGCGCCCCATCTGCGGAAATCGGCCGAGCGCTGGCGTAAGGGAGAGTGGACGCTGATCGAGCCGAAGACGTTCGAGGCGGGACGGCTGCGCAAGCTGCGGGGGTATCTGGGGGCGGTCAGCCAGGTAGATCATGCGGTGGGGTTGATGCTCGATTTTCTGCGCGAGAACGGGCTGGCGGAGAACACGATTGTCGTCTACGGAGCGGATCACGGAGATTACGCCTGCGAGCACGGGATCATGGAGAAGGCCCCGGGGATTTGCAGCGACGCGATCACCCGGGTGCCGTTCATCTGGTGGGGGCCGGAGGCGTTCAAGGCGGGACACGTGGCCGAGGAGATCGCCGAACTGGTCGATGTGCCGAATACGCTCTGCGGTCTGGCTGGATTGGATCTGCTGGAGACGGCGGACGGTCGAGATATCTCGCACCTGCTGCGCGGCGAGAGTGGGGAGGTGCACCGGGTGGGGGTGACGGAGTTCGCCTGGAGCAAGAGCCTGCGTCGGGGGAAATATCGCCTGGTCCACTATCCGCCGGACATGTTCCCGCAGGAGTATCCGAACGGCTTCGGGGAGCTGTACGATCTGGAGGCGGATCCCTGGGAAATGAAAAATCTGTATTTCGATCCCGGTTTTCAGAAAATCGTGGAGGAGATGCGGCTGGAGATGCTCAACTGGCTGATCACGAATACGCGACCGGGAACGGTGCTGCAGGCGAGCAATAAGCTGGCCGCCGGGTCGCAGAGCGTCGAACGGTATCACTGTGTCACCAACCTGGATGGCAAGATCCATCCGGACAGGTTGCGGGAGATCGCCGGGGGGAATTACCTATGAGTAGCGATTCGATTTCGACGTGAGTTTCTGATGTTTTGCGATACCTGTGGAAATAGCCGCTGGCGGTTTCCACGGATATCGATCCCAACCGAAAGGAAGATGAGATGATTCCTCTTATCAGCAGTATGTGCAGGGGGCCTTTGGGGGTGTGTCAGCTACCGAGGTTCTGGTGGAAGGCGATCACGCGGAAGGTCGGAGTTATGGACGAGGAGTATCCGGACTGCAGCAATGGGTTGGATATTTGGCTGATTCATGCCCTCGGATTGGATCGGGATGGGACGCTGGAATATCTGCGCAGCGAGTTGCCGGATTACCTGCAGTTTGAGAAATGGGTGCTGGAGCAGAAGGGAGGGAAGCTCGACCGGTTCGCGGTCGAGCGCTACAACGACGGTATCGACAAAAGGGTGCACGTCGATCCGGGCAAGATCGTGGAGACGTACGAGGATATCGGCTGGGGTTATGAGGTGACGCACACCTCGGCGGTGCTGTTGAACGCCCTGCAGGACTGGCAGCTCTTCCACAAAAGGGATCTGATCGGCGGAGAGTCGAACCTGACGGCGCCGACGGTGCCGCTGATCAGCAGCATCGATCAGGGGCCGCTGGGGGTGTGCCAGCTGCCGCGGACCTGGCTGAAAGTGGTGCTCAAAACCAAGGGGCTGCTGCATCCGGAATATCCGGAGTGCGGCGGGGGGCTGGATGCCCGGGTGCTGGAAGTGCTACAGCTCGATCGGGAGGAGACGGTGGCGCATTTGCGCAGTGAAATGCCGGATTATCTGGAGTTCGAGAAGTGGGTCGAGAAGACTGGAAAACTGGAGGCCGGGGCGGTGGCGGAATGGAATCGGTCTATCGCGGAGCGGGTGCATAACGAGCAGAAGATAGCCGATATCCATGCCACTATCGGTCGAGAAGACGATGGCTCGCTGACGTCGGCGGTCATTCTGAACCAGGTGGAGGACTGGCATCTGGCGCACCGGGAGTTGCTGGGGAGGGGATAGAGGAGAAGGGCGATTTTAGAGCTGATACGAAAATTCCTCTTGGGTCTGCGGACGGGATTTCCGTATCGGCTCTTACCTGTCTGTCAGAGCATTCTGTACTGCATCCAGCAGATCGTCCAGACCGGCCGGTTTCCTCAGCATACCGCAGAAGCCGTAATCGGCGTAGTTGGCCATCACCGGGTCGTTGGAATAGCCGCTGGAGACGATGACGCGGGCTCCGGGATCTATGGCGTGCAGTTTCTCGACCGCCTCCTCGCCCCCCATTCCGCCCGGTATGGTCAGGTCCATGATGACGACATCGTAGGGCTTTTCGATCTCCAGGGCAGCTCTGTACGCCTGCAGCGCTTCGTCGCCGTGGATGGCGATCTCCACATCGTATCCCAGAGTTTTCAGCATCCGCCCGACTACCTGGTGGATTATTTCATCATCATCCATGAGCAGAATGCGGCCGCCTGTGGGCGCGGATGGCTTCTCAGCGGGCATTCCCTCTGTCGTCCTCTGCTTCTCCGATGCCGGGAGGAGGATGCTGAAGGTGGTGCCCACCCCTTGCTCGGAGTGGACCGAAATATGACCGCCGTGCCTGGTGATGATCGAATGGGAGATCGCCAGGCCCAGGCCGTGGCCGGCCGGTTTGGTGGTGAAGTAAGGGTCGAAGATATTGGGTAGCACCTTTTGCGGGATGCCGATTCCCTGGTCGGCAAAGGATATTTTTACATAAGCTCCCGCCCCGAGCGGCAGTCGGCTTTCTTCGATAAGCTCGAGATTCTCGGCTGCTATCTCCAGCGTTCCTCCCTGTGGCATCGCCTGGTCGGCATTGATGACGAGATTCTGGACCACCTGACCGATCTGTCCTCGATCGATATCCACCGACCACAAATCATCCGGGAAGCGGTATGCGGGCCCGGTTTTCGAACCGCGCAAAGAGAGCTTGGTAGTTTCTCTGATCAATTCTTCAGCCGAAGCGGTTTCCTTGACCGGTGCTCCCCCCCTGGCGAAGGTCATCAGTTGATGCGTCAGATCCCTGGTCCGGTTGGCCGCCTCCCTGGCCTCCTGCACGAGTTCGATTTCTTCGCCGCTGGCATCCACTATCCTTTCCAGCAAGGCCAGGTTGCCGGTGATGCCGGTCAGCATGTTGTTGAAATCGTGGGCGATGCCGCCGGCGAGCAGGCCGAGAGACTGCAGGTTCTGGTTCCTGTGGAGTTCCTCTTCCAGGCGTTTGCGTTCGGTGACGTCGATGACCACGCCCAGGGTTCCTTGAAAGACGCCATCCGCGGCCATGAGGGGTGCCGAAGAGACGAATAGATCCTTTCTGGAACCATCCCGGTGGAATAGATGCGTCTCGTAGTTGCTGCGGATTCCCCGCCTTCGCTGCCTGGTCGACTCGCGGAATTTTTCCGCCTCTTCCGGATCGGTCAACCGGGAGAGGTTCATACCGAGAAGCTCCTGTTGGTCGTAGCCCAGCATCTCGGCAAAAGCGGGATTGACGAAGGTGAGATTTTCGTCCGGGTCGCTGATGCCAATGCCGGCGAGAGCGGTTTCCGCTACCGCCCGGTAACGCGCTTCGCTCTCTCGCAGGGAGTTCTCCATCTGCTGGCGCTCGGTGATCTCTCTCTGAACTTCGGCGTAGAGTTGGGCATGGCTCAGGGCGATGGCCGCCTGGTCGAGGAGCGGCTGCATTACCTCGATTCGGCGCAGCATCTCTTCCTTATCCGCCAGCGCACTGCCCGTGGCCAGCACGGCCAGGACTCGATCCTCTCGTTTGATCGGGATGAAATAGGCGACTTTCCCCTGGCGCGATTCTTGGGTAGTAAAGCGGCTGTCGAAGCGCTCATCGTATTCCTCGATGACTTCTATCTGCCCCGTGCGTGCCACTTTGGGGGTGATGTTATCGTCACTCAGATCGTAGCGGACGCCCACCGGCCCCCCTGAGATGGCGATGGTGCGCACTCCGTTTTCCAGCCGCCAGATGATATTGCGGACCACTTCGATCTGCTGTTTCTCCTCGTCCACCAGAGCGATCATTATGCTGTTGAAGATACCGGCTTCGACGATCGACTGTGCCAGCCTGTCCAGAATTTGATCGAGGTCGAGAGAGGACAGGGTCGCCTGGCCGATCTGGTGATAGGCGTTCAGGAGGCGTTCCTTTTCCTCCAGTTCCCGATTGCGCTGTTCCACCGCCAGAAAATCCGCCATCCGCTGGAAACCTTCGGACAGAATTTGGGCCATCTCCTGGAGGATCTCCACGTCGCCTTCAGAGAACGCGCGCGGTGCGGTGCTGCTGATGGAGAGGGTGCCCCGGGAGAACGGGACGTCGACGAGGGCGCGGACGGGGACTCTCAGGTAGGCGCGTTCATTGTAAACATCTTCCTGCTCCAGATCGGTGCGATAGGTCGGTTCTTCGTTCCGCCAGAGCTGAAGCAGAACTTCCGTGCCCGGAGAGGTAACAGGCTGCCGGCGCCAGTGTCCCTCTGGATCCATGGAGTACGCCGTGATCGTCGTCGGATCGCTGCCCTCGTCGATAATATTGACGCTGCAGTACATCAGCGGTACGTGCAGTTCCAGCAATCCCTCTCTCACGGTACTCAACACCCCTTCCATATCCTCGCTGCTCTTCATCTTCCAGATTCCATCCCGCACTCTGGAGAAAACATCCTTTTTCCGTTCCTGTTCGACCTGTTCGGAGATATCTTCCCGCAGTATCAGGGCCCCGGTTACCCGTCCGGTGGGATCTGAGAGAGTTCTGGCGTGGAAGCTCCAGTAAGTCTCGTTCTGTTCCGCTATATCGATGGATTTCCATTTGATATAACGAGTGCCTTCTGTGCTCAACAATTCATCGAAGAATGCTTCAAAGCGAGGGCGCTCTCCCGGAATAGTGATGAATTGAGTGATATGGTGGCCAATGCGGTCTTCCTTGTTGATATGGAGACCGTAGCGGAGAGCGACCTCCAGGGAGGCCTGGTTGACGTCGACAATGATGCCTTTGGCGTCGATCAGGGTTGCCGGGAGGGGAAGTGCATCGAAAATTTCAGTGTATTTGAAGGGGTCGAATTCCGGGGGATGGTCCATGTGCCGTCTCCAACTCGGATCCAGATTGGTTGAGCAAGGAGGTGAGACTGTGTTTAAAATCTGTCTGAAAGCAATATATGAAGTACGGCTCGAATGACTATAGCTTTTCTCGTGAAATCGGGTTACTACGACCAGAGGGGAGCGTCTGCCGGCAGGCAGGCGGCGATCGCCTCTTCGTCGAGTTCGATTCCCAGGCCGGGGCCATCGGGAACGGAGATGTAGCCGTTTTGGATCGGGTCCTTGAAGTCGAGCATGTCGCTCCACAGGGGAATGTTGTGCGAGTGGTATTCCAGCGCCAGTAGATTGGGAATGGTAGAGCAGATGTGGACGGCGGCGATGCTGGTGACGGCGCTGGACATATTGTGCGGGGCGATCGACATGTGGTGCATTTCGGCCAGTTCGGCGATGCGGCGGATTTCGATGGGGCCGCCGCTGTGGGGGATATCGGGCTCCAGCAGATCACAGGCCTGTTTTTCCAGCAGCTCGCGGAACAGCTTGGCGCCGTAGAAGATTTCGCCGGTGCAGATGGGGGTTTCGGTCTGCATGCAGATCTTGGCCAGGGCATCGACGTTGCCCCACTCCCAGCGGATCGGGTCCTCCAGCCACAGCAGGTCCAGGTGTTCGACGTCCCGGCAAACGCGCAGGGCGTCGGCCAGGTTGAAGGAGCCGTGCAGATCGACGGCCAGGTCGACATAGGGTCCGATCGACTGGCGCACTTTTTCGAGGATGGCGACGATGTGCTCGTGTTCGCGGCGGCCGATGGAGCGGTCGTACTGATCTATTTTCCACGGATTGGGCACGTCGACGTCGAACTTGATGGCGGTGAAACCTTCGGCGGCCACCTGCTTTGCCCGCTCCGCGTAGGCGTCCAACTCGTAGATGGGGTCGAGCTGGCCGCTTTCGCGCACTTCGCGCCAGCGGCGGGCGAAATCTTCGGGGGTCCAGTAGTCGCCGGCGTGGCAGTCGCAGTAGATGCGGATTTTGTCGCGCAGCTTGCCGCCCAGCAGTTCGTGGAGGGGGACATCCATCGCCTTGCCTTTGATGTCCCAGAGGGCGATCTCGACCTGGGCGCCCGGTCCCCTCATCTGCCACAGGTGGTCGTGGTGGAGCTGGTTGATGTTGAGGGGGTCGCGGCCGATGAGGATTTGTTTCAAACGATCGGGGGAGGCGCCGGGGCAGTCTCCCAGGCCGACGATGCCGGCGTCGGTGGAGATTCTCATCAGGCGCCAGTTGCGGTTTGCGGGGCCGAGGGAGGGGGTGAATTCGACGTTGGTGATTTTCATCGTTGGGGTCCTTTGTGGTTGTTTTTTTTGGTGGATCAAGGGCCGATGCCAAAGTCGGGGTCGGTTTCCGGCATGGGGCCGCGCTGGAACAGCGATGCCTCGTCGGCGCGGTAGGGGATTTGGAGGTGCGGTGTCTCCACCCATCTGCCGCGTTCCATCGTGCGTCCCTGATGATACGACGAATCGAAGAGGGCGGCCAGTACGCCAGTGGTCAACAGGGCGCGCTCCACGGGATAGGATGGTTGTTCATTGAGCATCATCTCTTCGATGTGATAGACCAGGCCGCTGAAGTGTGCGTGCGGGCGGACCTGAGTCTTGAATTCCGCCGCCACCGGCGTTTCGGTATCTGCGATATCGGCGGCGAAAGCGGCGGAGCTGATGTACCCGTCGAGCAGGTAGCAGGCTGCCTGCAGGCCGCTACGGTAGTCGAGAAGGAAGAGGATGGGCTGCTGCGCGAGTTCGCGCGCGGTCCCCTCCTTGCGATTTTGGCAACGGGCTGCTGCGTGATCCAGCAGGCGAGCTGCCCAGGGGTGTCGATCGGTCCAGGTCCAGACGTGGTCCCCTTCGAGGCAGCGGACTGCCGACACGCCCGTTTCCCCACCGCGACGGCGTTCGACCATACACTGCAACAGCTCGAGGATGTGAATGCCGTAGCGTTCTTTCGGTCCGTGATAAGCGGCGACTGCCCGTTCCACGGGTGTTTCCAACGGCAACTCCAGTTCCGGGTCGCGCCAGGCCAGGGGCAGGGACGAGCCGGCCATCAGGGGGAAGCCCATGGACACCGACATGTCGTACATCCATTTTGCCTCGTCCCATTCGTGGGAGAGATGCTTGTCGCAAAAAACCGGCACACAGCGTCCACTTTTCCGGAACACATCGACAACCTGGCGGAAGAAGTGAAAACGGGGATAGAGCTCCTGCCCCTTGATGTTGTATGGATACACGCCGTGCTCGCCGATGATGACAACCCCGTCTACGGCCAGCTCTTCGCCGCCCAGTTGTAGAGCCTCGGCAATGCTGGAAAAGATGGGGATGTCGTGCCGAGCCGCTTTGTCGCGGCTCATGTCGTTGTCGGGGAACTGGTCCACATACATCGACACGACCTGTACCCGAGGCGGCTGTCGCTCCCCCTGGTAGTAGTACCCCTCCAGCAGGCGGCCGACAATGACTTCGGCGTGCGACATACGCCAGAATGATGTCACTATGGCTGCGATTCGCTTCTGTCCGTCCGACATTCCGAGTATATCTCCGAGTTTGGGTGACGCACCACCAATAATCTGAATCGTCCCTTTTTCGCGGGGGCTGGAAACGACTTTCCGGTTGCAACCGAACCGCTATTGTGCAGTCCATCCTCCGTCGACGTAGATGGAACCGCCGGTGACGTAGCTGGAGGCGTCGCTGGCCAGGAAGAGGGCGACGCCGCGGATTTCGTGCATCTCGGCCCAGCGGTTGAGGGCGGTCTTGCTCAAGATCGTCTGGACTTTTTCCGGTTCCTTCAGAAGGGGACGGTTGAGTTCGGTGAGGAAGGGGCCGGGACAGACGGCATTGCAGCGGACGTTGTGGGGGGCGCCTTCGAGGCCCAGGGTCTGGGTTAGGCCGATGATGCCCGCCTTGGAGGAGCAGTACGGGGTGCGGGCGGGGATGCCGACGGCGCTGAGGGCGGAGCCGATGTTGATCATCGAGCCGCTTTGCTGCTCCTTCATGATCTTCATGGCGGCGCGACAGCAGAGCCAGGTGCCGGTCAAATTGATGTCGAGGACTTTGCGGAATTCCTCCAGGGGACATTCGTCGATCATGAAACGGGCGTTGATGCCGGCGCTATTGATGAGCACATCGAGGCGGCCGAAACGCTCGGCAACGGCGGCAAAGAGCTGGTCGACCCGCGCCTCGTCGGTGACGTCGACGGACATGCCGACGCTTTCCCGCCCGGTCTGGGACGCGATGTCGGCGGCGGTTTTGTCGCAGGCATCCTGGTCGCGGGAGCAGATAACGGTGGTGGCGCCGGCCTGGGCGAGGCCGAGGGCCATGGATTCGCCCAGGCCTTTGGAGCCACCGGTGACGAGAGCGACGCGATCTTTTAGACCGAAGAGGTCGAGGCTGCTGCGGGTGTCTTCTGACATTTGATTTCTCCGTTTTAAAATTCCCTCAGACTTCGTAGGGGCGCGAACAGTATGGATGATGGTCACCGAAGAATGGCGTGACTGTCGTCGCGGGGTTTTGTGTCTGCTCCGCTGTAAATCAACAGGCTGGCGCAGGAATGGCGCAAGTCAACGGGCCGGGTAAGGGGGGTGAAAACGCGCAATCGCCGGGTGATTTTGCAGAAATGGCGCGAAAAAATTCGGCTTCGGAAGAGGTGGTGGACGGGTGGATGATCCCAGGCATCGTTTTTGCACAGTATTGTATCAGGTAAGCTGAAGTCGTCCTCCTGGGAAGTCGATATAGAGAACATACTAACATGGATAAAAAAACTCAGCTTAACCTCATCCTGAAAATCCTTCTGTTGCCCTATTGGAGCTTCTTTTTTCCCAACTCTATCCAATTTGGCCGGCAGTTTATTTGAGGAAACGGGAAATTATTTCCTCGGCGTTGCCCCAAAGAAGCTGTCGGCAAAACTCTATGTGGAGGTACTGAGATGAAACGACTTTTCCTTCTTCTCATGGCTCTCTTTTTCGTGGGAAATGCAGTTCAAGCAGAGAATCAGCCGCCTATCATTGAGATTTTCGGCATACCCCCTTCGTTCCCTGACCCTGAAATAATGATATTTATTGTTTTTCTCTACGATGAGGACGATGATGCGATCGATGGAAATCTGACCTACGGGCTTTATCTCTATCCTGATGGAATGCTTGGGTCCGTGCAGGATATCGAAACTTTCGGAATCCTGATCGCTGACGAGAGAGACATCACCCTCTCGATTGGATCAGGCCAATTTTCCGAAGGGGAGGCCCCGAATTTAGCCGTGGTCTATTCCTGGGGTAAACAAAAAAAAGAGCTGATGCAAGAGGGTTTTGCCTCCTTAGATAAGGTTCTGGCGGGGAAGTATTACGTCTATCTAGTGGCGAATGATGGAACCAACGATCCCGTTTTCACCGTTGCTGGTCCAATCGATATCATTCGGAGTGCGCCAACGGCTATCGCCTTGAAGAGTTGGGGAGCGGTTAAGACCGAAAGGTAAGCATTCCACATTTGGGACAGAACGAGAGCGGGCCGACTCCCTGGTGGGGGCAGGCCCTTGCTGTGGAGCTGGTCTGGATGGCAGGGAAGGCGATCGGCGGGAAAGGTTGGCCGGCGTGGTGGGTGCAGTGCTGGAGGCGGAGGCGAGGCTGAGAAGAAGGCGGGCTGACGGGAATGCTCAGTAACGTTGGGTTTCTCGCTTACGCCGCTGCTTTCGACCATAGGGCGTCTCGATGTCGAATTGCCGGCACAACTCGGCGAATCTCTTAAAGGAAATACTTAACGCCGCACAGGCATCACTGTTTGTCTTATACATCCGAGCTACTCGCTCAAGCTCTTCCCGGGTGGCGACATGCTTGGCCATTATCTCCTTGCCGCTTCATTATGTTTTGCTCTTCAATCAGTTCCATTATCTCCTCGCAGTGGGCCAGTTCGATATTGATCCGTCGGATACCTTCTTTAGTATTCCGCCAGGAGAGGGAGAGTTGTCGAAGGATATCTTCTGGGCTGGGCTCTTCGTCGGGGAGCATGATCCAATCCTTGGTAGGGGATACTACTATGAAGGTATACAACCAGGGATCGGAAAGCCAAAGAGGGGAAGGTGATCGGTGGGAAAGGATGGCCGGCGTGGTGGGTGCAGGTGTGGCGATGGAGGAGACGGTAGGGGGGATAGAGGCGCCCAGAGAAGAGAAGGGGATGGCCCCGGCGGTAAAATGCTGCCGGGGCTTTTTTTGTTGATGCGCTGGCGGGAATTAGGTATAGTGGGGGAAATAGAAACGTTAAACGACAATTAAACAAGAACCTGAAAGGCTATGGCTGTTCATACTTTCACATTGCTCATATTCCTCCTGATAAGTCGAATGGACGCAGAGAGTCAAGATACTCTTTTCCTAAACGATAATAGCCTGCCGGTTGAATCATTTACTCCTGATCCTTCACCTCCACGCTCTTATACCAAGAATCGGATACTCTATTTACAATCGAAGGCACATGACTCAAAGATCGAATTCGAAGCCATTTTCTTTACACAGTCTTATAATTCGTTTTTCGTAAATCCGAAACATCCTCGATATCAATATCTATCATTTGATTCTCTAACAGCAGTATGGCCCGATTTTCCTGGCGATGAAAAGAATTACCCTTTCTGCTTTCGGATAAAAGAGAAAACTCCGTTTCGATTACAAGTAAGGTACAGGAAACTCATTTCGATATTTCGGAGCATACCTGAAAAAGAGCGACTATTACTTCAAGTTATCGCTTTGGGCGGTACCAATAAAACAGATATATCAGACAGAACAGATATATCAGGCAGAACAGATATATCAGACAGTTTACATTCAAGCATTGAAGGCTCCTCAATTCTTTTTACGGAGAAGTAGCCGTGACCAATAAATAGCTTTTATGTAAAGCAGGAGTACTCAGAACGGCCGAACCATCGGTGGAGGATGAGGGATCGACGGAGACGAGGGTAGGCGAGGAATATTTCCGGGAATAAAATGTAACTGGAAAAGCAAAAGATCGTCCCGCACAGGCGATTCCACGGGGCCGATTTGCGTTAGTATGTCGACGTGGAACTGAGTATATTATAGTTGGGTTATTTGGACAAATCGGCCACTAAAAAGGAGAGACACCATGAAAAAATGGAACCTCGGATTACTGGGGGTGCTGGTGCTGATGGGAGTGGTCTGGGCGCAAGAGGGAGGCGTGGACGATTCCATCCTGGCACCGGAGGATGTCAGCGCGGCTCCGTACCCGGGCGAAGGAAATTTCGTGCTCTTGACCTGGGAAGCAGTAGAAGGAGCGTCCCAATACCGTCTCTATCGCCAGGTGTTGGTTTCCCAGCAGGAAATCGATGGGAAAATCGTCTCTCTCGATGAGCCAGAGGTGGCGTGGATCCCTTGGGCGAAGGCCGATGCAGTGTCTGAAGAAGAAACCGTGAGAGTCGTTGTGGCTTCACTCGACAATGCGAGGCTGGTTTGGGGAGTGCGTACCGTAGTCGAAAGAGATGGCGAGGAAGTGTACTCGCCTCTGGCTGTTGCCCACTGGATCGATGTGCCCACGGCGATAGGGCGAAAGAGCTGGGGACAGATCAAGCAGGGTGCTCGCTGATCCAGTCCATGTTTATAAAGGAAGAAAAGAAGCGGGCCGACTCCCTGGTGGGGGCCGGCCCGCTTTACTGGACAGATCGAGTGGCTATGAGGAGAAGGTCGAGGAGGGAGAGAAGGAGGCGGCGTGAGATAGCCGGCGTGGTGGCTGCAGTGCTGGCGATGGAGGGGAGGAAGTAAAAGGCGACCAGAGAAGAGAAGGGGATGGCCCCGACGGTGAAATACCGCCGGGGTTTTTCTATTGATTCGTTGGAGGGTATTGGATATAGTAAGAGATGAGAGAGTGCTCCAAAAGTAGTTTTCACATTCTCAGAAGGAGTAACTTATGGCAACGCAAGGTTCGTCGGGCAAGAAACCCAACAAACCCTCATCCTGTTCCTGTAAAACTGAACTGAAAGCAGTCAAGGATGAGTTGGCGGCGCTCAAGAAAGAGGTGCAGAAACCGACTGTAAAATGGGATCATAAAGCCGTAAACGTCGAGGGGCAACCGCCGAAATTACCGCAGAACATTAATATTGCGCTAGGGAAACGCGAAAACCAAAACTGGGAAGTAGTAACCACTACATGGGTAGGTCATGGTGGCGTCGTGATCATTCTTCGAAAGCCGAGATAGACCAAACAGAACTCATATTGTAGGAAATGAAAACGGGCCGACTCCCTGGTGGGGGCCGGCCCTCGATCGTTCTGCGGAGTTGGTTTGGATAGCAGGGAAGGCGATCGGCGGGAAAGGATGGCCGATGTGGTGAGTTCAGGCGGGACGGTGGGTGATAGGTAGGGGATAGAGGCGCCCGGAGAAGAGAAGGGGATGGCCCCGGTGGTGAAAGCTGCCGGGGCTTTTTCTGTTGATACGCAGGCGGGAATTTGGTATAGTGGGGGAAACAAGGAAAAAACGCCGATGAAAGCTTGGATCTGTGTCTTCGGGTTATTGGGCGTGATACCCGTTTGGGCAACTCACAATGTCGATTTCAACTTCGATGGGAAGATCGACTTAGCCGATTTCTTTTTATTTGCTGATGTTTTCGGTCACCCGGTCAATGAAAACAATGAGTTCTTCGATCTGAACGGCGATGGTGCAATCAACTTCCCCGATTTTTACCTATTTGCCGATCAGTATGATAAGGATATCAAAGAACTGGATGATATACTCATTGCTGATCTGCCCGGTGGAGCGACAATGGAATTTGTGTGGATTGAGCCGGGGACGTTTACGATGGGATCGCCGTTATCGGAACCGGGGCGCTATTCGGATGAAGGACCGCAGCACGAGGTGACGATCAGTCGAGGATTTTATCTGGGAAAATACGAGCTCACGCAGGGCCAATGGGAAAGTGTGATGGGGACGACGCCGTGGTCTAGGTGGATTGACGCGCAGTCGAACCCGCATTATCCGGAGTTTAGTTACGCGCAGTCGAACCCGAGTCATCCGGCGGTGTATCTATGGTGGAGCGATATGCGGGAGTTTATCGGCAAGCTGAATGTTGCGGCGGGAGAGAGGATCTACCGATTACCGACTGAGGGAGAGTGGGAGTATTCGTGCCGTGCGGGAACGACGACGCGCTGGTCGTTTGGTGATGATGAGAGTCAACTGGGGGATTTCGCGTGGTATAGGGATAATGCGTGGAACGTCGGCTTGAAGTATGCGCAGCCGGTAGGGACGAAATTGCCGAATCCGTGGGGGTTGTTCGATATGCACGGTAACGTTACTGAGTTATGTCAGGATGGGTCTGGTAGTTATTCGAGTAGTGCGCAGGTAGATCCCCTGGGCACGGGCTTCAGCCACGTCACTCGGGGCGGCTCCTTCTTCTACCTCGCCCGGGGCGTGCGGTCGGCGTATCGCAGCTCCTACTCGGCCGGCACCCGCTACTTCATCGGGGCGCGTCTTCTGAGGACAGAGTAGGTGGCCAATAAATAGATTTTACGTCAACCAGAGCGAGAGGGAACCCAGCGGGAAAAGCGGCGGCGCCGTTGATCTCCGAGGAATATTTCCTGGAATAAAATGTAACGGAAAATGATAACGGGCCGACTCCCTGGTGGGGGCCGGCCCTTGCTGTGGAGCTGGTATGGATGGCAGAGAAGGTGATTGGCGGGAAGGGTTGGCCGGCGTGGTGGATTCAGGTGTTGCGTCGGTGATCGGGATCTATCGCCATCCGTCGGTGATCAGAATCCGGCTCATTGAGACTGAGCGCGGTGCCGTTGTGTAAAATAAAAAAAAGGGCAATCTCCTCAAAGACAGCCCTTTTTTAATTTTAAGTTAGATATCCGTTAGCAGATAGTTTTCTACCTCTCAAACCTCGTAGTGTCCGTGAATCTCGGATTTGGTCAGCTTGCCGGCGGCGGTGTTGAGGATCTCCTGGTAGAGTTCCGCGCCCATCTCATCCAGGGGGCGCTCGCCGCGGATGATCGGGGTGGCGTCGAAGTCGGCGTTGTCGCGGATCAACTGCATCCGGGTCGGGTTGGCGATTACCTTGAGGACCGGGATCAGGCCACCGGTGGTCGAGCCGCAGCCGGTGGTGAACATGGCCAGGTGGCAGCCGTGGGCGGCGAACTGGTTGATCCCCTCGGGGTCGCCGCTGAAGGTGCCGGAGTTCGGCTCGCTCATGGAAATGTAGTAGCCGTTGGGCCGGCCTTTCAGGGCTCCGTAGCTGCGCAGCAGGCCCTGGAGCGGCTTGGTGCCGGACTTGGCCAGGCAGCCGTAGGACTTTTCTTCGATGCTGGTCAGGCCGCCCTGGATGTTGCCGTAGCCCCAGGAGAAGCGGCCCCCCTCGAAGCAGCGCGCCTCCGCCTCTTCGATGGCGCCGCGGATATCGGCGGCAACCTCGTCGTTGACGGCGCGTTCGGCGAGGACATCGGCGCAGCCCATCAGCTCGCTCACTTCTTCGTGCATATAGGTGCCGCCGGCGTCGATCAGGTGGTCGCCGGCCGCTCCGGTGAGCGGGTTGGAGGCGAGGCCGGAGGTGGAGTCGGAGCCGCCGCACTCGGAGCCGACGACCAGGTCTGCCGGGCTCATTTCAACCCGTTCGCTCATGGAGGCGTTCTGGATCATTTCGACCAGGATGTGCGAGCCTTTTTCGACGGTCATGATGTCGCCGCCCGCCTCGTTGATCTTGAGCGCTTCGGCCGGACGTCCGGTTTGGGCGATGGCGTCGGCGATTTTGTAGGCGTCGGTCCCCTCACAGCCGAGACCGATGACCAGGGCGGCCGCCGAGCTGGAGTGGTTGCCCAGGGCGGTCAGCTTGTTGACCGGACCGTCCTGGAAGGCGCAGCCGCCGGGGTAGCCGAAGATCTGGGTGCCCTGAGGGAAGAGAAGCTTCAGCTTTTGGGCAACGAAGCGGGAGCAGTCGGTGGTGAAGATGATGGAGACCTTGTTGCGAATGCCGAGCTGGCCGTCGGGCCGCTGGAAACCGAGAATTTTCATAACGCTCTCCTTCCCTGGATCAGGCGTTGACGCCGTACTTCTGGTGGCGGTGGCCGAAGCGCTCGCTGCGGCAGTTGTGGACGTGGACCGATTCGCCGGCGCAGATATCCTCCAGGGCCTGGCCGATCGGCAGGCCGTATTTGAGCACGTCCTCCCCCTTGGCGATATCGTGCAGGGCGAACTTGTGGCCGAACTGGATGTCCTGTAGCAGGACGACGTCGACGGAGCGGTCGCCCAGGCTGGCGTTGATCTGTTCGTCTTTCTGCAGATCGACCAGGGCGGTTGCCACGTCGTCATTGGCATTGAGCAGGATTGCTTTGCTTGCCACTTGATTCCTCCTTGTCCAAATGGAAGAGAGCGGAGAGCTGTGAATTCCTCTTGCGACAGGATAAAGCGCGGAGAATGCGCGGTCAAGTTTCGAGATGATTAGATTACATAATAGTAAAAAGTTAAAAATGCTGATGGCCGCATTTAATCGATTCGACGGAAGGGCGGCAATGTGGTATCTTTCGTTTGCAAGAGAGGGGAAAGGGAGGTAATATGAGAGGCAAAAAGGGGTTTGCGGAGCATTTGTTTGTATCAATTTGCGGAACAGCCGAATGGAGGAGAGCGTGAGCGAGAAGAATCCGTATCTGGAGATCGACCGCAAGATGGTCGGCGACATCTACACCTCGCGCCAGGTGATGGAGAACCTGACGGTGCTGTGCGACGACTTTGGCTCGAGATTTCCCGGGACGCCCGAGGAGCGGCAGGCGGCGGAGTTTATGACCGCTTCATTTGAGCGTTACGGGTTGGAAGGGGCGCGGCTGGAGGAGTATCCGTACGCCGGGTGGACCCGTGGGGAGGCGACGCTGGAGATCGTCGCGCCGATAGAGAAGCGGATTCCCTGTATTTCCCTGCCGTACTGTCCGGCTGCGGATATCACAACGGACCTGGTCTCGGTGGGATACGGAAGTCCGGCGGAATACGAGGAACTGGCGAGTCAAATTAGAGGATGTGCGGTCATGACCGGCAGCGCTTCCCCTCTGGATCTGGGGCGCTGGGTACACCGCAAGGAGAAGTATGAACGATCGGTCCTGGCTGGCGCCGCATTTTTCATCTTCGTCAGCGAGCACCCGGGTGTGGGGCCGGAGACGGGGAGTTTGCAGAACGACCACCAGGCTCCTATTCCGGGGATTTCGGTCTGCAAGGAGGACGGGGCGTTCTTGACGCGACTGATCGAGCGGAAGGGGGAGGTGAAGCTACGCCTGCGGACGACGGATGTAAACGAGCCGCGCCATTCGTGGAACGTGGTCGCCGATCTGCCGGGGAAGGGAGATTCGGCAGAGATGGCGATTATCGGCTGCCACTACGACGGGCACGATATTTCGCAGGGGGCGGTCGATCCGGCTTCGGGGTTGGCGATCGTGATGGAGACGGCCCGGGTGCTGGGCCGCTACGCCCGGGGGGAGTTGGAGCGGACGGTGCGCTTCGTCGCCTTCGGCACCGAGGAGATCGGTCTGACCGGAGCGCATCGGTATCTGGAGGCGCACGGGGATGAATTGGACGGCGTGCGCTTTCTGTTCAATCTGGACGCGGCCGGGGGGAAGAGTCGGAAGGGAATGGTGCTCCACCGCTGGCCCGAGTTGGAACCGTTCTTCAAGGAAGCGGCCGTGGAGATGGAGGAGGATCTGCCGGTGGGGCAGAAGGTCCACCCGTATTCGGATCACTTTCCGTTTTTGCTGCAGGGGGTGCCGACCGGCCACATGGGCGACCCGGAGACGGGGCCCCACGGACGGGGTTTCGGGCATACGGCGTACGATACGCTCGATAAAGTGGAGCTGGAGGATCTGCGGCGCGGGAGCAGCGTGGCGGTGCGATTGATGCTGAGGATCGCCACGGCGGAAGATTTTCCGGCCCGACGTCGAAGCGCCGAGGAGGTGCAGGAGATCGCCGATACGGATGTCGGGTTGGAGGGATACCGGGTTTCGCGTCAACTGGGGCAGATGTATGCGTGAAGGGAAGGGACTGGTGGATGCACGCCGGTCCCTTCCAATTTTCTTGTAAACGCGCCTGTCGATTGTGTATATTGCGGGTGGACGCAACGGAGAATTTACTCCAAAACAGGAGGAGATACTGTGTCTCTGGCTTCGGTTGTCCAAGTGCGAATGGAAAAAAATGTCGCCGTCGTCTCCGCCGAAGGGTATATCAACAAGGACGGAGGGGAAAAGGTGCTGGAGGAGTGCGGCCGTCTTCTCGGTGAGGGGATTCGACGGTTTGTCGTGAATCTGGACAAGTGCACGATGCTCAACAGCGTTGGTGTTTCCATTCTGGTCGAAGCTATCGACAGTGTGGCCGAAGAGGAGGGAACTCTGGTCTTCTGCTGCGTTCCCAAGCACCACTACCAGATCTTCGAAATACTGGGCATCACTCAAGAAACGGAGATCTTCCATACGGAAGAGGAGGCGTTACAGAGACTCTCTTCTTGAAAACAAATCGACCTCTTCCCCAAAGCCCACAGGTTCCCGGCGGAGCCGAACGGGCTTTTTCTTTTGCGGATTATCATCTGACGTGAATGCGATTCTCAGAACTGTTCTGATTTCCGGTTTGCTGCTGGCGGTTTCTCTCGAAGCCCGGGAGCCGACGCTGGCGCGCCTCTCCTTCTGGGTGCCGCCGGAGCGGATGTCCGAATTCGAAGGTGCCTACCAGGAGCAGCTTCTTCCCGTTCTGGAGAGCAAGGGCCTGGTGGAGTCGAATCAGCGGAGCCGGGCCACGGTGGACAGCGTCTTCTGCCGGCTCTTCGAGATGGGAGCGCTGGATGCTATCGATTCGGTCAATGTCATCCTCGGGGGAGAGTCAGTTTGGACGCGGGAACTGCAGGGCCTTGGTGAAAGATTTTGGGACGGGAATACAGAATTACTTCGCTTCGGGTTCGCCCTCTACGGGACGCCGACAGGACCTGGCCACTCCGAACCCGCAGGAATTGTAGAGAAGGTGGTTGCGGGACCTGGCTCCCAGCAGGGGCCGTGGCTGACCTTTGACATTTCGGACGGCTTTGCTCCCGGTTCTGTGGAGGAGATCCTGGAGGACCGCGAGGGAAATCTCTGGTTTGCCACCTCCCAGGGCTTGAGACAATACGATGGGTCTCACTTTACCACTTTCACGGTTAAGGACAGTCTGACCAATGACATGGTATACAGCATTTTGGAGGACCGACGGGGAGATTTGTGGTTTGGTACCGGTAATGGTGGGGTCCGCAGATGTGATAGAGAAACGTGGACCATTTTTACGATGGAGGATGGGTTACCGAGCAATACGGTGAGAGATATTCTGGAGGACAGCGGAGGGGGGTTGTGGTTTGCTACGTCCGATGGTGTCAGTCGATTCGATGGTGCGCGCTGGATTCGCTTTTCCAGGGAAGATGGTCTGGCAGACAACGGGGTAATGGCCATAGCAGAGGATGGTGCCGGAAATCTGTGGTTTGCCACGCTAAATGGTGTCAGCTGTTACGACGGGGAAGGCTGGGCTGGCTATACTAGTGAGGATGGTCTGGCGGGCAACTGGGTAACGGCCATAGAAGAGGACAGCGGAGGGGATCTGTGGTTTGCCACTCGCAGTGGCGGGGTGAGTCGCTTTGATGGCTCCACCTGGACGACCTTTACCAGTGAGGACGGATTGGCGGACAATCGGGTGGCAGATATCCTGGAGGACAGCGGAGGGGATCTGTGGTTTGCCACTCGTATTGGTGGGGTGAGTCGTTTTGATGGCTCCACCTGGACGACCTTTACCAGTGAGGACGGGTTGGCAAATGATCAGATAATGGCTCTGCTGCAGGACCGGAATGGAGGTTTGTGGCTCGGTGCTTTCGCTGGCGGCGTGAATCGCTACGGCGGGTATAATGTCGATACTTTTACGACCAGCGACGGGCTCCCGCACAACTTGGTTCTCGCGTTATCGCAAGACCAACAGGGAGCAATATGGATCGGTACGGCGGATGGGGTGGGCCGTTTTGATGGAGAGAAGTGGGAGGCTTTCACTACCGAAAATGGATTGGTACACAACGAAATAACCGCTGTTACTGGCGATCGGAAAGGAAATATGTGGTTCGGCACCAATGGTGGAGTGAGTAGATTCGACGGTTCGACCTGGAGGAACTTCTCCACTGAAGATGGACTGGCAGATAGCGTCATAACTTTTCGTAGCATGGTCGAAGACAGGGAAGGAAATATGTGGTTCGGGACCCGGCGAGGTGGGGCGAGCAGGTTCGACGGGAAAGAGTGGACCACTTTTTCTATGGAAGAGAATTTGGGAGATAGTTCGGCCACTGCCATCCTGGAGGACAGAGTAGGGAACTTGTGGTTTGGGACCAACAGGGGGGTACGCAAATTCGACGGTTCGACCTGGAGGAGCCTCTCTACTGAAGATGGATTGCCAGATAGTACGGTCAGGGATTGCTTGGAGGATCAAGCTGGGAATTTGTGGTTTGCCACCTTGGAAGAGGGTATTTCCCGCTACGATGGCGAGAAGTGGGATACCTTTACCACCGAGAATGGTCTGCCGCACAATTACGTCCTGTCCATAATGGAAGACAGCTCGAGGAATTTGTGGTTTGCCACCTGGGGAGGAGGGGTCGCCCGTTATGACGGCAGAGTCTTCCAAACTTTGCAGAAGGTGGATGGTCTAGGGCACAACGCCGTGCAGCAGATCATCGAGGATGAGAACGGAGATTTCTGGATCGCTACGGAGGGGGGGATCACTCGCTATCGCAAGCACGGAATTCCCCCCAAGATCCATCTGGTCGATGTGACGGCAGACCGCAGCTATGGCCCCGTTCCTCGCATAGACATGTCCTCTTTGCAGGACCATCTTCAGATTGAATTCCAGGGCGCCAGCATGCACACGCGCCCGGAGCGGATGGTGTACGTCTACCGTCTTCAGGGCCACGAAGAGGACTGGAAGCAGACGCGGGAGTTGCAGGTCACTTATACCGACCTTCCCATCGGCGAATATAAGTTCCAGGTCCGGGCGGTGGATCGAGATCTGCAATATTCTAAAAAAGCGGTCACTGTACGGGTTACTGTGCATCCACCTTACGATCAACTGGTCCTGATCGGCGGTCTGCTCTTCGCCCTCGTCGGTTTGGCGGTGGCGACCCGACTGAATCTCAAGCGCCGGAGGGAGCGCGACCGGGCGCGCGAAGAGCGGGATCAGGCCCGAGAGGAACTGGTACAGGAATTGGAGGAGGAACTCCAGACCGCCCACGATATGCAGATGGGGCTCATGCCCCGGAGCGCTCCCGAAGTCGTCGGTTTCGACATCGCCGGTCGTTGTCTTCCGGCCAATCACGTCGGGGGGGATTTCTTTCAGTTCTACCAGGACGGCGACAGGGTGGCTCTGTGCATGGCCGACGTCACCGGTCACGCCATGGAGGCGGCCATCCCCATGGTCATGTTCTGCGGCATCCTGGAGAATCAGGTGGAGTCCATTCGGCAGTTGGAGGAACTCTTCACTACTCTCAATCGCTCTTTGCACAGGATTCTCGATCGCCGGACCTTTGTCTGTTTCACAATAGGGGAACTCGTCCCTGCCAGCAGGACGCTGACCCTCGCCAATGGGGGCAACCCGTATCCCTACCACTTTAGAGCGGCCAGCGGAGAATTCGAGCAGTTAAAGATAACGGCATCTCCTCTGGGTATGAGAGCTCGCACCCGGTATGGGACGCTTGCTGTCGATCTGGAGCCGGGAGACCGGATCGTCTTTATTTCGGACGGCATTCCGGAAGCCGAAGATGCCGAAGGGGAGATTATCGGCTTCGAGCGGACGGCTGAGATCGTGCGCGAGCGCTGTGCCCGGGATGCATCTTCGCAAGAGATGATCGACGGGCTCATTCTGGATGTGAAGGAGTTCACCGGTGACGTGCCCCAGGGGGACGACATGACCTTCATCGTCCTGAGCGTAGAAGGAGAATAGAATAGATGGAGCGCGCGAATCTGCTGTCCGAAACGGCGACGGAAGACTGGACTACCTGGACGCCGATGCCCAGTTTGACGCCGGAATTCTCCCGCCAGGGGGAAAGCCTGGGAATCGATGGGCAGGGCAACCCTCACTGTTTCGGGGCCTGGTGTCAGCGCGTTGCGGTCGTCCCGGGCAAGGCGTACCGGCTGCGCGCGGTGATGCGGGTGACGGGAATCGACGACCTGGGGCTGCACCTGACGCCGCACGTGGTCTGGCGGCGCGGGGAGGCGCCCGAGGAACAGTGTGCTACGGATGCCATCCGCTCCTTTCGATGGGACGGAGAGCAACTCGTGGGGGAGGATACCTTTGTCGCGCCGGACAGCTGCGATGGGGCCGAGGTCCGTCTGCTGTTGCGCTACGCTCCCGAAGGCCGGGTCTGGTTCGACGCAGTGGAACTGACGGAGGGGCAAATGCCGGGGCCGCGTCGGGTCAGAGTGGGGACGATGCGCTGTCGTCCGCCGCAGCCGGCGACGGCGGAGGACCACCTGCGCATCTACGGGGAGCGGATCGACCGGTTGGGGGCCGATCGGCCGGATCTGGTCCTGCTGCCTGAGTTCGCCAATACCGCCTCCCTGGCGGCCAGCCGGGGGGAGGAACTGCGCGCGGCGGCCGAGGAAGTGCCGGGAGAGTTCTGCAGGATGCTGGCGGAGAAGGCGAAGAAATACCGCTGCTATGTCTGCGCTGGGATTTTGGAAAGGGACGGAGATTTCATCTTCAACGCGGCAGTGCTCTTCGATCGGGAGGGGGAACTGGTCGGCAAGCAACGCAAGATCCATCCGTACTGGCCCGAGGAACCGCTGGGGGTTTCTCCGGGGGAGGGCTCCGAAGTTTTCCGCACCGACTTCGGAATTGTGGGCATCATGATCTGCTACGACAGCTGGTGGCCGGAGTCGACTCGCCTGCTGGCCCTCAAGGGAGCGGAGATCATCCTGTTTCCGAATGCGGGGTACGAGGAGAAGATCCTGCCCGCTCGGGCGATCGACAACAATGTCTACCTGGTGGCCGCCACCCTCGGTTCTCCTGCGGCCATCGTCGATCCGCGCGGAGAACTGCTGGCGGTGTCCGGGGTGGACAACGTGCTCAGCGCCGAGATAGACCTGAATGACCGGCCGAAGTGCCATCCGAACGCGGGGGGGAACCTGAATCCCGGTCCGGGAGGGGCGCGGTGGGCGCGCAATGCCCGTTCCGCGCTGTTGTACGAAAAGATTCTCAGGGAAGTACGGAGTGGCGCGGTGGAGTAGAAGCCGAGATTGAGGGGAAGGGAGAGAGGTCGGGGGCGTCGGGTTGCCGGCTTTTCGCCGTTGTCGGGTCCGGCTATAGGATGCGTTTTTTTTGACACTGTCTGGGGGTTTGCGTATCATTCCGCGGGCAAATGGGTGGTTGGAGAGGTGGGCTAAAGTTGCCGGCGACGGATGCGAAGGCGGAAGTGCAGGGGACGGGGCGAACGGAATCTGGGGAGGAGTGTGTGTCGTCCGAAGTGTTGGTTTTGGAATTTTGCTGACGGTAGAGAATCGCCGGCAAACTGTCTACGGAAAAAAGGAGGGGAAGTATGACTCCGCACGAGCGATTCCTGGCCTGCATGCGGTTCGAAGCAGTGGACCGCCCGGCTCTTTGGGAGTGGGGACCGTGGCCCTCGGCGCTGCGACGCTGGCAGCGCGAGGGGTTGGGACAGGCGCACAACCCTCCTCAATTCGCCGAGTGCGACGAAAAGTTGCAGTGCGGCGTCGATCTGTGGATGCGACCCCGTTTCCAGGAGGGAGTGGTGCTGGAAGACGACCAGTACGTCACCCAGCGCACAGATCGCGGGGTGCTGATGCGACTGCCCAAGTCGCCCGATGCGATGAGCATGCCTCAGCATCTGAAGTACCCGGTCTCCGGGCGCGAGGACTGGGAAGAACTCAAGAAACGTTTTAAGGGGAGGGATGTGGAGCGGTTCTCGGAAGATTGGGCAGTGCGCTGCGAGCGGTGGAAGGAAGAGGGGCCGGTGCTCCTGCTGCAGGGGCCGCGCGCCCCGAGTCTGTTCGGTTTTGTGCGCGAGTTGATGGGAGCGGAGCGCGCGTTGACCGCCTTTATCGACGAACCGGAGCTGGTGCACGATATGATGGAGGTCAACACCGAATTCCTCCTGGAACTGCTGCCGCGCGTGTTTGAAGAGGCGCCGATCAGCTCTCTTTTCTTCTGGGAGGATATGTGCTATCGGAACGGGCCGCTTATCTCACCGGCTATGTTCCGGGAGTTTATGATGCCGCGTTATCGCAGGATCACCGATCTGGCGCGCAGCTACGGGGTCGAGGAGATCTTTGTGGACAGCGACGGGGACGTTTCAGAGCTGATCCCGCTCTGGCTGGAGGTGGGGATCAACGGGGTGTACCCGATGGAGGTGGCGGCAGGGATGGATGTGGTCGCCCTGCGGCGGGAATACGGGAAGGATCTGCTGATGACCGGGGGGATCGACAAGCGGGTGCTGGCGCAGGGGCAGGAGGAGATCGACCAGGAATTGGAGCGAGTCTTGCCGGTGGCCGAGGAGGGGGGGTTCATCCCCCATATCGATCACGCCATTCCCCACGATGTGCCGTACGAGAACTTCGTCTACTTCTGGAATCGGAAGAAGGAGCTGATGGGGATCGGGTGAGAAGGATTCTATTTTCATTTCAAATCGGCCTGTAAGAGGAGCGAGCATCTATGAAATACCCGCGCACTGGTAAACTGCACGACCTGGTTCGTCAGATCGACCTCTACATCCAATTGCAGCACGAATACGGAGCCGGCGATATCGCGACCATTCTGAAAGAGGTGGAGAAGACGCTCGGGGTGGCGCTCGGAGAGATCAAGAAGCTGCCGGTTGATGCGAAGATGGCGGCGAAAGAGCCGAACGAGTTGGAGAAGATTCAGGCGCTGCGGCCGAAGGGGCCACGGCGGATGTGGGAAGAGTTCGACAGGGAGGGGTATCTGGAACGGATTGAAGGAGCGCTGCTGGGGCGATTTGCCGGGTGCACGCTCGGAGCGCCGGTGGAGGGGTGGCCGATTGCGCGGATGGAGGCGCTGGCCGCGGAGAACGAGCAAGCGTTTCCACCGACCGACTACTGGGAATACGTGCCCGATCCGGAGGGGATGCGCTATGGACTGAGTCCGCGGCGGGCGTACACGCGCGGTGGGATGAAAGGGGTGCCGGTGGACGACGATGTCGCCTATACCCTGCTCGGATTGCTGGTGGTGGAGGATTTTGGGCCTGATTTTACTATCGAGGAGAATGGGAAGGCGTGGCTCAAGTATTTGCCCTACGCGTGTACTGCTGAGGACATTGCTCTGAGGAATCTGAAGGCCGGGGTAGCGGCGGAGAAAGTGGCGGAGAAGGGCAATCCGTTTTGCGAGTGGATCGGGGCGGACATTCGCTCGGACCCGTGGGGTTACATGGCGCCGGGGTGGCCGGAGATGGCTGCGGATATGGCGTACCGGGATGCGTATATCAGCCACCGGCGGCAGGGGATCTACGGGGAGATGTATTTTTCGGCGGTGATCGCCGCTGCGTTCGCTGTTGATCACCCGGTGGAGGCGCTGGAGATCGGATTGACGGAGATACCGAAGGATTGCGCCACGGCGAAGGCGGTGCGCTGGGCGTTGAAGGTGGCCCCGAAAATAAAGAATTACCAGCAGGCGCGCGCGGCAGTGGACGATCGGTTCGGCGGGATGCATCCGGTCCACACCATCAACAACGCCTGTTTGACGGTCTGGGGATTGACTATCGGAGGGACGGACGTGAGTCGGGTGATCGCCGAGACGGTGGCGATGGGGCTGGACAACGACTGCACTGCGGCTACGGCGGGCAGTATCGTCGGTGCGGTGGTGGGGAAGAAGGGGGTGCCGAAGCACTGGAGCAAGAACTTTGACAACACAGTGCATTCCTATCTGATCGGCAAGCGGAAGTTTGCGATCAGCAGTCTGGTGAAGCGATTCGCAACCCAGGCGAAGAAGGTGCACCAGGGTGACTGAATTCGAACGGACCCGAAATCGGAGCAGGTGATGGGATTTTTGAGCAGACTTTTCGGCGGCAAGAACGCGGAGTTGGTCGATCGCATCTGGATGAATGGGGCGGCGAAGATGGCCGACCTGGTCGAGCGGACGAAGCAGTGTGCAGCAGCGGGACAGTATCCGCTGACGATCTATCATTTCCAGGAGACTGGAGAGGAGGTGCGCGCGGAGTTCGAGCGACAGGGAATATCGTGTGGAATGGTGCAGTTTTTCGACACGGTGCGCGGCAGCGGGTTGGACCACTGGCGCAGCCTGGGGGATACGCTGCTGATTAAAGCGGACAATCTGCCCGATCCGGCGGGAGGGGGCCGGCGCAAACCGTCTGGAGAGGGGGCGATCAGCGTCCACCTGGCGGAACTCTATCCGCTCAAATCGGGGGATGAACCGGTGCTGCATCTGGCAGAGATCCTGCCAGGCAATCTCGAATTTACCGGTTTTGTGGCGCTCGACGAACCCTGGCTGCAGTCGTTCGGAGTGGAGCGGATCAAGAAATTGCTCGAACAGATGGATGTCGATGAAGGGGAGATGCTGAGTCATTCGCTGATCAGCCGTTCGCTGGACAACGCCCGGGAGAAGATCGAGGCGGGGGTGCAGGTGGAGAGCAAGGCGGATTCCTGTGCCGAGTGGATGCGTTTGAACTATCGGGAGAGCGGATGAGAGGAGGAGATATGACGCCGCGCGAGCGACTGTTGTGCGTATTGAAAGGGGGGGTGCCGGACTGCGTGCCGGTCGCCCCCGATTTTTCGAATATGATTCCGGCCCGGCTGACGGGCAAGCCGTTCTGGGATCTGTATCTGTACAACGACCCGCCGATCTGGGAGGCGTATATCGAGTGCGCGAAGCGTTTCGGCATCGATTCGCTGATGGATGGATATTTCCCGCTGACCTTTCCGGAGGAGATGTCCGGGAATGGCGCCGAGTGGGAGCGGGCGATCGTCTTCAGGAACGACGAGCGGATCGTGGTGCAGGCATCCCGATTGGAGAACGGGAAGCGGGTGTGGCAGGACCGGGTGACCGTGTACTATGTGGCCGACCCGCCGACGGGAAGGGTGGTGCCTGGGAAAATTGGATTGCCACCGGTGCCGGAGAAGTGGGAGCCGTTGGAGGGGGTTAAGCCGGTGGATCGGGGACCGGAGGGATTGAAGCGGCTGTACGGGAAGGATATCGTCCTGAAGGGGAATCTGCACACGACGAAACTGTTGTTGCACGGGCGCCCCGAAGATGTGGTGGCCGCCAGCAGGAAGGCGATCGACGACGCGGCGGAGGGAGGCGGATTTATCCTATCGACTGGAGACCAGTGCGGCAGGGATACGCCGGACGAGAACCTCCAGGCGATGATCGAGACGGCGAGGAGTTACGGGAAGTACTGAGGATCTTTTGGTGAATTTTGGAAATTAACGGGAGGAAGCGAGCGGATGTTTTACGAGAATGCGGAAATCTACAATGTGCACGAACTGCTGGAGGGGGATGGGTTGAGCGTATTGACGGAAGCGACGCGGAATGCGCTGAAGGCAGAGGGTGGGGATCCGGATCAGGCCTGGGGAGCGGAGGACGGAGAGGGATTGTGGTTTTGCAGGATTCCCAACGAACTGCGGCTAAAGCTCAACACTTCGGCCCAGCTCAATGCGATTCAGGCGACCGGGGGAGAGCTGCGTTTTAATTTGAAGGGGGAGAGGGCGCGCGTCGTCCTCAAGTGCCACCAGGCGCCGGTCGTCGTGGAGGTGTATCAGGGGAGCTTCTTTGTCGGCTGGCACGTGGTGGGGCGCGAGGCGACCGAGATCCAGGTGGGACTGCCGGCCAACATCGATTTGCTGGCGGAGCTGTCGGAAAAACATCGGACGCCGTTTGGCGCGCGGCTGACGCGGATTCTGTTGCCGTGGCGTCCTCCGTCCAGGCTGTTGGAGTTCCAGGCGGACTGTGAGCCGCCGCGACCGGAGCAGACACCCGCGGTGAAGTATCTGGCCTACGGGTCTTCGATCACCCACGGCAACGCCTCGGTGCGGCCTTCGGCGATGTACGCGCACCGGACCTCCCAGCTGATGGGGGCGGATTTGATCAACCTCGGTTTCGGGGGTGGCGCGCACCTGGAAAAGGAGATCGCCGATTTCATCGCCGAACGGAACGACTGGGATTTCGCTTCGATGGAACTCGGGATCAATCTGCTGCGGCGAATCGAGGTGGATGATTTCGAGCGGCGGGTGGACTACTTTGTGGAGCGGGTTGCCACGGCGCATCCGGACAAGTGGATCTTCTGTATGGATCTGTTTACGGTGCAGGAGGATCTGGAGGGGGAGCGAAAGGTGGAGGAGTTTCGCAGAGTGGTGCGCGAAAAGGTGGTGAACCTGAATCTGCCGAAGCTGATCCACGTGCCGGGAGATGAGATGCTCACCTCGGTGCACGGCCTGGCCGTAGACCTGGTGCATCCCTCGCCGTTTGGGATGGAGGAGATCGCGAGGAATCTCTCGGCGGTGATGCGGGAGCGGATGGGAGAGGTGGAGGGACGGAAAGCCTAAAGGGCCTATGTGAGGTTTGAGATTGCGCGCTGATGTTTCCACGCGTGTTTGCGATTGCCCGCCGACGATTACATTTGCAATTGACGTTGCGCATTGGCGCAGTTGATAGAGAAGATCAATTCGGGAGAACGGGAGCATGTCCAAGCGGGGGAACCGGCACAACAATCTGGTCGACCTGAACCAGGGGTTGCATCACGTCCAGTCCTGCGTGGCCTTCCACGACCCGGAGGATGTTAGATTCTACGCCGCCTATCTGGAGAAAGTGTGAGTCGCGCGGCTGCGAAAGATTCAGATACCGACAAACAGGAGAAAAGAATGTCCGACAGACGCGAACTGGCAACCCTCGGAGCGGGATGTTTCTGGTGCGTCGAGGCGATTTTCCAGAACCTCAAGGGAGTGGAGAGTGCGATTTCGGGATACTCCGGAGGGGCAAGGGAAAATCCCACATACGAGCAGGTCTGCGGCGGGACGACCGGCCATGCCGAAGTGGTGCAGGTCGTCTTCGATCCGGAAGTCATCTCCTACGAAGATATCCTCTACGTCTTCTGGCGCACCCATGATCCGACGACGCTGAATCGGCAGGGGGCGGATACGGGGACGCAGTATCGGTCGGCGATCTTCTATCACGGTGATGAACAGAGGGGGCTGGCGGAAAAGTCGAAGGCGGAGACGGACGGTGCCGATCTGTGGACGGATCCGATTGTCACCGAGATCGTGCCGTTTACCCATTTCTGTCCGGCGGAGGATTACCACATGGACTTCTATCTGCGCAATCCGAATCAGCCGTATTGCCATGCGGTGATCGATCCGAAGGTGCGGAAGTTCAGGAAGGAGTTCGGAGAAATGCTGAAGGATTCGGGGAGCTGAAAATCGTGGAAAGACAAAACGTCCTTATCCTGATGTCCGATCAGCACAGCCCGCACTTTCTGGGATGTTACGGGAATGATCTGGTGCGCACGCCGAATCTGGATCGGCTGGCGGCGGAGGGGATGCGCTTTGAGAACGCGTATACTCCGGCCCCGCTGTGCGTTCCCGGCCGGATGTCGTTCATGACGACGCGGCGGCCCTCGGCCAATCGGGTGTGGACCAACGGACACATCCTCAGCTCGGCTATTCCGACCTGGGCGCACGCGATGGGTGCGGTCGGGTACGAGACGGCTTTGGTCGGGCGAATGCACTTCGTGGGAGCGGACCATCGTCACGGATTCGAGCTGCGGCCGATGGGGGAGTACAGCGCCGTCTTTCCCGGAGCCGATCGATTGGGGGGGCCGCAGTTTAAGGAGGTGCCGGGGTCGACGTCGGGACAGACGCGGGTCAGCGTCGAATGCGCGGGCGTCGGACGGAACTCTTACCAGGCGTTCGACGAGATGGTGGCGGAGAACGCCTGTGAATATCTGGAGGAGAAGGTCCGGGGAGAAAGTGACCGACCTTTCGCGGCGGTGGCCGGTTTCGTGCTGCCGCACTGTCCTTTCTTCATTCCCAGAGAACTGTTCGACTACTACTACGAACGGGTGGATGTGCCGGAAGTAGTTGGAGATGAACCGGAAGCGGTGCGGAATTTCAAGAAGAGACGTCAGATTTACGAGCCGCTGCCGGAGGAGCGGATTCGGGTGGCGCGGGCGGCCTACTTCGGGATGTGCGAATACTTCGACAGGCAGATCGGGAAGATCTTGCGGAAACTGGATGAGACCGGACTGAGTGAAAATACCCTGGTCGTCTACACCAGCGACCACGGAGAGATGGCCGGGGAGCACGGCTGCTGGTGGAAGAGCAACTACTACGAGGGCTCGGTCGGCGTGCCGCTGTTGGCGCGGCTTCCCGGGACGGTGCCGGCGGGACAGGTGAATTCGACGATCTGCAATCTCATGGATCTGGGACCGACGCTGATCGAGATGGCCGGAGGGGAAGGGTTGCCGGCCAGCGATGGTCACTCGCTCTGGCGGGAGCTGCGCGGCGAAACGGATCCGGAGCGGCCGAATGAGACCTTCAGCGAGCACGGTCCCGCCCGGGGAGAGCCGCCGTCGCGGATGATACGCAGGGGGAAGTGGAAGTTGTTCAAATACCACGACGACACGCCCCCGGTGCTCTTCGATCTGGAGGAAGATCCGGACGAACTGCGAGATTTGGGCGAAGACCCGGAATTCGCGGAGATCAGGGAAGAACTGCTGGAACGCCTCTACGAAGACTGGGACCCGGATTTCGTCGTGCGCACGAGTGCAAATCTGGAGCGCGACATGAAGGTGTTGTCTGCCTGGGGAAAGGCGGTGCAGCCCCACAGCTCGGAGGCGCTGCCGGTGCCGGACGTGGAGGACGTGGAGTTCCGTTGATTTGAACAACTTCAATAACATCATAGAGGAGGTTTACTATGCTATTCAGCTACGCCATGCTGAACATCGACCAGCTCAAGGAGATCCAGAGCCTGGAGGAGGAACTGGGAAAGACTCTCGTCGCTTTCCAGGGACAGAAGATCGATATCAGCGAACTCACCGAAGAAGAGTTGAAGCGGATCGAAGAGACGGAACAGAAGCTGGGACTGTCTCTGGTCGCCGTGGTTTCATGACTGGATGGGTGAAGCTGGAACGGGCCGGGTGATCTGAGAATCATCCGGCCCGTTTTCATCTCTTTTCAAGCCTTTGGGAGAAGGACAAATGCTCATCAAAGAAGTGAAAATCCACCTGGTGCAGCTCGACGGGAAGCGGCCGCAGCGGGAGATGTTCGTCATACCGGGACAGGACCGGGTGCAGTTCGATCGGCGGGCGAAACCAGGGGAGGAACCGAACCAGACCTGCTTCATCCGCCTGATAACCGATGCGGGGATCGAGGGATGGTCGGACGCGTTCTACACCTTCGGTCCGGCCAGACCGTTTGCCGAGACCTGGCTCGATGCTTTTCGGGGGGAACTGGTCGGCGTCGATCCGCTGGATCGGGAGTTCATTTTCCAGAAGCTGTGGTTCGCCAACCGCTTCAACTGGCTGCATCCGTGGATGATGAGCTATGCGGATGTGGCGCTGTGGGATATTGCGGGGAAATGTGCGAGGCTGCCGGTCTACAAGCTGCTGGGCGGGTTCCGGGACCGGATACCGGCGTACGTCAGCTCGGGGAATTACCCGGAACTGGAACAGTTCGTGGAGTTTGGACTGCGGGTGAAAGAGGGAGGGTACCGGGGATACAAGCTGCACAGCCGGTTGGGGCCGGTGCGGGACATCCAGGTGGCCACCGCAGTGCGGGAGGCGCTTGGGGATGGCTTCACGCTGATGCACGACCCGGTGCAGATCTACACCTATCCCGAGGCGGTGAAGGTAGGACGAGCCCTGGAGGAACTGGAGTACAAGTGGCTGGAGGAGCCGCTGCAGGAGCACGATATAGGCATGTTGAAGAAGCTCTGTGAAACGTTGGATATTCCGATAGCCGCTTCGGAGTGGGTCTTCGGGGGAGCGCACCACGTCGCCACGCTGCTCTCTCAGGGCGCGGCGGACATCGTCCGAGGGGACGCGATCGTTTCGGGAGGAATCACCGGGTTGATGAAGGTGGCACACGTGGCCGAGGCGTTCGGGGTTCAGTGCGAAGTGCACGAGCGGGGGCCGGCATTCTGCTTCGCCCACGCCCACGCCATTGCGGCGATGGCCAACTGCGAATACTTCGAACTGAACGGCGTCGATCCGGCGGCGCCGACGGCGTCGGTGCTGGTCGGGAATCCGGTAGCGGTGGAGGACGGTCACATCCTGGTTCCGCAGGGAGACGGATTGGGAATTGAGCTGGATTGGGACGAATTGGAGAGGCGGACGGTCGAGGTGCTGTGATCTGTTGAATATTCCGTCCTTAATGGAACGGTTCGCTGCGAATCACGGTAGGGGAATCAGCGGGTGTAGCATACCTTTGGCGACCCTGGGTTCAATTGGCTTGACATTGTCAAAGCGGGTTCGTTAGGTAGCGTTGGTTCAAGTTTTCAGTTTTTTCCGACGTCGATGTCCGGAGTTTTTCATGTCCAAGCAGCAAAACCGCAGAAAAAAAGGTCGCCATCGGGGAGCCGCCTCCCGGGCCAACAACGATCTGATGGCCCACATTGCCTCTTTGGAGTTGGAGACGGTGGAGCAATACCGCTCCTGGTGCCACGCGCACGGGTTGACCGCTGCCCTGAATAAGGGGTGGCAGGAGCGCCGCCAGGAAAGACTGCTGGTGGAGCGGGACAGGGCGAGGGCCGGGGTCGAAAAAGAGCAGATGAAGCACGTCGAGGCGCTCGGCCTGGAGACGGTGGAGGCGTACCAGGCGTGGTGCCGGGGAAATGGATTGAGCGAGTCGGTCAACAAGGGAGCGGGACCCCGGCGCAAGGAACTGGACCTGATGGTGAAGCTGCGCAGCGAGGCGGCGCTGGCACGGGTAAAACGCCATACCCGTCGGCCCGCCGAGACGATTGCGCAGATTTTTTCCGGAGAGATCGAAGGGGAGGAACTGCAGACCGACTATCTGCAGCAGATCCAGAAAGTGGCGAAGGGGGGCGACGGGGAGACCCGGGAGGCGCTGCTGCGACTGCTTTTGCACGCGGAGAAGCGGACGAATCTGCTGAGCGTCGAGCCTGCTATCGACCGCCTGGGAGTTGTCGAAGGGAATAGCTTTATCGACGGACTGGCGGCGCTGGCCGGGCATTTTGGGGATTGGCTCGCGGAGCCGGAACAGTGGCGGCCGAAGATCCGCAATCCGCGGCGCCAGTTCGGGGAACTGGCTCGCCACCTGCTGGCTCGATACGAAGTGCCGATCTGTATGGATTCGGTCTGGTTCCGGGGGTGCGGGGATGAGGGACGGCGGCAGCAGGAGTGGTTCAAGCACGTGGGCGGGGGACAGAATATCCGCAAGGCCGACCTGCCGTTGGAGCTGTCGAAGAAGATGGCGCACCTCTTTTTGGAGTCGCCGGGGAATTTCACGGTCGAAGAGGGACTGCGCTGGGTGCAGGTGGTCGGCCAGGGAGGGAGTGAACAGTTGGTGCAGGCGGTGCTGGAGAGCCGGCTAGGGGATTCGTTCGAGCACGAGGAATTCTGGGGGACGGTGGTGCTGTTTCTGGTGAACAACCCGATGCTCGATCCGGAGTGGGTGGGACCGATCGTCGACTACGTGCACGAGCAGCGGTTCGTGCCGCATGAGACGGCTCTTGCCGACGGAACGGTAGAGCAGGGGGAGCCGGCGCAGCCGAACTACACCATGAAGGGGCGGAGTCCGGTCAAGCTGTTGCGCCAGGTGGAGGAGTGGCACGCCCGTCTGGCGCGGGAGAATCGCTATCCTCCGAGTCAGTGGGCGCCTTCGGGATTCGGGGAATTCAGCTACGAAGATGAAGAGCTGAATATGCGCTGGGAGATCATCGAGCTGTGCAGCACGCGCGCGTTGAACGCCGAGGGGAGCAAAATGCACCACTGCGTCGCCTCGTACGCCTCCAACTGCAGGCGGGGGAGCAAGTCGGTCTGGTCGATGCAGGTGGAGACGCCCGAGGGGGACCGGTTTCGAGTGTTGACGATCGCCGTGAGGAACGGCAGCCGGCGGCTGGCCGAGGTGCGGGGCAAGCACAATGCTCTGCCGATAAAGAGCGGCCGGAATCCCAAGCAGAAGAAATTGGAGCGCGTCTACAGGGAGTTACTGGGCAAATCGGGGAAAATTTTGAACATGTGGATGGAGCGGGAGGGGCTGGCCAGGAGTCGGTCGACGCGCTGAGAGGTTTCCCCCCGATAAAGCCTCGTAGTGGATCTTGAAATCGGGGCCGATTACCCGCCGAACGGTCTGCAGTCCTGCAGGGCAACCGCTTCAAAATTCCCCGGCTCCATTCATTCAAACATAATGAATTGCTCTGTGGCCCCTGACAGGCATAGGGAGGAAGATGATAACCAGCTCGCGCAACCCGAAGATCGTGCGAACGCGCAAGTTGATGCAGCGGAAGCATCGGCAGAGGGAACGGCTCTTTCGGGTCGAGGGGCTGCAGGCGCTGCACATGGCGCTGGAGGCCGGGTATGAGCCGGTGGAACTGCTCTACTGCGAGGAACTGTTCGCAGGAGAGGGGGCGCCGTCGCTGCTGGAGCGTTTTCGGAAGACGCGAGCGGAACTGGTGTCGGTGGAGCGATCGGTGATGGAAGGGTTGTCCGGTAGAGAGACGCCGCAGGGATTAGTCGGGATTTTTCCGTTTATCGATGTAGAACTGGAACGGCTCGCCCTCGAAGGAAATGAACTGATCGTCGTCCTCGATCGGCTGCAGAATGCGGGCAATCTGGGCACGCTGCTGCGCACCGCAGACGCGGTGGGAGCCGGCGCGGTGATCATGCTGGAACCGTGCGTGGATTTGTACGATCCGGGAGCGGTGCGCGGGAGTATGGGGTCACTGTTTAATCTGCCGGTGGTGAGAATGGGAGATCCGGAAGGACTATTTGCCTGGTTGAAGGAAAAAGGTTTTCGCGCAGCTGGGGCAGATCCGTATGAAGGTGAGCTGTGGCATCGGGGAGACTGGGAGGGAGGAACGGCGCTGGTGCTGGGGAACGAGGCGCGGGGATTGTCTGCGGATGTAAGAGCTTTTATCGACAGCTGGGTGCGGCTGCCGATGGTGGGCAAGGCGGAATCCCTGAATGTCTCGGTGGTCGGAGGCGTGTTGATGTACGCCTGGAGGATGGGGAACCCGGTGCCGGGAGAGTGCGCTTGATCGGGTTCGGGTGGTGGGGTATATTACCGCGCGTGCAAGTTATAGTGTCGATTTATAGAGAGTCGTCGTCGCCTGGGGGGAATCCGACATGGCCGAACCATTCGTACCGATCGATCTGAGCGAGATCTACAACGCCGGAACCGGCAATGCCAAATCGAGCGACGGAAGCTTGCTGTGGCCGGCGCCCGAAGAGGAGCCGGAGCGGACGCCGCTGAGGATATTGCCGAACGGGGATTGTCTGTTCTGGGGAATTCCCTTTCAGATGGCCGAGGAAGAGGCGAAGAAGGGGTTGATTGTGGTCGCGCAAGAGGGAAAGCGGGGCGTGCAGGAGCGGGTGACCATTCCGATCGGGCAAAAGGCGAAGCGACTGCTCTTTGCGCACGCGAGTGCGCCGCACGGGAACCAGCAGGCCGAAGGGATGGGGGAGACGATCGGTGTGTACAGGATTGTCTTCGACGACGGCAGCGCGGCGGAGCAGACCCTGCGGCGGCGGTTTGAGATCCACGATGTGACCATTCCCTGGGGACACCATCCCTTTCTGTGTCGCAACTGCAGGGAGTTTCGCTCGGTGCCGATCGACTCTCGCAACATGGACTGGGGGCGGGTGCAGACCGGGGTAACCACCGAAAACGGCGGGGATACGCAGGGGTGGTGGATCTACGATTGGGAGAACTCCTCTCCGGAGAAGGAGATCCAGGAGGTGGAGGTGATCGCCTCGGGGAGTACGGCGATGGTGCTGGGCGGGATCACGCTGTGCCAGGAGGATGGGGATCCGTTCGCCTGGCCGCCGCGCGAGGAGGTGGCGCTGACGATCGATAGGAAGGGGAGCGAGCCGGTGGAAGTGGAGATGCAACGCGGAGTGGTGGCCAGACAGGATCAGCTCTTCGTGCCGACCGGGGGATATCTGCGCACGGACCAGACCGGCTGGGGGCAGGGGGGGCAGATGGTGAAGGATGGCCAGTATCTGGAGATCCACGGCTCGGCCGAGGGGAAACTGCGCGTGAAGGCGGGGGAGGAGGTGGAGGAGTCCTTCCGCTGGGGAGATGTGATCGAGAAGAAGAAGGTTGGAAAGGGAAGGGTAAGCGTCCAGTTGGTGGCGCCGGAAGGGAAGCAGTGGGTGCACGTGCAGGTGCTGGACGAGGAGAGCGGGCAGCCGGTCGGATCACGCGTCCATTTTCGCACGCCGCACGGAGCGTATCTGGCGCCACACGGGCACCAGGCGGATGTCAACGTGGGGTGGTTCGAGGACGTGGGAGGGGATGTAAAGACGGGGGGCACGCCGTACGCGTACATCGACGGGAAATGTCAGATAGAGCTGCCGGTCGGCGAGGTGTACGTGGAGCTGGTGCGCGGCTTCGAATACGAGCCGGTGCGGAAGAAGATAGCGATCAAGCCGGGACAGCGGCACTTGAATCTGAAGGTCAAACGGGCCTTCGATATGAAGGAGCGGGGGTACTATTCGGGAGATACGCACGTCCACTTCCTCTCGCCGCAGTCGGCCCATCTGGAGGCGGCGGCCGAAGACCTGAACGTGGTCAACCTGCTGGCCAGCCAGTGGGGGCGGCTGTTTACCAACTGGAAGGATTTCTCCGGGGGGTTGGCGCCGACGAGCAGCGACGAGCACAAGATCTGGGTCAGCCAGGAGAATCGCCAGCACGTGCTGGGTCACATCAGCCTGCTGGGGCTGAAAGAACTGGTGGCGCCAATCTGCTCGGGGGGGCCGGAGGAGGACTGGGTCGGTGGAGAGGTGCAGGTGTTGCTGGCCGACTGGGCGGAGCAGTGTCGCGCCCAGGGAGGGATGGTAGTTATTCCGCACATGCCGCTGCCCGACTTCGAGAATGCGGCGAATGTGATTCTGGGGCTGGCCGACGCCGGCGAGATGTGCTGGGTCTGGCAGGGAGAGAAGATCAGCCCGGCGGAGCGGGGGTACTATCGTTGGCTCAACGTGGGGCAGAAGTTGCCGGTGGTCGGGGGAACCGACAAGATGGCCAACAACCGGGTGGTGGGCGGCTCACGCACCTACGCCCGGCTGCGGGAGGGGGAGGAGTTTACCTATGAGAACTGGTGCCAGGCGGTCCGTCGGGGCAGCACGTTTGCCAGCACCGGAGCGGTGATCGATCTGAAGGTGGACGGGAAGCTGATGGGGGAGGAGGTCCATCTGCCGGGAAACGGCGGCACGGTCGAGGTGGAGGCGGTGGCCGAGAGCGTCTGGCCGCTGTCCGGGATCGAGCTGATCGTCAATGGCGAAGAGGTGGCGCGCGAGGTGGCACAGGAGGGGGAGCGGCGGATCGAGATAAAGTTCAAGCTGAAGACCGAGCTCTCCTGCTGGGTAGTGGCCCGCTGCTGGGGGCCGCATTTCACCGACGCCGGTCCGGTGATGGCCCATTCCTCGCCGGTCTATATCGACGTGGGCAAGCGCTGCGCCTTTGTGCCGACGGAGGGGAATTACCTGCTGACCCATATGGAGGGGGGGATCGCCTGGGCGGAAAAGCTGGGGGTTTTCCGCGATGAGAGCGTGCGCACCCGGCTGATCCGGCTGTTCCGCCAGGCGCAGGATGAACTGAGGCGGCGGGTGGAGTAGAGGGTGGTAGTAAATAAAGAGTCTATGCGGAAATCGAACTGGAGTTTCCAGGGAAGAGGGGCGATCCTGGAATTTCTCACTCCGCCCCGGTTTTCGCGTATAGGCCGCTCGGCGCAGAGCCGGTTCCCTGGGGACCGGCTCTGTCTTTTGGGAGAGAAATCGTGAGTAATATCTGGAGGATTCTGGTTTTGGCGACGCTGTGCGGGTGCGCTCGACCGCTGATGGAGGTGGGCACGCATGTGGAGGGGGCGGACCTGCTGATCAACGGGGGATTCCAGGAGAGCGAGGGGGCATTTTCCGGATGGGAGGGATGGGAGGATGGGTACGAAGTGGGGAAGGGGCGGCGCTCCTCGCAGTCGGTGTATTGCCGCAACGACGAGCCGCTGCAGCGGGGGTTGGGGCAGACGCTGGTGCTGGATCAGAAACGGCCCGCGTCGCTGCTGGTCAGCGGCTGGAGCCGGGCGCGGGAGGTGAGCGGGGGGAGGAGCACCGAGTACTCTCTGTATGTCGATCTGACTTACGACGACGGCGAGGAGGTATGGGGGCAGCACGCTCCGTTCGATACGGGCACGCACGACTGGCAGGAGCAGCGGCTGTTGATCCGACCGGCCAAGCCGATCCGCGAGCTGAAGGTGTACGGGCTGTTCCGGGGGCACATTGGGGAAGCGTGGTTCGACGACTTTGCGGTGCACGAACTGGAAGGAGGAGGCATGGCGACTATCGATGGTTTGCCGGTGACGCGGGGGAGTGCAAAAGTGGTACAGGGAAAGGGAACGACTTATGCGAGCGGGGATGGCCTGGCATTGGGCTACGTGGACGGACAGATCTTCAGTTTGCAGGTGGAGGGAAGGGAACTGGCGGATGGGGGAACGGTATCCGGTTTCATGGTTAGGGATGTGGCGGCTGAGAGCGGATTCTTCGGCTTCGAAGGGGATAAGTGTCGCGCGTTGGATCTGAAGCTCCAAGTGGAAGTGGAGGAGAAAGGGGATCACATACGAATCGCCGGGCAGGTGGTGAATACCGCTGGAAAAGAGCGGGCGATCACGCTGGTTTTTGCGCTGCCGGTGAGTGGGACGGGCTGGCGCTGGCACGAGGATGTGCGCAGCAGTCAGGCGGTCGAGGGAGAGCGGGAATACGTCAACGCGGTCAATATCGGGACCGGTGCGACGGGAGATCTGGCGCTCTATCCGTGGATGCTGATCGAGAATGGGGAGACGGGGTTGATGCTGGGGGTAGATATGGGGAAACCGGCGCAGTACCGGTTGGGATACAGTGGGGGGACCGGGCAGCTGTACGTGGCGTACGACTTTGGGCTGACGGAGGAGACCGAATCGTTTCCGAATGCGGCGCCGTTTGCCTTTGTGGTGGCGCGGACGGAGCCGGAGGGGGGGTTTCGGGCGGCGGCGGCGAAGTACTACGGGATCTATCGGGATGAGTTTGCACGGCGCTCTCCTGAGCAGGGGATCTGGATGCCGTTTACCGACGTGAGCACGGTGGCAGGCTGGGAGGAGTTCGGTTTCAAATACCACGAGGGGATCAACAACGTGCCGTTCGATGACGAGGCGGGGGTGCTCAGTTTTCGCTACACCGAGCCGTCGACCTGGTGGATGCGGATGGCACCCGAAGTGCCGCGCACTCATGAAGGGGTGATGCAGGTACTGGGGGAGAAGTCGGCGGCCGGGGATCGGCGGGCCAGGGCGATCGAGATATCCGGGTCGCACGACGGGCAGGAACGGCTGCAGTACCAGATCAAAGACGAACCCTGGTGCGATGGAGCGGTGTTCAGCTCAAATCCGAGTCCGCATCTGGGAGAGGAGTCCGAGGGGAGGATGAACTGGAATGAGGAGGAGAAGGAGCGACTGTACGGCGCGGAGGCGGAGGGCGAACAGGACGGAGAGTACCTGGACTCGGTGGAGGGGTACGTAACGGCGACCGAGAACTTTCGGCGCGACCACTTCCGCCGCACGCGGGTGCCGCTCACCTTTTCTACGGTTTCGAAGAAGCCGGTCATCCACAAGAGTTTTTCGGTGTGGGAGTTCGCCACCTGGATGGCGGAGAGTGTGCGGGGAATGGACAGGCTGATGTTTGGGAATGCGGTGCCGCATCGTTTCGCCTTTCTGGCGCCGGCCTTCGATATCATGGGGACCGAGAGCAATTGGTTACATGGAGAGGATTGGCAACCTCCGGCCGACAGCTGGTTCAACTTCAGGCGGACGATGTGCCACCAGAAGCCGTATCTGCTGCTGATGAACACAGACTACGATCGGCTGGTGCCGGAGCTGGTGGAAAAGTACTTCCAGCGCTGTCTGTTCTACGGCTTCTTCCCGAGCATGTTCAGCCACAACGCCGCGGAGAATCCGTACTGGCAGACGCCCCGCTGGTACGAGCGGGATCGGCATCTTTTCAAGCAGTACATACCGCTGATCAGACAGGTGGCGGAAGCGGGATGGGAACCGATAACAGGTGCAAGGACGAGTGAGCCGCGAGTGTGGTTGGAGCGGTTTGGGAAGGGAGAGAACGGAGACCTCTTCATCACTGTCATCAACTCTTCGGCGGGGGATAAGCTGGAGGCGCGTATCGAGCTTCTGGCCGAATGGATCGGGAACCCGGCCGGCATTGTCGAACTGACCGGGGGGAATGAGATCGAGCTGCAGCGGGTAGAGGAGAAGCTTTTTGCAGAAGTCGAGCTCGAACCCGAAGAGGTGCTGGTGCTGAAATTCGAGTATCCCTGAGCTGCGGACCGGATAGCGGGAGAAGAGATGTTTTCCCGATCCGGATTTGCGTCGGGGATCGAAAAAGAGGCCATGCGAACGGCCACCCGTCTCGCATGGCCTCTTTCTATCAGTATATTTTCTTACAGTGGCCGTCGCTGTCGCGTTCGGCTGGAGTGCATAGCAGTAGGCAGTTATTCTGGGTGAAAGGGTTTGCGCCCTGTTTGCGGAACGCTGAAAATGAATGGATAAAATAAAAATCATCGCTCTGGAAGGAGATCCAAAGCGGGCTGCCCGCCTGAAGCAGACCATCGAAGGGACGGGACAGTTTGAGCTCGTACTCTCCAAATCCGCCCGCAAGCTGATGTCGCTCATGGACGGACAGGGAGAGGTGCAACTGGTTATCACCAATACGCGCGTGGTGCAGGATGAGCGGGACGGAGCCAAGTTTATCAGGGCGCTCTATTTGAAATATCAGAATTTCAAGAACCCGCTGCCACCGATCATCGTCTGCAGCTCCGACCAGCGCGGAGATATCGTCCAGCGGTACGCGTTCCGTTTTTCCGAATTGCCCCTGATCTTTTACGTCCTGTTCAAGAATGAGGAGCTGGTCGAGGAGGGCGGCAAGCTGCTCGAAGTCATCGAGAAGTCCCTGGCCAAACGCCGTGAACTCGAGGAGAGTAACGCCGAAAATAAGACGGCGGTGGTGAAGAAAAGGCTACAGGGGCTCCTCAAGAAGACGATAGCGGTGCCCGCTCTTCCGGATGTAGCGGTCAGGGTTCAGGATGCGATGAAAGATCCGGAGATCGCCTTCAAAAAGCTGTCCGAGATCATCAACACCGATATGACGATGGCCGCCAATGTGATCAAGCTGGCCAACAGCCCTCAGTTCGGGGTGTCGGGCAAGATCGGTTCCATAGAGGATGCGTGCAAACAGGTCGGCATGAACGCCATCGCCAACACGGTGATGGCGGCAAAGGTGTTCGATGCTCTGGAGGAGCTTCCCGCGGATTTCGACATCAAGCGGCTGCGTCGGCACTGCTATGCGGTGGCGACGATTGCGCGCATCGTCGGTCGTCGCTGTCACGCGCTGCGCAAGGTTTCGGCGCAGATCCAGTTCAGCGGGACCATGTTTGCCGCCGGGCTGCTGCACGATATCGGCAAGGTGCTGATGACGCAGTATTTCACCGAGGAATGCCTGCGGATAGCGGAGGTTATTGAGGAGCAGGGGCTCACCATGGCGGCGGCGGAAAATAAGATAGTGGGGGTCTCGCACGCGGATGCCGGTCTATATGCCGGCATGGAGTGGAACTTTCCGGTAATGATGGTCAACGTCATCGGCCGCCACCACTGGTCACTCGAACGGATCCTGCCCAGGTTGAAGACCGGGCAGGGGCGGCTGGCGCAGCGGGTGATCCGCATTGCCAATGCCGCCAGCTACGAGCTGGGTTTCGGCATGCAGCGGTCGGATCTTAGTCCGCCGGTCTTCGATCCTGCCTTCTTCGACAAGACCGGGCTCGGGAAAGAGGAGTTCGACAAGTGGACCAAGGAGATCAAAGACGACATCGCCTACACCTTTGAGGTGATGGGAAAAGTGTGATGGCAGGGGGAAGGTCTCTGGGAGGGGGGTAGCGGCGAGATCGAGTTTGCGGCGAGTAATAAAGGTCGGGCGGGATTTTTTATCTCCCGCCCGACCTTTATTTTCTTTATACAGCGCTCGGATCTTCAACCGCTTTTAGGCGTTGGGGTCGCCTACGTTAAAGCTCCTTTTTCGGCGCGGTATTGACGCTTTCGAAAGGAATCGATTTGTTGTCATAACTGTTTGGTTCGAAAATTTTTCCATGGCGCACTGTATGAAGGTATATCTGCACATCTTCCTGGGACTTTTGCTGCTTTGCTCCCCGTCCAACGGCCAGGTGCGAGAGACGATCGAATTCATGTCGTCCTTCGATTCCCGGGTTGCGGGATATCCCGGCTGCGCGGCGGCTGCCGATTTTATCGAAGCCCGGTTCCGCCAACTCGGTCTGGAGGATGTCCAGCGGGAGGAGTTCCAGGTGGTGGTGCCCGTGGATCGGGGGGGAAGTCTGGAGGTGGAGGGGGAAAGGTTTCCGCTGCGCGGACTGTGGCCGAATCTGGTGAGGACGTCGACGCTACCACCGGAAGGGGTGCGGGGGACGATGATCTACGGTGGGCACGGGGAGTTCGGCGAATTCAACGGTTTCCAGATGGAAGAGCGGATCGTGCTGATGGAGTTCAACAGCGAGGGGAACTGGTTGCACGCCGCCTCGCTGGGCGCCCGGGCGGTGGTCTTTGTAGAACCGGAGGAGAGCAGCTGGAAGCAGGCGGTGGAGAAGTGGAGCGACGCGCCGCTCGATCTGCCTCGTTTCTGGGTGGATGGGGAGACCGGTGCCCGCCTTCGTCTATTGCTGGAAGAGGGCGGCGAAGTGGAAGTGATGCTGTCTTCGAGGATGGACTGGGAGGAACTGCCGGCGTGGAACGTGCTCGCCAAGGTGCCGGGAAGGGATCCGGAACTGAGCGGGGAGACGATTGCCGTGGAGGCGTACTACGACGGTATTTCGGTGGTGCCGTCCCTGGCTCCGAGTGCGGAGACCGCCTGCAGTATTGCGGCGCTTCTGGAATTGGCCGCCCATCTGCGAACGCATCCTCCCGAGCGGACGGTGCTGCTGGTGGCCACTGCGGCCCACTTTCAGGTGCGGCAGGGGGTCGTCGATTTCCTGGAGAATCACGCACGTCGCCACGAGTTCTACGCCGCCCGGGTGAAAGAGCCGTTTGCCATCGACCTGTTCGTCAATCTGGATCTTTCGAGCCGGACCGACGAACTGGGGGTGTGGAACAATACCGACAGCTTCAAGCTCAAACGGCATTTCGTCGATCTGGGGCGGCGGGTTACGAGCTACGCCGCAGAAGTGGCTCCGAAATTGGGGCGGGATGCGGAACGGGTTCTGGTCAACGGCATCAGCCCGATCAGGGGCATGGACTGGGCGAGCTACGTCCCCGGAGGGATCGACAGCGATGGGGAGGTGGCTCTGGAAGCGGGAATTCCGGCGCTGGCTTTCGCCACGGTGCACGACGCCCGTTTTGTGGTGGATACCCCTCTGGACACAGCCGAGGGAGTGGATATCGGCAATCTGGAGCGACAGGTGGCATTGCTCAACGGCGTCCTGGGCAGAGCATTCAACGATCCGGAATTTCTCGACGGAGTAGAGGATGCGCGCAAGGCGCTCAAGGACCAACTGCGCGACATGCGGGTCAAGGTGCGGACCTTTCCGCGCCGCAGCCAGGTACCGGATCGTCCGGTCGTCGGTGGTTTGGTGGTGGTCGAGGGGATGAGAGGGGGGCGCAAGGGGGTGCGGAGGATGCGCTATGGACTGACGGGCGAAACCGGGGTGGCGACCTTCAGGGGGCTGCCGATGATGACCTATCCGGTGAGTGCTTACGCCCTGGACCCGGAGGATGGGCGGATCGGATACGCCCCCGATTTGAGTCTGCGGGCGTCGAAATTCCACGGCGGGCCCCGTAAAAACGGCTTTTTGAACCGCAATGTGCGTTGGAAAACCAACGAAAAGACGATTGTAGTCTTTCCGACGATAGGTCGACCTCTGTATGGTTTGATCGATCCCCGTTTCCTGAATCCTCTGAGCGGTTTCAAGGTGATCGATGCCAAGGGGATAGAGCCGCGGCAGTACGGGTACGCGCTGGGGCGGCAGGCGGTGGGAGTGCTTTTCGGGGCAGTCGATTCCGAAGAGGAATCGCGGCTGAAGGTGATGATGGGCAGCGGCTCGGGGGGACACCGGGTGCTGCTGCTCAACAGCGAGGGGACGGCGACCGAGGATGTGGCGAGAGGGCGCGGTTTTCTGCTGGCGGAAGAGGGACTGGGGCAGACCGGTTTGCAGGCGGTGCGGGATATGTGGGCGCTCGACGAAGCGCGCATGCAGACCATGCGCCACCACGCCATCGAAAACCAGCGGCTGGTGCGGTTGCACCAGCGGGCGGAAGAGCTGATCAAAGCGAGTGAAAGAGCGGCAGAAGAGCTGCAGTGGGATCGGTATGTGGCCTATGTGCGGGCGGCGCTGGGGGTGGAATCGCGGGCCTATCCGGAGGTGCTGTCGACGCTCAACGACGTGATCAAGGGGATGGTCTTCTTCCTGGTTCTCTTGATCCCGGCCGCTTTCTTCGGGGAGCGATTGCTCTTTGCGGCGGCCGATATCCGTCGACAATTGCTCGGGTTCGGGTTGCTTCTATTGCTGATCTGGGTGGGAATATCGCAGGTGCACCCGGCCTTTGAGATCGCCCATCCGCTGGTGGTACTGCTGGCTTTTGCGATCATGGCGCTGGCGATTTTCGTGCTGCTCATGGTGACGAGTCGCTTCAACCGCCACATGAAGATGCACCGCAATCGGCTGGCGCGGGTGCACGACAAGGATATCAGTCGCCTCAGCGCGTCGTACGCCGCCTTTATGCTGGGCATTTCTAACATGCGGCGGCGCAAGATGCGCACCGGATTGACGCTGACGACGCTGGTGCTGCTGACCTTCACGCTGCTCTCCTTCACCTCGTTCCAGCAGCAGATCCGTTTTGTCGCCTTTCCGCTCGAGCGCCCGGGAGAGTACGAGGGGCTGCTGATCCGCGATCGGGGGTGGGAGGATCTGAAGCAGCCGACGCTGGACTACGCCCGATCGCACTTTGAGGCGGGGGCCACGCTGGGGGCGCGCAGCTGGTACGTCTCGGAGAAGCCGGAGGAAAAGAGCTATATAGAGGTGCGCCGGGGAGAGCGGATCGTGCGCGCCCTGGGACTGCTGGGAGTGACTCCTCAGGAGCATCTGATCACTGGTATCGACCGGGCGCTGGTAACGGGACGGTTCTTTGCTCGTAAGGACGAGAGCGCCTGTCTGATTCCGGAGCGGATGGCCGAGGAATTGGGGATCGACGGAGAGGAGGTGGGGAAGGCGCGGATACAGATCTTCGGGCGCAAGCTGACGGTCTGTGGTATCGTCGATGCCGAACTGCTGGAGGAGATGAACGATCTGGACGGCGAGAATCTGATGCCGGCCGACTTCCAGATATCGGCGTTCCAGGACTTCGGGCAGCAGCAGGATCCGATGCTCGAAGAGGAGGAGGTGTTCACCGAACTGAGGCCGTTCGTCCACCTGGCGCCCGAGAACGTGGTGATCCTGCCGCACGATCTGCTCCTGGAGGCGGGGGGAACTCTGCGTTCGGTGGCGGTGCGTTTCGACGATAGAGTGGATGGGCGGGAGCTGATCGAGGCGTTTCTGGTGCGGGTGGCGGCTACCCTCTTTGCCGGACTGCGCGATCCGGGGAGTGAGGAGATCGGGGTTTTCGCGTACAGCTCCATGGGGCTCACCGCGATGGAGGGTTTGGGGGGGTTGATCATTCCGTCGCTGATCGCGGCGCTGATCGTGCTCAACGCCATGCTGGGGGCGGTGTACGAGCGGTTCCGGGAGATCGGTATCTATTCTTCGGTCGGTCTGGCACCGGTGCATATCTCTCTGCTCTTCGTGGCGGAGGCGGCGGTCTTCGCCGTGCTCGGAGTCACCCTGGGCTATCTGCTGGGACAGGGGTTGGGGAAGGGGTTGATCGCCCTGGATGTGCGGGGATTGAATCTGAACTACTCCTCGATATCGGCAGTGGTTTCGGCGTTGCTGGTGATGGGGGTGGTGTTGCTGTCGACGATCTACCCGGCGCGGGTAGCGGCGCGGGCGGCAGTGCCGGATGTGCTCAGGCGCTGGCAGCCACCGCCACCGGAGGGAGATCACTGGCGATTTGCCTTCCCCTTCAACGTCAGCGAAGCGGAGGTGCGGGGGATCTGCGGATTCCTGTACGACTATTTCAACGCCTTCAGCTCCGGGACGGTTGGGGATCTGCACACGGGCGACGTGCGGGTCGTCCGCGAGGGGGAGCGGTATGCGGTGAGATTCAAGCTCTGGCTGCCGCCGTTCGATCTGGGGGTCAGCGAGCAGGTCGATCTGATGTTTTCGCCCACCGATACCGAGCGGATCTGGGCGATCCACGTGGAACTGCGGCGGCTCAGCGGCGAGCGTTTCTACTGGCAGCAGCTCAACCAGCGATTCATGAACCAGCTGCGCAAAGAGCTGTTAATCTGGCACACGCTGGACGACGAATCGCGGGAAGAGCACCGGCAGATGGCGATCCGCTTGCTGGAGCAGCCGGTGGAAGTGAAGGTGGCGGAACCGGAAAAGGATGAAGAGCGGGAAGTGGAAGAGCCGGTGGAGGTGGGGAGTCGATCTCCCTTCACCTGGAAGGGGATCGCCGTAGGTGCCGTGCTGTCCCTTTTGGTGGGGATCGGCGCCCCGTACGGGATCATCTTTCTGCAGGGCTCGTACATGGCGCTCAATAGCTCTTCGCCGGGGGCGATCTTCCTGTTCTTCTTCTTTACGCTCCTGGTCAACACGCTGCTGGGATCGCTGCGTCGCCGGCTGGCGCTGAGTCGGGCGGATCTGGTGCTGCTCTACGTCATGCTGCTGATGGCGGTTACGGTGCCGACGCAGGCGTTTGTCGGCTATCTGATTCCGATTATCAGCGGACTCTACTACTACGCGAGTCCGGAGAACAAGTGGGGAGAACTGTTCACGCCCCACGTCACTCGTTGGTTGGCGCCGCAGGATCAGGAAGCGGTGCGGGCGCTGCACGAAGGGCTGGCACCGGGGGAGGCGATCCCCTGGGGTGCGTGGGTCGAACCGCTGGGCTACTGGTACGCCTTTTTCCTGGTGCTCAGCTTCATGATGATCTGCATGGGGGTCATTCTGCATCGCCAATGGTCGGAGAACGAACGGCTGGCCTATCCGATGGTGGAGCTGCCGCTGCGGATGATCGACGAAGGGGAGGGAGGGTTCGAGCGGGTAAAGCCGTTTTTCAAGAGTCGGGCGATGTGGATCGGCTTTGGGATCGCCTTCCTGTTGCTGGGGCTGAACGGTCTGCACCACTACGTGCCCAGTGTGCCGAAATATCCGGTCTACTTTCCCGCGCTCAGGATTTTCGAAGGGAAGGTCGTGCTGCCGCTGCGGGTGACCTTCGCCTGGGTCGGTTTTTTCTACCTGGTCAACCTGGATATCACCTTCAGTATCTGGGTGTTCTACGTGCTGGGCAAGATCCAGGAGGGGATCTTCAAGGCGGTCGGCATCGCCAGCACCGAGCAGCTGAGTCTGTACTCCTTTTCGCAGACGGCGGATCTGACGCACCAGGCGATGGGCGCCTGTCTGGTCTTTGTGCTCTACAGCCTGTGGATCGGGCGCAAGCATCTGCGCGAGGTGTGGCGCAAGGCGTGGGACCGGAATGCGGAGATCGACGACAGCGGGGAACTGCTGTCCTATCGGACGGCGGTCTTTGGTTTTATGGGGAGCCTGGTTTTCATCGGAGTCTGGCTGTGGGCGTCGGGAATCCCGCTGATCATTCTGCCGCTGTTTGTGGGGACCTGCCTGATCTTCTACGTCTTTGTGACGCGGGTGATCGCCACGGCCGGGGTGGCGACGGCCAGATCGCCGATGGTGGCGGCGTTTTTCGTGATTTCGGGGATAGGGACGTCGGTGATCGGCGCCAAGGGGCTGGTGGCGCTGACCTTCACCTATGTCTGGCAGTCGGAGATGCGACTGTTTCCGATGATCGCCTGCGCCAACGGTTTGAAGCTGGCCGAGAGCGTGAAGGGGACCAAGAAACGGCTGTTCTGGGCGATGGGGATCGCCCTGGTGTGCAGTCTGGCCGGGGCGACGTGGATCATTCTGACGATCTGCTACGACCACGGCGGGATCAATCTGCACAAGTTTTTCATGAACCACCAGGCGATGCGCACCTTCACGGATATGGCGCGGGTGGTCAAGCAGCATCCGGTGGCGCTGGATATGCGGGGCTGGGTCTTTACGGGAGTCGGGGCGGCAATCGAGGGGTTTTTGATGTTCGCCCAGCACCGTTTCTACTGGTGGCCGCTGCACCCGGTCGGCTTTGTAATCAGCGTCGGCTGGCTGACCGGTCAGATCTGGTTTTCGGTCTTCGTTGCCTGGATGCTCAAGTCGATCATCGTCAAATACGGGGGCGCGAGAGCGTTCAACGTGGCCAAGCCGCTCTTTCTGGGGCTGATTCTGGGCGAGGCGGTGGTGGCCGGTTTCTGGCTGGTGGTCGACTGGTTGATGGGCGAGGTGGGGAATTCGATCACTAATATGTGATGGTCGATGAGGCGACGCTAGGGGCAGCGATATAGAAGGGCCCGCCAGGAGTTTTTTCGGGCGGGCCCTTCTATCAATCTATAGGGAATAATCAAGATGACATCGGCCTAATTGAACGAGTGCTCTGTCCGCTCGATGACGTGTTGCTGGAGGGCCGGATCGAGGCTCACGAAGGCGGCGGAGAAGCCCCAGACGCGCACCAGCAGGGTGCGGTACTGCGGGTCGGTCGGGTTTTCGCGGGCGCGGATCAGGGTCTCTTTGTCGACCATGTTCACCTGCAGGGTCGTCGTGCAGGGCATCTTCAGAAAGGTCTCGATGAAGGCGACGAATTTCTGGAAGCCCTGGGTCCCCTCCAGGGCGGAGGGGTGGAAGGCGATGTCGAGCACCGAGCCGTGGCCCGCCTTGCTCAGATCGACCTTGCTGACCGATTTCAGCACGGCAGTGGGGCTGTTGTTGTCCCTTCCGAGGCCTGGAGAGAAACTGCTGGCGACGTTGTCTCCCTTTCTGCGCCCGTCGGGCGTGGCCGGGAGGAAGCGGCGGCCGTGGATGCCGAAGGTCATGAAGCCGGGGGCGGTTTTGCCGCCGGGGCCGGGTTCGTTGCCGACCCGGTCGAGCAGAGTGTCGCAGAAGTTTTCGGCCACTTCCTTGAGGATGAGGTCCACGTCGTCCTCGTCGTTGCCGTATTTGGGTGCCCGGTTGAGGATTTTCTGGCGCATGGGCTCGCTGTTGGCAAAGTCCTCTGCCAGGGCGGCGTTCAACTCCTCCCAGGTCATGCTCTCCTCGTCGAAGATGAACTTTTTGATCGCCGCCAGGCCGTCGACGACGTTGCCCATCTGCGAGGGGATGCGGCCCCAGATGCTGTAGCGTATGCCGCCGATCGATGCCTCCTCTAGACAGTCGTCCAGGCTGGCCGCGAAATACGGGAAGGTGACGTCCTGCTTGCCGCCGTGGTCTTCGGGGATGTGCTCTTCCATCTGTTTTTCGAAGTCGTCGACGACGGAGTCGAAATTGTCGAAGGGATTCTCCTCACCCCGGCGAACCGTCTCGTTGAGCATCGGCAGGGTGTCGAAGTTGGTGAAGCTGATGGTGCTCTTGCCGCCGATTATCAGCTCGGAGCAGCCGTCGTTGCAGTAGTCGCGGGCGTCTTCGATCGGGATGCCCAGGCGCAGCAGACCGGGGATGGCGACTTCGTCGTTGAAGTAGGCCGGGTTGCTCAACCCCTTGCAGGTCAGGCGGCAGGAGAGTTCCAGCAACTCGCGGGGAGAGTTCTCGAAGAAGCGGACGTTCAGCTTCGGCTCCGGTAGCATCAGCCGGGCGCTGGCCACCAGGCAGATGGAGGTCACTTCGTTGAAGGCGTCCTCTCCTGCGGGGGTCTGCCCGGCGAGGGCGATGTTGCGCAGGGAGTCGTTGTTGCCGGCGAAGTAGTTCATCTTGACGAAGTAGTTTTCGAGCAGTTCCTGGGCCTTTTCCGGGGTCAATCTACCCGCATCGATATCCGCTTTGTACAGAGGATACATCCATTGGTCGAAGCGGCCGATGCTGCCGCGCCCTCCGAACATGAAGGTAAACCACATCACCTGCAGACCGGCGTGGAAGGATGCGGGGGGACCGGTGGCGATCTGGCGGCAGACGGCGGCGATTTGCAGGAGTTCCTCTTTGCGGGTTTGAGCGGATGTTTCTGCAGCCTGCTCTTCCGCGCAGGTGGCGTGTTTCTCGGCGAAGCGGATAGCCGCATCGTAGGCGATCACCGTCGCTTCGAGGAAATCGACCTTTGCCGGGTCTGTTTCACCCGCCAACCGCTCTTGAGCCCGATCGCGGATACCGGTGTAACCCATGCGGATGATGTTGGCGTGGCCGGGGGTGTAGTGTCCGTTGTAGTAGCCCAGGTCGATGCTGCTACCTTCGGCCGGGCGGACGGGGATGACGCCGGCGATCATGTCCGGGGGCTGGATAACCGGGTCGGTCGCCTCCAGCAGGGTGACGAAATCTCTGGCCTTGCCGATCTGCGTCGATTCTCCGCAGCCTTCCAGCAGTTTTTCGGTGACCTGTTTTTCGTGGTCGCCGTTCCAGTACATCTGACGAAGCTCAAAGCTGCGACTGTCCGGGGATAGTTCGAGATCTCGCATGTCGCTCTCCTATAACCTGGCTTATGGGGGCCGTTTTTCTTCCTCGGTCGGGAGCCGTGCGCTCCGAGAACTGGTGCATATTTAGAACTTTTCTATCACCATGGCAAGTATTTTTCGGGACTTGACAGGGAGGGGACTGGGTCCCATCATCAATGGGTTTGTGAATCGAAACCTAAAATGGCGAAGGGGAGGGCATGGTTTTATCGGTCGAATTGGGAGAATTGATCCGTCTGGGGATGGCTTCCGCCGAGGCGGAAGCGCTGATGGAGGATGCGGCTTCTCGGCAAAGTATGTCTGCGGGTGAATGCTGGGCGTGGATTTCGCGGGAAGTGCTTAAACCCGCACATTCATTCGCTTTGCATCGGTATTTATACGAACAGATTTTTGCGAATTGGGATGACGGACAGGGACCGCCACCGGCCTGGACTCCACCGCCGGGTTACGTCGAGACGACCAATATACACCGCTTCATGCGCGATCTCGAGCTATCGTCGTATGCGGAGCTGCACGCCTGGTCGTTGGCGAACAGGGAGTGCTTCTGGGAGCGGCTCATCGATTATATGGGGATCTGCTTCAGCGAACCGTACAGCCGGATAAGGGATCCCGAAAGTGGGGTGGAAGCGCCCGGCTGGCTGGCGGACGCCCGGCTGAATATCGTCGACAGCTGTTTCGGGGGGGATGAGGATGCGCCGGCCGTGGTTTATCAACCGGAAGGACAGCCGCTGCAGCGACTGAGCTATGGGGAACTGCGCGCGCTGACGGAGCGGGTAGCCGGATCTCTGAAGAAGCTCGGGATCGGGGTGGGGGATGCCGTCGCCATCGACATGCCGATGACGGTGGAATCGATCGCCATCTATCTTGGGATCGTCAAGGTGGGCGCCGCCGTGGTAGGGATCGCCGACAGCTTCGTCCCGGTCGAGATCGAGACTCGGCTGCGTCTGGGAGGGGCGAAGGCGGTCTTTACGCAGGATTTGATCGGCAGGGGGGCGCGGCGTCTGCCGCTCTACGAAAAAGTGGTGGAGGCCGGTGCGCCGCCGGCGGTGGTGCTGCCCTGCGACGATGATCTGGCGGTTTCCCTTCGGGAGGGGGATATGGGCTGGGAGGAGTTTCTGGAGGATGAGAGGGAGGCCGATTCGGTGCCGCGCCCTCCGGAAGATTGGGTCAATATTCTCTTTTCATCCGGAACGACGGGGGATCCCAAGGCGATTCCGTGGACCCAGACGACGCCGCTCAAGTGCGCGGGGGACGGGTGGCTGCACCACGACATTCGACCGGGAGACGTGATCGCCTGGCCGACCAGTTTGGGCTGGATGATGGGTCCCTGGCTCATCTATGCGAGTTTGATCAACCGGGCGACTATTGCCTTGAGCTACAGTGCACCGACCGGCCGCGCCTTTGGTCGCTTTGTCCGGGATGCACAGGTCAGCATGCTGGGGGTGGTGCCCAGCCTGGTGAAGATCTGGCGCAGCTCGGGTTGCATGGAGGGACTCGACTGGAGCGGTATCAAGGCGTTCAGCTCCACCGGTGAGTGCTCGAATTCGGAGGATATGCTCTACTTGATGATGCTGGCGGGGTACCGGCCGGTGATCGAATACTGTGGAGGGACCGAGATCGGTGGGGGATATATCACCGGCACTGTGGTGCAGCCGGCTTCTCCGGCTACCTTTTCGACGCCGGCTCTGGGGGTGGATGTGCACATTGTGGACGACCAGGGGGAGGGGGCCGATAAAGGGGAGTTGTTCATCGTGCCTCCTTCCATCGGATTGTCCGATTCTTTGATCGGTGGGGATCACCTGGAAGTGTATTTCGATGAGACTCCGACGGGACCGGAGGGAGAGGTATTGCGCCGCCACGGAGACGAGATGGAGCGGCTGGGTGGGGGGTATTTTCGGGCGCACGGTCGGGTGGATGATACCATGAACCTGAACGGAATCAAGGTGAGTTCGAGTGAGATCGAGCGGGTGGCGGCCACGGTTGAGGGGGTGCACGAAGTGGCGGCGATCGCCGTGCCCCCGGCGGGGGGAGGGCCCAAGGAACTGGTCCTCTACGCGGTGTTGGAGGAAGGGATGGAGCTGTCGTCACGGGCTTTGAAGATGCGGCTGCAGAGATCGATCAGGGATCAGCTCAGCAGCCTGTTCATCGTCGAGGATGCAGTGCCGGTGGAGAGCCTGCCGCGCACCGCCAGCAACAAGGTGATGCGCCGGGTTTTGCGCCGGGAATACGCAGAGGGGAGGGAGGGATGAAAAACGAGGATCTGACGGTCGGCATTGTCGGCACGGGGACGATCGGGGCTTCGTGGGCGGCGTTCTACGCCAGCAAGGGGATGGAGGTGCGGCTTTTCGACAGCATGGTGGAGAATCGGGAGCGGGGGTTGATATTGGCGCGGAAGCTGCTGGCGGACATGGGACGACTGGGGCTGATGGAGGGGGCGGTAAGCGGCGAAGCAGAGGAGCGGTTGAGCCCGGTCGACAGCCTGGAGGAAATGGGGGAGACGGTTGCGTTTGTGCACGAGGCGGCGGCGGAGAACTACGAAGTGAAGATCGAGCTGTTCACGCGCCTGGATGAGATCGCGGCTCCGGAGGTGATTCTGGCCAGCAGTTCGTCCGGGTTGCTGATGACGAAGATTCAGGAGTCGATGCGACATCCCGAACGCGCGCTGATCGCCCATCCATTCAATCCGCCGCACCTGATCCCCCTGGTAGAGTTGGTGCGGGGAGAGAAGACCGGGGAAGAGGTGGTGCGGGAGATGCACGCCTTTTTCACCAGCCTCGGCAAGATGCCGGTCGTCCTCCAGAAGGAGGTGCCCGGGCATATTGCCAATCGGCTGGCAGCCGCTTTGTGGCGCGAGGCGCTGGATTTAGTGGCCCGGGGTGTAGCCAGCGTGGAGGATGTGGATCGGGCGCTGTGTGCCGGGCCGGGGCTGCGCTGGGCACTCATGGGCCAGCACCTGATCTATCATTTGGGCGGAGGGGAAGGGGGATACGAGCACTTTATCGAGCATATCGGCAAGGGATGGAGGGAACTCTGGGAAGATATGCCGACCTGGACGGAGATTCCGGATGAGGCGACGAAAGCGGCCGTCGCCGGTATGAAGGAAGCTGTCGGGGACCGCGATCCGGCCGAAATCGCCGCCTGGCGAGACGAGAAGCTGGCCGCCCTGGTCAGGGAGATCTACGGAGAGTCGCCGGAATTGAAATAGCGAGGGTTTTGGAAGGGCGGAGTCTGCCACAAAGCGGGATTCCGCCCTTTTCTAGCGCGCTTCCTGAACGACTCGCAGAATCTGATCGACTTCTACACCTTCCAGTCTCTGCACCTGGCCGTCCGGCCAGACAATTTCCACATCCGCTGCAGTCGCATTCCCCAAACCAAAGTGCAGCCGCGGGTCGTTAGTCGCCTGATAACTGCCGCCCGACTGGCGCTGCTTCACCTGGCGTTTGCCGGCGGCGGTGACTGCTACGCGCGCCCCCAGCCCGTCCTTTTGCAGGGCGCCGACCAGGTGGATCAGCAGCCAGTGGCCGCTCTTATTGCCGCCGTCGTTGCGCAGCAGGTAGGAGCGGTCGGCCTCGGCGCTGATGAGCAGGTCGACATCCCCGTCGTTGTCGTAGTCGGCCACGGCCAGGGCGCGGCCGACGTTGCGGACGAGGATGTCCGGACCCACGCTGGCGGAGATATCGGCGAAGCGCTTCCCACCCTCGTTGCGCAGCAGCTGGTTGGGTTGGGCGTAGGAGTGGGCGGAATCGACGTCGGCGACGTTGTCGAGGACGTGGCCGTTGGCGGCGAAGATATCCAGGTCGCTGTCGTTATCGAAGTCGACGAATTTAGCGCCGAAGGTGAGCGGCATATAGCTGACTTCGCCTATCCCCAGGCGATCGGAGGCGTCTTGGAACTGTCCGTGGCCGACGTTGTGGTAGAGGGTGTTGGTCTCGAAGGCGAAGTTGCCGACGACGATATCCTGTCTGCCGTCGTTGTCGAAGTCGCCGAAGTCGACCCCCATGCCGGCTTCGGCGCGGCCGTCCATGTTGTAGCGGGTGCCGGACTGGAGGCCGACCTCGACAAAGCTGCCGCCGCGATTTTCGTAGAGGAAGTTCATGGTGCCGTCGTTGGCCACGTAGAGGTCGGTGTCGCCGTCCTCGTCGTAGTCCTGGAAGGCGACGCCCAGACCGCGACCGACGAGGGTGACGCCGGTCTCCTCGGTGACGTCGGTAAAGCGATCGCCGCCGTCGTTGCGGTAGAGGACATCGCCGATCGGGTCGTACACGTTCGGGTCGCAGTAGGAGCGGATCTTCCCCTTTTTGCAGATGTGGTCCTCGTCGAGAGCGTAGATGATGTAGTTGGCGACGAAGATGTCCAGGTCGCCGTCGTTGTCGTAGTCGAAGAACCCGCAGCTGCTGGCCCAGCGGTCGTCGCCGACGCCGGCCGTTTTAGTAATATCGGAAAACCGGCCGTCTCCCTCGTTGCGGTAGAGGATGTTCGGGCCGAAGTTGGCCACGTACAGATCCTGGTCGCCGTCGTTGTCGTAGTCGGCGGCGCTCAGGCCCATACCGTAGCCGAGATCGCCGGTGCCGGTTGCCTCGGTGACGTCGGTGAAACGGCCATCTCCGGCGTTGCGATAGAGATGGTTGGCCGGCAGAGGATCGGGGGGAAGGCCGGACAGGTAGGTGCCGTTGACCAGGTAGATGTCCATCCAGCCGTCGCCGTCGTAGTCGAAGAAGCCGGCTCCGGAACCGTAGGTTTCCACATAGTAATAGTCGCCCCGGGCGCCGTTGAAGTGCTGAAAATCGATGCCCGATTCCAGGGTGACATCGACGTACTGGATGGAGGAGAGAGAGGGGGATGGTTCCTCGCTGCCGCAGGAGCAGAGGAGGAACAGACAGAGGAAGAGGAAGCGAAGCATAGGCGTCAGCGCATCAACAGGAAGAGAGTGGTGGCGATGAACAGCCCCCAGCAGATCCAGGCCAGGAGGGTCTCGACGAGAAGGAGGAGGCGAATTCCGCCGGTTGGATGATGGGAGGGACGACCGAGGAAGGTGGAGAAACTGAGATAGGCGCAGTCGATCAGAGATAGGGGCCGATCCTCAGCGACGGGTCGCAGCAGGCGGAAGAGCAGAGTGAAGAGCAGAGCGCTGGTCAGGGCGAACAGGGCCAGGCGCTGCAGGCTGGTGCCGTAGCGGGTTGACAGGCCGAAGAATTGGAGAGCGCACCGTTCCGGCGAAATCCAGGGGAGAGAATGGGTATATCGACTCAGCCATTCGCTGCGACAGGCGTCCGCATCAGCGTGCAGCCCGCGATTTTCGAGCTGGCGACGCAGGCTGGCATAGACCGGGGCCAGATCTTCCAGCGAACTGCTGTCGGCAGCGGCCAGACGACCGGCCAGATGGGGCCAGTGGAGGAGCAGCTGGCCGTAGTGCGCCTCCTGCAGGAGCACCTGAGCGTCGGTGGCGAAGGAGGTGTCGGCTAGGCCGGACTGGGGATCTCCGACCGGAGGGCGCAGATCCAGGAATGGGGCTTCGGCCTGGCGCAGATCGAGGTTGCCGGCGAAGAGACTGCGGAATACGACACCGGCGGCGAAGCGGGTGGCGTAGAATTCCGCCCCCCGCTGGAAACGGCTGCCGGCGAAGGTGACCCGGTCGCCGAAGTCGGTTTCAACGAAGCGAGCGAGCCGGACAAAGACGGCGCGTTTGAAAGAAGCGGGTCGGGCGAAAGTGGCGTTTTCAAAGCCGATCTCTCCGACGGTCAGGGAGGCATCAAAATCGACGTTTCCTCCGAAATGCGCCTGCCAGAAGAGCGCGCGCTGGTAGAAACGAGTCCCGGCAAAGGAGAGAGCTCCTTCCCAACGGGCCTCTTTACAGGATATCTGCCTCTGGAAGGCGGCATCTCTGAAATCGACATCTCCAGCGAAACGGGTGCGTTCGAAATAGGCAGAATCTTCGAAATGGGTGCGGGCGAAGGATTGATGGCCGCCATCGAAGGTCGCCTCGTTAAAGGAGGCACTGCCATCAAAGCGAGTTTCGGAGAAATCGACGACGCCGTGGAAGGCGGCGCGTTTGCAACTGATGTGGCGAGCGATACTGGCGGAAGTCAGGTGCAGATCGCCGTGGAAGGTGGCGCCGAGGAGGGAGAGCCCTCCCTGGAACTGGGAGCGGTCGAAAGAGATGTCTCCGAGGAAGACGACTCGATCGAGATTCACCTCTTCGGCGAAGATAATCTCTTGGAAATCCAGATGGGCGCGGACGGTGTCGAGAGCGGTCAGTCCGGCCAGAAAGGGACCGGTGAAGAGAACGTCGCTGGCCTGGAGGAGGGTGCCGGAAGGGGCGGTGTGTAGATGGGAAATCAGATCCGTCGCGGGAACCAGGGAATAGGTTCGGCCATCGATGGTCGTATCTCCGTGGGTCGTGGAGAAGGGGGACGCCGCCCAGGTGGCGATCGGGATAAGGACGAGCAGCAGCAAGAGGGCGCGAGAGTAGTTCATGCATCACCTCGATCCGGAGTCGGGATACGGACTCGTTCGCGGTGGGCCCGGTTATTTTCGTGAAGGCGAAACCCAGGCCCCGGGGCCCCTTCATATTAGTGACTTCTGGGCCGAAGCCGTTTCTACTGGTCGAGTTTTATTTTTGAGTCAGCTGACGCAGGTTGTCCTCGAAGATCTCGACCGGAAACTTTTGGCGGAGGCTGCGGACGTAGTCTACATACCCCTTCCTCGCCTTGTCGATTTTTACGTAAGCAAAAGCACGCCGCTGCGATTCTTCGTCGTAGGGAGACAGTTCCTGCTGTCTGTCCACGACTTTGAAAACGGAGTAACCCCGCCGCGTGCGCACGGGGCCACCAATCTCGCCGATCTCCAGTCCCTGTGCCAGTTCGTAAATCTCCTTGAAGAAGATCTGATTGTAGACAGTGAGCGGAATACGTCCGGCGTGGTGGCGGGCTTCCTGGCGGATGCTGTATTCCAGGGAGAGTTCCTCCGGAAATTCGCTCTGCAGGAGCCGCTGTTTGAGCTGGGTGGCCAGACTGTCGCTATCTACCAGGATTTCGACTATGACTGTGGTCGGCGCGGGGGTGAATTTTCCCGGATGGTCGTCGTAGAAGGTGCGGGCCTCCTCGGGAGTGGCTTCCACATGCCGGTCCACCTCCCTTTGGCGCAAAGCGCTGAGGAGCAGTTCCTGCCTTTTTCTGGCCAGTCCTTCCAGAAACTGGGGATCCTTGCCGAGGCCGGATTTCTCGATCTCCAGGAGGAAGATGTGCTCCGGGATGAAGATGCGCTCCAGCAGGTAGACCACCTGGGCACTGTCCACGAGCCCCGAGCGGTCGATGTGGAGCCGGCGGGCGGTCTCGATGAATTCGCCCAGGGAGGTGGAGCCCTCGCTGTCGGTGAAGATCGTTTTTTCAGGAGCTTCCAGGACTACTTCGCTGCCGGTGCCGGCGCGGCACTGCTGGAGGAGTTCAGCGAGCGCTTCCTGGTGGATTTGGGGGTGGTATACCGTGGTCAGGGAGTCGATCAGGAACTCGGTGCGCTCGACCCGCTTCTGCATGGTGAGTTCCTTGAGAATTACTTCCTCGGAAGAAGCCAGGGGCAGCGGTCGCTCGTCAATGACTTTGAAAAGGCAGAAGTGAGGTGTGTTTTTATAAGGGACCGTTACCGGGGGAGTAACTTCATCGACTTCCAAATGGAAGATCGCCTCGGCGATGTTGGGAGTCAGATCATCCATAGCTCTGTATTCGCCCGTATCTCCTCCGCGTTGGCCACTCTCTCTGTCCACCGAGTGCTGGAGCGCCAGTTGGTTGAAATTGGCTCCTGACTTCAGTTCGGCAGAGAGCTTCTCTGCCTCCTCCCGAGTTTTGACCATGATAACATTAAAGCGCAGGGAGCGATCTCGACCCGTCTTGCGATAGTGGGCTTCCACTTCCTCATCGCCGATCACAATTTTCCTGTTGATCTCTCCTTTGCGGAACAGTTCCAGGAGGCGGTTTCGTTCCTGGGCGCTCATCCGCTCCTGGAACCAGGAATCCTCTTCCACGCCTGTCGCCTGGGCTTCTCGCAGGAGCAATTCCTTGTCGATCAAGCTCTGGAGCAGGTTCAAGTCTTGCGCGAACGGGGTCTCGCCCTTCCTCATCCCTTGCGGAATCTTTTCGCTGAAAGCTCTGAACGCTTCCACCGAGAGGGGCTGGCCGTCGATAGTGGCCAGGGTTGTAGCGGGAGGGGAGGAAGAAGGGGTGCATCCCTGGAAGGAAATGAAAAAACAGACGGCGATGAGAAGGGCGGATCGGCGGATGGTCATCGGCAATTCATCTCCTCCTGAATGGCAGGGGGTAAAGAGAGAGGGCTGTCGGTAGAAAAGACGGCTTGAGAATTCAGCAATGAATGTCTGGCCCGGAAGTCAATGGACAATTCCGGAAGTCAATGGATAATCAAAGAGAGATATGGAAATACGGAATTTTGCCGTTTTCTGGCAAGAGGAAGAAATGCACAGAGGGGGAGAGGGTTTAAAAAAGGTTGATGCCATGTAAAAACAGTGTTATAATAGAATCCAAATAAAGTCACACAATCCGCCCTGTTTAAATCTAAAGTATTGAAAATAATGAGAATATGGTCGAGGTGGGCGATGCGAATAAACGTCCTGCGGAATATCCTCGCGGTTGGATTGGCGCTGGGAAGCTCGTTTTTTGGAGGGGAAAGTGTGGCGGAGGTGATCGTCGTCGGCAGCGAAGGCTTGAGCTGGGAAGGGGGAGGAGGAGGGGAGATACAGGCTCTGGTCATCCGGGGGGCCAATGCGGTCGAGCGCACCAATGCGCCCGGAGGAGTCATCAATTTTCGACCGGTCGATAGGGTCAATTGGATTTTTCCGCAGCGGGCGGATACGACGGTCAATATTTCACAAGGGGCGGATTCCCAGGAGCGAGGAGGCAGCATCTGGTCGCCCAACAACATCAGCGTGCGCAGTTCCCTGTCCAATCTCATCGACGACAATGCCGAGAGTGCTTTGGATCTGAAGCCGGACGCCGGCGAGCAGGCGGTCGGCGCGCTCGGGTTGATCATCGATCTGGATCTGGGGGCCCGCTTCGGGGTCGATCGCTTCAAGTTCTTTCCGCGCAACGCAGATCCCGACTTTCCGGCGCCCGATTTTCCCTTTCAGAAGAGTTTTCTCAGGGCATACGAGATCTTCATCAACGACGGCACCAAGGCAACCCAGGTGGAAGGAGTCAGGATTCTCAGCACAGCGGTCGTCGAAAACCAGAACGAGGATTCGGTGGTCGATATCCGCATTCCGCCCCAGTACGTGCGCCACGTGCGGCTGAAATCTCTCACCTCTACTGGTTTTGAGATCGCCGAATTCCAGGTTTTCGGCACCGGTTTTGTCCCCGAGGCGCGCTACGTTTCCAATATCTTCGACTTTGAAGATCTGGCACTGCTGGGCAAGCTGCGCTGGGTAGAGGAGAAGATGGGCGATTCGGGTCTGTCCCGGGCTCAGGTCCGCACCCGGACGGGGATCGATGCGCAGCCGGTCGAGTTTACCAAGATTCGACCGGGAGAGCAGATTTTTCGCTCGGGAGGAGGAAGCGTCGATGACTCTGGAGCCTGGATTGGGGGGACGACCGCCACCAATCTTGAAGTTCCCTGGAAATGGGCGGAGGATGTCGATGATCCGGATCTGAAGGAACTGATCGAGACGGTGCTCGACAACGAACAAGTTGATGCCCGTCAGGCCCAGGGGGAATTCAAAGCGCTGCCCCTGGATCAACAGGCCGAGATCACGATCGACGAAAGTTATTACAACGCGCTTAAGAGCCAGGACCAGGGCAATCTGACCGACGACGTGACCAACTGGAGCGCCTGGTCTCCTCCCTATCCATTGGAGGGGGTGGTCGAAGAAGGGCTGCTGTCGGCAACTGACCTGGGAACCGGGATCGTTTCGCCCGGCCCGAGGCGTTACTTCCAGTTCATGGTCGAATTCGAGAGTGAGGATTTCGACGCGGCGACCGGTGTAGGTGGATTGGCGTTCGAGGCGATTACGCCGCCGTTCGCCGAGGAACTGCTCGCCGAGATAGCGCCGCGCACGGTACAACTGGGGGCCAAGACGCGCTTTGTCTACGCCGTCCTCAATAAATCCAGAGCTGGCCAGGCGAGGGGATTCGATCAGCTACATATCGACACACCTTTGCGCGTCGAGCAGCTCGGGCGGCTGGAGATCCGTCTGCCCGATGGTGCGGTGAACGAGGCTGATTTCAGCGGCGTGTCTCTGGAGGGACTGCCGGTCCGCCAGGGGGATTTTTCGGTGATCGAAGTCGACGATGCCGGTTTCACCATCTCTTTTCCTCGCATCGTCGAAGAGAATGCGGTGCTCAAGGTGGAGTTCGACAACGCCGTGCTGCGCTTCGGCACGATTTTCACCGGCCAGGGGCTGGACAGCGAATCCGGTTCGGTAGTGGGGCAGGAGGTAGTGGCGGGGAATGCCGCAGACTTGCAGGAGGATGGGGTGGAGGATGGAGATTTACAGCCGCTGGGGGTATCCAAAATAGGTAATCTCTCGGTAGCGGTGCCGATCGCTCGCGATCTGTTGACCAACGCCCGCGCCGAACCCCCGGTCTTTTCGCCCAATGGAGATGGCATCAACGATCGGGCCCAGCTCAACTACGATATCACGAATATCGCAAGTCCGACGCCGCTGACCATAAAGATTTACGATCTGGCCGGCCGTTTGGTCCGCAGGCTCTACGATGCAGATGACATTAGCGGACGGTACGCGCATGCCTGGGATGGTAAGAATGGCGCGGGGGAACTGGTTTCGCCCGGGCACTACCTGTTTACCATCGAGCTGGAGGCGGGCACCGGAAATGAGAGAGAGGTAGGTCTGGTCAGCGTCGTCTATTGAACGGCGCTGCAGAGAGAGAACTACGGTCTCTGGTAATTCTCCAGACCTTTAGAGCTGGGATCGTAGAACGCAGTCCAAGAGGGAGGGACGAGAAGTGAAGCTCATTAAATGCCGCAGCATCAGCGGAATGATCGGCCTGGGGCTGCTGATTCTGCTCGCGAGTCAGGTCGAAGGACAGGAATACGGCAACAGGCTCGGGGTGCAGCGCGGAGGCAAGGTGAGTTTTGAACCGCGCGGTTCGGGGGTACTGTTTGGGGCACTGGATCCGGCCATCAAGAAATGGCATATCCCCCAGGAACTCTTTCTCGAATACCAGTGGCGCCAGTGGGAGTACACCAACTACGCCAGGGAGCCGTATCAGCGTTATGTCAATACCTCGCGGGAAGGTGATTACTTCTACGATTTTTATGGCAACTTCATCACCCGTGGGTGGTTGATCTACGACTGGCGCCAGGATCAGCCGCAGCAATTGGGCAGCAGTATCTTCCAGAACTCCCGATTCGGGGGCTGGTTCAACTCGATAACGATCAGCGGTGACAGCAAGGGGCAGTACGAATACGCCATCACTATTGGCAATAATATCCGCACCACGCTGACGCCGATGACCTTTTCGAAGCCGGGGTTCAACGGGGTGCAGATCGACTTTGCAGCGGACAAGTATGCGGCCACGATACTGGCCTCGCGCATCAGCGAACCGATTCGCGGCGAGACGGCCGAGCCGTCCACGCACACCAACGCCACCAGCCTCTTCGGCGGGCGGGCAACGGTGCAGGTCGGCGACTTCATCAAGATCGGGGGGACGCTGGTCGACGCGCGCAATGCCAATACCGATCTGGATCTGTTCAGCGGCGATCAAATCGCCGGCAGCTTGACGACCGGGCAGAGCAGCACGCCGCTGAACGCCATGGCCGTGATGTTGAGCGACGACTCGCCGGAGGATGGGGAGGGTGGGGCCGCGCTGTTCAGCCACGACGTTCGCATCATCAGTCGCGATTTCGAGACTGGCAAGGAGACGGTCTTTACCCTGCAGGAAGTGGTGCGCCCTGGAGCGGAATGGCCGATCGTATTCGGCGGGTTCCGTAAGAGCGGCTTCCTGGCCGCCGACGGTCTGGAGCGCATTATTCTGAACTACGACTTCAACGACCCCGCCTACATCGGACCGAACCCGACTTCGATCATCAAGGTGGATTTCGACTATGTGCTGGCCAACGACTTCAGAGTCGAGATGTGGTCCGACCGGCAGACCGGTACGCGGAGTATGCCGGCGGCGCCGCTGACCGCTGAGGGGATCGACGCCACGCAACCCGCTTTCCTCGTCGTGCGCCGGGCGGGGGGCAATGTCAAGGATATCTCGAACCTGCAGCGCGTGAAGTTCGACTATGGACTGCCTACGGCGAATCTGGTGGGCGGCTTCACTATCGAAGGGACTCAGGTCTGGGGTTTTGATTTCTACGGCGAGTGGGACCGCAACAAGCGGTATTACCAGTATCCCAACGCCGCCCTCTTCAACGCGGGCAAACAGCACGAGATTGCCTCGATCAGCGCGGATGCCTGGGTGTTCAACGTCTCCAAGGAAGTCTATCCCTGGTTCAGCTTCGGAGAAGGGTACTCCGTAGATGAGGGGTACTCCACCAGCGCCTATCTGGTCAATGCCACCGGGGATGTCCAGTACGACAACGCCCAGCGTCACTTTTATGAATTCGTCGAGGATAATGACGATCAAGATCGCACGCCCGACTGGGCCCGCTATCAGCAGAGCAGCGATACAGCGGTTTTTCCGGGTTGGGATGAGAACAACGATTTTATCCCAGATTTCAACCAGAACGACAATGCCCGAGTCAGCAATACCATTCCGGATTACGAAGAGCCGTTCTTGCGCTACGACGTCGATCGGCCGGAGTTCCTCTTCGGCATCGATTTGAACAACAACGATTGGATCGATCGATTCGAGGACGACGATCTGCCGGATTTGCTCTACAAACCGGATCGCAGAGGGTACAACATCTTCGGCGGGGTCCACATCACTCCGGAAGCCCGCCTGACGGTGGGGCGCACCGACGAGCGGATGCTGTCGACAGAGCGGGAGAACATCAGCAACTACGCGATGTTCACTTTGGACAAGGACTATGCGGGGTTGGGGCGGCTACGGGTCTTCGACATGTTCAAACGGGTTAAGGACAGTATCCCGGACGACCGTAGGGCGCCGACCGCCAACTTCGACGATGTGGCGGCGCTGCGGCCGGTGGTGAGCGACATTCTGCCGGCGCCGGATACCTGGATCAACACCGCCTGGATTGGCTTCGACTACGGGGCGATCGAAGGACTCAACGTGGTCAACAAGCTCAAATACGAGATCTATCACCAGACCCAGGACGATCCGCGCGATATAGACGGCCACCGCCTGCGTGGGAATGCCTCTTTCTTTGGTCTGATCAATAAGGTCGATTACCTCTATGGATTGAACCAGCTCGAACTGCAGCCGAAATTCAAGAGCGAGTATCTGCGCCGGACCCCCTTCCAGGTGGAGGAGGAGAAGCGCAAGCAGTGGATCGGGACGGTGCAATTGCTGGCACGTTTGCCGGTCATGAAACACTCCCTCCTCCAGGCGGGGATCGAGCAACTGTGGCTGCGGGATCTGATCGCGGACGAGGATGAGATGCTGGACCTGAAGCAGGCTGGAGAGACCGGGGATCTGAATATCACCACGGTCGCCGTGCAACTGGTCAACTCCTCCGCCTACATGGGATACCAATTGACCACCCAGATCGGGCTGCGCTTCGGGCGCACCCTTACCGAAATGGTGCAGCAGAACGAAGCGGGTGAGTTCAAGATGAAATCCGAGAGCAGTAACGAGACCACCAGCTTCATCACCGTTTTTGCCGGAATCCAGTAGCTATGAGACGAGAAGATTCCTATCGCAAGCGCAGGCTGCTCGGTGTGGCTATAGCGGTACTGGTGCTGGCGGGAGCCGTTGGGGGCCAGCAGGGGACCCGCATAAACTACGGCAACCGCCTGGGATATCAGGTAGGAGATCGGTCTGCTTACTCCTCCAGAGGGGTGAGTGTGCTGATCGATGCGCTCGATCCGACCATTCAGCGCTGGTATCTTCCACAGGAGCTGTTTTTGGAGTACGGGCGGCGCCAGTGGGATTACACCAACTACGCCCGGGAGCCGTTCCGCCGTTATCTGAATACCCGGCAGGAGGGGTTCTACTTCTACGACGTATACGGCGATTTCGTCACCCGCGGATGGCGGATCTACGATTGGCGGCAGACTCAGCCGAGTATCTTCGAGACCAGCGCCATCACCAAGGATCCCAACTACTCCAACTGGTTCAATCGGTTGATCATCTCCACCGATGCGATCGGCGACTACAGCTACGCCATCATCGTCGGCGACGAGATCAACACGACGCTGACTCCGATGACCTTCCGCAAGGCGGGTTTCAATGGAGTGATGACCAGCCTGTCCAGCAGTCGCTTCAGGGCCACCGGTCTGTTTTCGCGGGTCAACGCACCGGTGATCGTTATCAGCGGCGACAATCCGACTTCTTTCCGGGAGAATTTTACCCACCTGACTGCTGGAAGAATGGAGGTGGATGCCACCGAATCGGCAACCCTCGGCTTCACGCTGGTCAACACACACAATGGCAGCGGTACCCGGGAGAGCTTCTCCGGCAATCCGCTGAAGGGGCAGCTGACGGTTGGGCAGCTGGGGCAGCGCCTGAATTTGCTGGTGGTGCGTTTGTCGGACGATTCGCCCGAGGATGGTGAAGGGGGCGCGGTTTTGTTCACTGACGAAATTGAAATCACGACCACGCTGATGCGTCCGGTGGCCGTGGGGGACAGCGTGCAACTGGCGCCGCGGGATACGGTAATCATCGGCAGCAGCCTGGGTTTCCAGTCGGTCCGCGAAGGGGGGAAACTGAAGGGGGGATTTCTGACGGCGGACGGCCCGGAGTCGATTACGTTGAAATACGTGCTGACTCCCACAGGGGAAGGAGCCACTGAAGAGGGCACGCTGCGCATGCGGCTGCAGCAGGCACTGGGGCTCTCTCTGTCCGAGGCGGACGACGCCATCGCGGCTATCAAGAGCGTGCGTTTCCGCATGATAGTGGCCAACGACTACAGGATAGAGGTGGCTTCCGATCGGCAGACCAACCCGGGCGGCCAGCCGCAGTTTTTGCTGGTCGAGCGGGCGGACGGCAATATCAAGAATCAGCTGAATCAGCGGGAGGTGGTCTTCGACTACGGCTTGCCGACCGCCAACCATCTTTTTGGGATGACGGCGGAACTGCGCGATTTTTACGGATTCGATTTTTACGGGGAGTTCAATCTCAACTACAGCTATCGCCAGTACCCGACACCAGGACTGGACAAGCATCGTTCTGCCGCCGGTATCGAAGGGGATGAAGAGGCGCTGGCGTTCATGGTGAATCTGTCGCGGCGCAGCGGTCCGATGCATCTGTTTTTTGAGGCATTTGGAATGGACGACGGATACACCACCACAATCCTGCCGGTGGATGGGGGCGGGATCTCTGACTACTCTCCCGAAGCCACCCAGCAGTTTTACGACTATATCGACGACAACGACGACAACGACCGACATCCGGATCTGAAGCGCGCCAATCAGGGGAGTCTTATCCCGCCGCAGTCGACGACCCAGGGGAGGTTTGTGATCCAGCCGGAAGGAGTAGCGGATCCGGCGATCTTTCCGGGGTACGACGAGAACGGGGACTTCCTCTCGGATTTCAACCAGAACAGCAACGGGGACCGGGAGAACTTCTTTCCGGACTACGAAGAGCCGTTTTTGCGCCATAATACCGATCGCCCCGATTTTTTGTTCGGAATCGATCTCAACAACAACGGCTGGGTCGATCGGTTTGAAAACGATCACGAGCCGGACTATCCCTACAAAAAGGATCACTGGGGATACAATCTGTACGGCAGTGCGGAGATCGTCCCCCAGGTCAAGATGACGCTGGGCTATCTGCGTCAGGATCAGCACGAGACAGCGCGCAACAACTACACGGCCTACGGCATGCTGATGTTTGAGCGGAATTGGCCCGGGTGGGGCAATCTGCGAGTTTTCGATATGGCAAAGCAGGTCGAGGATACAATCCCCGACGACCTGGTCCAGTGGATCATCCCCGACCTGGAATTCGGGGATGCCGGCGATACTGGAGGTCGCATCCAGGCGGTGCCGGACCTCCTGGCCGCCGAGGACACCTGGATCAATACTTTCTATACCGAGTGGTCTTACAACAGTCCGCGGCGCTGGGCGACCCAGCACAAGTTCAAATGGGAGTTCTGGAAGCAGCGGGATGCCGATGTGATCTTTCAGATGGACGAAGAGGGGAACCCGCTGCTGGACGAGGAGGGGATGCCGCTGGTCGCCTTCGACCCGCTGGGGCCGGAGGAGCGCAACGGTCGGGAGGATTCGGGATTCATCGGCCTGATCGACAAGATCGACTACGAACACTGGCTGGGACCGGTGTCGTTCCGGCCCAGGTTGAAGAGTGAATTTCTGCGTCGCACTCCCTTTGGCCTGAACGCCGAAAAACAGCGTTCCTGGGATCTGATTCCCTCTTTTCTGGTCAAATTTCCGCTGATGCGGAATTCGGTGATCGAAATAGGATGGGAAGGGCGGCAATTCTACAATCTGAAGGGGGATGAAGGGGATCTCGAAACGGGGGATATCACCGGCGATTTCAGAGGCACGGTGCTGGCCCTGCAATTGACCAACGGACGGGAGTATCTCGGTTATCGACTCACTTCACAGGTCGGTCTGCGCTACGATCGACGGAGCCTGGAAGTGATCGACGGGGAGGATGAGACTCGGACTTCGGGGCTGGCGTTTATTTCGATCTACGCCGGGTTAGATTGAATCCGGTGGAATTATTCATCGGCGATCAGAAGAAAGGAGGGTGCCGCAGACTCAGGAAAAAAGATTGACGGCTCTGGCCATTTGTCAAAATGTTTCTTTTATATCACATTATAAGATAGAAATGACCGTTGAAGGGGGGGCGTGTGCCCCTGAACTTTTCACCTTAACGTAGGGGATTGAACCATGAAGAAAATCCTTGCTTTATGCGCAGTCGCTTTGATGCTGTGCAGCGTTTCCGCCTTTGCGCATGTGCCCGAAGGTGTGATTTACGCCGCCTGGCAGTGGCCGACTTCGCAGCTGCCCAATCTGGACGGCGACATCTCCGAGTGGGATGTGATTCCCGCTGAGCTGTGGCTCGACCATAACGATCCCGCCATCATCGTCGGTGAGGGGGATGTCGGACGCGCGGTGGACGCCGCCAACCTGGCGTTTCGCTTTGCGGCGAGTTGGAACGATGAATTGGATCGCATGTATTTCGTCTTCGATCGCTTCGACGACGTGTGGGATCGCGACGGCGGCGGGGTCGGCTGCTGCGGCCAGGACGACAGCATCGAAATCAGCGTCGATGCCGATCACTCGGCTGGCTGGTTCTGGTGGAATCCCGCCGACTTCGACGATGATGAAGAGCAGGCGATACGCGAGAGAGGTCGTCATGCCCAGACCGCCCACTATCGCTGGCCGGCTCTCGAGCCGTTTGGCTGGAAGTGGTTCTGGATGACCTCTTCGGACTGGCACGACAAGGAGCCGTACGCTTGCTGTGCCGATTCTTACAAGCTGGAAGGCAGCCACGGCAGTGAGGCGACCATCCAGGTCGAGTGGTACACCGCGGTCTGGGACGACTACGATCACGCCTCGCCCGAAACCAGCATCCCCCACGACTTAGTCGAGGGTGATATTATCGGTATGGGCATGCAGATCATCGACAATGACAACGGCAACGAGGATGATCCGAAGACAGCCAAGTGGTCGCTCGGTGGTCAGTCTGACATCTATGGCAACGGTGACTCGATCAGCGATTTCCTCCTTCTGCCGGTCGATACGGATCTGCTGCCGTCCGCGGTGGAGAACGACAGCTGGGGTCAGATCAAGGCTTCGTTCGCCGAGTAATTTGTGCAGGGTTGGTTCCTCTTGAACCAGCATTGATTCGGTGAAAAAGGGAGGGCAGAAGGTTTGGTCTGCCCTCCCTTCTTTCATACAGTTTGTATTTAGTTTGACAAATGAAGGGCGTCCTCCGGGACGGTGGCATGATATACCGTTTATGGGCGCCAATTTGGAAGGAATTCCGGATTTTCAGGGTCTGGCTCACTGCGTTCATTCCTTTCCCGAAAAGGAGGGTGCGGAGGTGAAGATTCGTTTCCTATCTCATATCGCTATGACCGCGATGCTCGGAGTTCTTTTTCTGGCATCAGGGGAGGCCAGCGCTCTGACGATCTACCGAATTGGAGGAGAGTCGGTTCCGCAGCCCGAACTGGACGTCCCCTTCGATTTCGTGCAGCTCAGCTGGAGTGGAGTAGACGAAAAACGGCACGGCAGCGCCGAACTGCTCCGCCTCGATCCGGATTTTATCGTTCCTCAGCAGATGGATTCCACGGTCAATCTCACACCGCTACTGGAGGAGAGGGATGGCTCTATTAGCATTCTGACCTGGACCGGGTACATACCGTACCAGAGTCAGGAGGAGCCGATCTTCGACGGCGACTCGACCACCGCCTATCTTGGGGATGGGGACTGGGGCGGGGACTACGGGGTCATCAAGAACAAGGTGATCATATTCGATCTGGGGGGAGTCTTCAATTTGCAGAGGGTTCACCTCTATCCCCGAGAACGGTTCAAAAACGAGCGTTTTATCGAAAACTTCATTATCGGCATCAACGACGGGGATCCGTTGAAAGATGGTTTTCGCGAATACAGCGTCGGCTGGAGAGGGGCTGTTGTCGATTTCGATGTCGTGCGCGAGTTCAAAGAGAACACCGAGTCGGATATCGATTTGCCGATGCCGGAAGAACCGATACGCCGCATACTCTTTGAAGCGCCGGCCAATGTTCGTGGGATCTGGGAGATCGCCGAATTTGAGATCTACGGGAACGGGTATGCGCCCGAAGCTCGATATGTCTCCAATATCATCGATCTGGGTGGAGCGGCCAGCTTGGGAGGACTGAACTGGGTTGGGAAGACGGATCCGGGTGCAGCGGTGGCGCTGACCATGCGCAGTGGGGACGACGACGGGCCGAATGTCTACTGGCGCTACACCTTTCGCGGCGACGAGATCAGCCGCTTCGACGAGAAGGGGAAGGGGCTGACACTGGCCAACTACGAAAAACTGAACAAGGGGCAGAAGGCCGGCATCACCCACGACACCGAGAACTGGGATTTCTGGAGTCCTGCCTACGATTTCGGTCTGGAAAGCGGGGAGTTGGAAGGGAACAAACCGCGCCGCTTCCTGCAGTTCCGGGCGGATTTCGAATCGACGCGCGAGTCGAGTGGCCGTCTGGACTATCTGGAGTTTGCCGTGTCGCTGCCGCCGGTGGCGTCTCAGGTGGTCGCCGAGATTGCGCCGACCGAAGCGGGAGCGGGTGAGGTGACGTCGTTCACCTACCGGCTTTTGCCTAGATTCCAGGCGGATGATCTGGGTTTCGACACGATTGAGATCGAGACGCCGGTGCGGGCAGAGGGGGTGGACGGGGTGCGGATCGGGGGAATGGAAGTGGCTTTTGAGGAACTGTGGCGGGAGGCGGACGGTTTTGCGGTGCGCATCCCGCGGGTCGATCTGCAGAGCACCGACGAACTGATCGAGGTGGACTTTCGCGCTGCGATCTTCGAGTTCGGGACGGTGTTTGGCGGACGGGTAGCGGATGGCGATCGACCGCACGAGGTGCACCAGGCGGTCACTCCGGGGGATGCCGATCCGCTGGTAGATGGGAATCGTTTGAGCGTGGCGCTGACCGAGGTGGGTCAGAAGGCGATCCACGCAGTGCGCTTTGGATCGTCGGTGCTGACGCCGAACGGGGATGGGGTGAATGACGGGTTGGAGATCGAATACGACCTGTTGAATCTGCATGGGCAGGTGCCGGTGGGGATCGACCTGTTCGACCTGTCGGGTCGTCGAGTGGCGGAGGTGTATCGGGGGGTGGCAGCCAGCGGTCGTTTTTCCGCGGGTTGGGATGGACGTGACGGATCGGGCGAGTTGCTGCCGCCGGGGTTGTATCTGCTGCGTCTGGAAGTGGAGACGGACAAGGGAATCGATACCAGGAACCAGATCATATCTCTGGCTTATTAAAAAGGCGCTGGTCTTGATCGCATTTCTACTGATGGGGAGAGGGTTTATGAGCAGAACTCTGATACGGGGAGTTCTGGCCGTGGCGGTGTGGGCGGGTCTCTGGACGGGAGGGGGAGGTGCAGCGTGGGGCCTGACTATCTATCGCATCGGCGGTGCGGAACTTCCTCCACCGGAGCTAACGCAGGAAGAGGGAGTGACATTCGTTCAGATGAACTGGGCGGATGTGGATGGGAATAAGCATGGGGAGATCGACCAGCTGGACTTCGCCAGTGGCTATATAACCCCAGTGGAGCTGGATTCGACGGTCAATCTGACGCCGTTGCTCGAGGAGCGGGGAGGCCAGATTTTAACGCTTGACTGGACCAGTTGGAAGAAATACATCGAGGAGGATATTTCCATTTTCGATGGAGATTCGACTACCGCTTATCTGGGTGATGGTCACTTCGCTTCTCACGGCCCTCCTCACAAAGACTATATCTTCGATTTTGGGGGCCGGTTCCTCATCGAACGGATCAAGATTTTTCCTCGGGAACGGTTTATGGCCGACCGCTTCATCGAGTCGTTTATCATTGGTTCCAGCGATGGCGATCCATTGAAAGATGGAGCGCGCGATTACTTGGTGGGAACCAGAGGTTCTTATTACGATTTCAACATAGTCTACGATATCACCGAGAACACCCAGTCGCTGATCGATTTGAGGATGCCCGAGGAACCGATCCATTCTTTGCTGTTTCAGGCACCGGAGAACAATAGGGGGATCTGGGAGATCGCCGAGTTCGAGATCTACGGGGTCGGGTATGCGCCCGAGGCTCGATATGTCTCCAATATCATCGACCTCGGGGGAGTGGCCAGTCTGGGAGCGTTGAACTGGTTTGGGATGACAGACGCGGGAGCGAAGGTGGCGCTGACCATGCGCAGTGGGGACGACGACGGGCCAAATATCTACTGGCGGCGCACCTTCCGCGGCGACGAGATCAGTCGCTTCGACGAAAAGGGGAAGGGGCTGACACTGGCCACCTACGAAAAACTGAGCAGGGGGCAGAAGGCCGGCATCACCCACGACACAGAAAACTGGGATTTCTGGAGTCCGGCCTACGACTTTTCCTCGGTGGGTGGAGACTTGAAGGGGGACAAGCCGCGCCGTTTCCTGCAGTTCCGGGCGGATTTCGAATCGACGCGCGAGGCGAGTGGTCGTCTGGACTATCTGGAGTTCGCGGTGTCGCTGCCACCAGTGGCATCGGAGGTGGTTGCCGAGATAGAACCGACCGAATCGGGAGCGGGTGAGGTGACGCCATTCTCCTACAGGCTCTTGCCCAGATTCCAGGCGGATGATCTGGGGTTCGACACGATCGAGATCGAGACGCCGGTGCGTGCGGAAGGAGTGGATGGAGTGCGGATCGGGGGAATGGAAGTGGCTTTTGAGGAACTGTGGCGAGAAGCGGATGGTTTTGCGGTGCGCATCCCGCGGGTCGATCTGCAGAGCACCGACGAACTGATCGAAGTGGACTTCCGGTCTGCGATCTTCGAGTTCGGGACGGTGTTCGGCGGGCGGGTAGCGGATAGTGAACGGCCGCACGAGGTGCATCAGGCGGTCACTCCGGGGGATGCCGATCCGCAGCTGGATGGGAACCGTTTGAGTGTGGCGCTGACCGAGGTGGGGCAAAAGGCAATCCACGCGGTGCGCTTCGGGTCGTCGGTGCTGACGCCGAACGGGGATGGGGTGAACGATGGGTTGGAGATCGAATACGATCTTTTGAATCTGCACGGTCAAGTGCCGGTGGTGATAGATCTATTCGATCTATCGGGTCGTCGGGTGGCGGAGGTGTATCGAGGGGTGGCGGCCAGCGGACGTTTTTTTGTGGGTTGGGATGGTCGCAACGGATCGGAAGAGTTGCTGCCACCGGGGTTGTATCTGCTGCGCCTGGAAGTGGAGACGGACGAGGGCATCGACACCAGGAACCAGATCATTTCTCTGGCTTACTGAAGAAGCTGTGAACCAAAATCCTGGACTTGGGAAATATCGTAAGTGTTTCAATTTACTGGAAGATCCTGATCGAAATTCGTCAAGGTTTTTTCTTGACGAACCACTGAAGGGGCAGAAAGAATGAAAAAGCTGGCTATCGCGTTGGTTATTTCACTGTTCGCCGCACCGACGTGGGCGCAGGGACACAGAATTACCGGCAACCAGGTAATCATCGGCAGCCAACGGCAGTGGGAAAATTGGGAATTCGCGCCGGGAACGCTGGAGATCTCTTCCCAAGGAGAGATAACCCCACAGTTCTTGCGCCGCGATATCAATGCGGTTGAGGACATCGTTTCCTTCCTGAGGCTGCGTCCTCCGGAGGGCCTCAAGAAGGATCCGGAGGATATCGAACTGATCGACGCCCTCGATGCGGGCAGCAACCGGGCGGATGTGGTGAACGTGCTGGACGGGGATCTATCGACCTACTGGGAGCCGGATCCGCTCACGGGAGATACCGACCTGGCGTCTCAGTGGTGGTTCTCGGTAGACCTGGGGCGCTATGTGATCGCCAAGAAACTGGTGCTCAAATTTGCGGACGAGGAACTGGGCGATCCGTTTTTGCTGTTCGACGTGCTGGTGTCAGGGGGGGAGAAGCCGTCGGCTAACAACCGGTCGCCGACTCCCGAGTACCAGACAATACAGCGCATTTTGAGCCCTAACAAGAGCAAGCGGGAATTCGTCGTCGAACTGCCGGAAGATAAGGAGCTCAACGGCAAGGGGATTCGCTTTGTGCAGGTAATTGTTACCGGCACGGATTCGACCCGGGCCCAGGAAGTGAGCCAGGAGGAGTACGAACTACTGGCTGCTGCGGATCGGGGGAAGATCGAGTATTATAAGCGCCTCCCAGACGGTCGCGAGATCGCGATCGACGCGGAGATCTACTCGCTGCTGGACGAGGAACGCCGGGGAAGCATCCGTTACTTTCGCCGCGAGCATCCCCGCCTGGCCGAGTTGGAGGTGTGGGCAGAGGGGGACGAAATCCTGATCGAGACTCTGGCGCGCGGAGGGACGGTTTCGGCGACGCAGAGCACGGCGCTGAACGCCCTTTTTGACGGAGACGTGGTTTCTAAAGGGGCGTTGGTACAGGGTTTCAGCTCTTTACGGGATCCCGAAGGACAGCTGTTGTTCGACCTGGGATCGTTCTTCTGGATCGACACCTACCGGATCGTCTACGTGAGGGGGGGCTTCGTCAACTATAACCTGGATTTTTCGGACGGTGGCCTGGCGGCGGATGGCAGTCTCAAGTGGACCACTACCGCGACGGTTGGCTCGTCGGGGGGGACAGTGAGCGTGGGGCACGACTTCGAGCTGTTGAAGGCCCGCTATTTTAGAATAGCATGGGAGCAGTGGGAAACCGGGACTGGAAGGGCCGGGGGGGTGGCCTGGCCGGTGGAGATTCAGCTCTACGGCGAGGGGTTCCAGCCGGAGGTGACGCTGGAATCGGATCTGGTGACGCTGGGCAGCAGCCGCAATCTGCTGTCGGTGGAGTGGGATGCGGATACGCCCCTGGGAACCAAGGTGCTGCTGCAGACCCGAACGGGCGCCATAATGGACACGCTGCGCACGTATTTCAAGAAGCCCCTCAGCGCGCTTCTCGCTCCTAAGGAGGTCACCAAGGAACAGTACGAGGCGCTGTCTGAAAGCAAGAAAGGGGATATTATAGAAGAGGTGAGAATGGGCAGCGATTGGAGTGACTGGAGCGAGCCGTACGAGAATGCCGCGGGCAGCCCGATCACTTCGCCGTCACCGCGCCAGTTCCTCATATTGCGGGCTTCCCTGCTGTCGGATGATCCGTCGGTCAGCGCTACGTTGAAAGAGATTCGCCTGAAGTTTGGCAATCCAGTGGCCAAGGGACTGCTGGGTGAAATTTCTCCCTTTGTGGTCGATTCTCTGGGAGTCGAGCGTTCTTTTTCCTTGTTTATTCGCCCGGATTTCGACGTCCGCGACCCCGGGTTTGATCAATTGTTGCTGACCGGACCTTCGGACATGAATTTCCGCCTGGAAGGGGTGTATGGGGGGAGCGAAGAGGCGCTGATGGCGGAGAGCGATCTGGCGGGTCTGGCGCTCGCGGATGTCGATGTAATGGCGACCGGTCCAGATAGTCTGCGGGTGGGATTCGCTCCGATTCGGCCGAGTTCCGGGATTGAGGTAGTGCGGCTCGATTTTGGCACTGCGCTGTTCGGGGTGGGAGCGTTGCTCAAGGCATCGCTGCAGAACAGCTCTGCCGGAGGGGATGCCTGGCAGCGGGTGGATGCGGGAGACGCCGCAGCGGAGGTCGGAGGGAATACGACGACGCTGATTGGTTCGGTGGGAACCAAGGATCTGATCCAGGATGTTGCCGTGCTGCCGAGTGCCTTCACTCCAAACGGAGACGGCATCAACGACGAGGTGAGATTCGTCTTCAAGGTGGTGAGGGTAGGGGATGACAGTCCGGTCGAGATCGATATCTACGACCTGGGAGGGCGCCAGCTGCGTCATATGGTGGAACATCGCGCCCTGAGCACCGGGGAATACGAGATGCGTTGGGATGGGCGGAACGATGCCGGGGAGATGGTACCGCCGGGAATCTACTACGCGCGCCTGCGGATCGATACGGACTTCGAGGGGGCCGACCTGAGTGCAGAGCAGATATTGCGCACCGTCTCTGTCGCCTATTGAACATTAAAAAATAGGCGGTTTCCGGGCTTTGCCGAGTGGAGTCCTCTCTGCGCTTGAGCGGAGCTAATCGGGTGAGAAAAATCCGGCCATATCTCGATGGAATCCCGTTGTTTCACCTTCCGCGCTTTTCTCCTGGGAGCTGTTTTCTCCCTGGTCATCAGTATCGCCTTCCCCTATGCCCTGCTGGCCATGAACACGGCCGGGATGTCCTCGGACTACATCACGGCCGGAGCGGTCTTCCTGTTCTTCATCCTGGTCGGGGTCGTCAATCCGCTGTTCAAGCTGCTGAAGAGATCCTGGGGACTGAGTCAGGTCGAGCTGATCGTCATCTACGTGATGATGATTACGGCTTCGGCCATCCCGACCTGGGGTTTCACCGCCAACCTCATTCCGCTGCTGCCCTCTGTCTTCTACTACGCCACGCCGGAGAACAACTGGGCGGAACTGCTGCAGCCGTATGTGCGCGACTGGCTGGTGCCCCAGGATCCGCTGGCCATCAAGTACTTCTTCGAGGGATTACCCAGAGGGCACAGCATTCCCTGGGCTGCCTGGGCAGTGCCCCTGGCCGCCTGGTGCTCGTTCATGCTGGCAATTTATCTGATGATGATCAGCATGGTGGCCATCATCCGCAAGCAGTGGGTGGATAACGAGCGCCTGACCTTTCCGCTGATCCAACTGCCCATGGATATGGCTCAGGAAGGCAAGCCGGGTTCCGTGATGGGCCCCCTCCTGAAGAGTCCCATGATGTGGGTGGGATTCGGGATTGCCTTCATCACGCTTAGTACCCGGGGGCTGAACCACTATTTCCCGTTTATCCCGCCCATCACCTTCAGCTCATATCTGCCCCTGATCCACAATGTGATCAACCTGCACATCTTCCTGAGTTTCACCGTCATCGGTCTGGCCTACTTCCTCAGTCTGGACGTGGGGTTGAGCATCTGGCTCTTCCACCTGCTGACCAAGTGCCAGATGGGAGTCGAGAACGCAGTGGGATACAGCCTGAGAGGGCGACACGAGCTCTTTATGGAAGGCTCGCTGAGCGTGTCTCATCAGGGAATGGGCGCGATGCTGGTGCTGGCGCTGTACGGGCTGTGGACGGGCAGACGGCACTTGCGCGACGTGGGCCGCAAGATCCTGCGCGGGGCGGAGGACGTGGATGACAGCGACGAGCTACTGTCCTACCGTGCGGCGGGGCTGATCCTGCTGCTCTCTTCGGTCTACGTTGTAGTGTGGCTCAACCTGTCCGGGGTGCCTCTGGTGGTGACCGCAATATTTCTGCTGGTCGCCTTCGCCATCTTCTACGGTCTGGCGCGGATCGTGGCCGAAGGAGGTCTGGGGTTCGCCCGAGCGCAAATGACGGCCCAGCCGTTCGTCATCTACTCGCTGGGCACCGAGATGGTCGGCCCGGCCGGAATCGCCAGTCTGGGGCTGACCTTTGGCTGGGCCGGGGACATGCGCACTATGGTCATGGCCTCGGCGATCAACGGGATGAAGCTGGCCGATGTGGGTGGGGTGCGGCGCCGGCCGCTGTTCTGGGCGATGCTGCTGGCCATCGCGGTGAGTCTGACCGGCTCCATCGGGGTGCTGATCTGGATGGCCTACACCTATGGGGGAATCAATCTGCACTCGTGGTTCTATAACAGCCTGGGGCAATTGATCCACGATGATTCGGTCTACAAGGTGGCCAATCCGATCGGCCCGCTGGCGGATTTCGACATCGTCTGGCCGCGCTTTTTGTTCACCGGGATCGGCGGGACAGTGATGGGGCTGCTGATGTACGCCCGGCACCGATTCCTGTGGTGGCCGGTGCACTACCTGGGCTTCCCCATCGGCGCTACCTTCATGATCAGTTCCACCTGGTTCAGCATGATGATCGGGTGGACGCTGAAGGCGGTGATCCTGAAGTACGGGGGTGTCAGCCTCTTCAGGCAGCTGCGGCCGTTCTTCCTGGGGCTGATCCTGGGGCAGCTCACCTGTTCGGGGTTCTGGACTATGGTCGACTTCTTCACGGGAGAGACTGGAAATATTATCTACATTGGCATGCTGATCTGACCGATCGAAAGTGGGCAGCTAACGTCGGGGGAGAGAGGGTTGATGCAGGGACATTTTACTTTTCGGGCGTTGTTCATCGGCGCATTTTTGTCGCTGACCATCAATATCTTCTTCGCCTATGCGCGTCTGGCCATGGCCACCGCCGGCATGTCGTCCGACTACATCACGGCCGGGGCGATTTTTCTGTTTTTCCTCCTCACCGCCTTCATCAATCCGGTAATCAAAACGGTCAAGCATTCCTGGGGATTCGATCGCTCGGAGCTGATCATCATCTACGTCATGATGATCATCGGTTCGGCGATACCGACGTGGGGGTTCACGGCAAATCTGGTGGCCATGCTGCCGGCGATCTTCTACTACGCCACGCCGGAGAACAACTGGGCGGAGTTGCTGCATCCATATGTGAAGTACTGGATGGTGCCGCACGATGCCGAGGCGATCAAGTACTTCTTCGAAGGACTGCCCAAGGGGGAGCGGATTCCCTGGGAACACTGGGCGGTGCCGATCGCCGCGTGGTGCTCGTTCATCATGGCGATCTACCTGATGATGATCACCATCATGGTGCTGATCCGCCGCCAGTGGGTGGACCACGATCGGTTGACCTTTCCGCTGCTGCAGCTGCCGATGGACATGGTGGAGGAAGGAGAGGGGCAGTCGAAAATCAGCCCGTTCGTGAAGAAGCCGCTGCTGTGGGTGGGTTTTTCGATCCCCTTTATCCTGTTCAGCACCTCGGCGCTCAACCACTACTTTCCCTTTATTCCGGCAATACAGTTGCGCAACAGCCTGTCGCTTTTCAACTACGCCCTGAATCTGCAGACCAACGTCAATTTTGTAGCCATGGGGTTGGCGTATTTTCTGAGCCTGGATGTGGGGCTGAGTATTTGGCTGTTCCATTTGCTGACCAAGGTACAGATGACGACCGAGAACATCCTCGGCTACAGTCTGCCCGGTCGGCGGGACCTGTTTATGGAAGGCTCGATGTCGGTCTCGTACGAGGGGATGGGGGGGATGCTGGTGCTGGTGCTGTTCGGCCTGTGGACCAGCAGAGATTATCTGCGACAGGTGTGGCGCAAGGTTTTCCACGGCAATCCGGATCTGGACGATGCGGACGAGATTTTGTCTTATCGCGCGGCGGCGATCGTGCTCGCCCTGGCGTCGGCTTTCGTGACGGCGTGGCTCTGTATGTCGGGGGTGCCGCTGCTGATATCGCTGTTCTTTCTCTTTATCGCCTTTGCCATCTTCTACGGTCTTGCGCGCATTGTCGCGGAGGGGGGATTGGGGTTTGCCCGGGCGCAGATGACGGCGCAGCCATTTGTCATCAACGCAGTGGGGACTCAGGCGGTCACCGAGCCGGGCATGATCAGCCTGGGGATGACCTTCTCCTGGGCGGGGGATTTGCGCACCATGGTCATGGCTTCGGCGATCAACGGGATGAAGCTGGCCGACAGCGGCAAGGTGCGGGGGCGGCCCCTGTTCTGGGCGATGATTCTGTCTATCATCGTCGGTCTGGGAGGCTCGATCTGGATGATCGTCTGGATGGGCTACACCTATGGGGGGATCAATCTGGACTGGTGGTTCTACAACCGGTTCGGGGAGATCGTGCACGGGGATACCGCCTTCAAGATCGCCAACCCGATCGATCCGGCGGCGGACTTCCACACGATTTTTCCCAGATTCATGTTCGCCGGCATCGGCGCAGGGGTGATGGGGATGCTGATGTGGGCGCGGCATCGCTTCCTCTGGTGGCCGGTGCACTACCTGGGTTTTCCGATCGGGGCGACGCTGACGATCATCTTCACCTGGTTCAGCATCTTTCTCGGCTGGCTCTGCAAGGCTATTATCCTCAAATATGGCGGGGTGACGCTATATCGGAAGATGCGTCCTCTCTTTCTGGGTCTCATTCTGGGGCACGTCTTTGTTTCGGGATTCTGGGTGCTGGTCGATTTCTTTACGGGAGAGACGGGGAACCGGATTCCGATTTTTTGACGGCAATACCGGGACAATGGGTAGAAATGGTACAATATTCAAGTTCAACTTGAAATATGTACCATTTTTTTTATCGAAACTGTCTTGCCAACTGGTGAGAACTTCTGGTTTTTTCGTTATATATCCATCGGGGTCGCCAATCTATCCCCCTGAAAAAACAACGGTGAAGGTGTCATGGAACCGCTCGCGCGGAATCTTCTCGAAGACCGGCGCACTGTCTGGGGCGTCTTTCTCATAGCCCTGATCGTGCGACTGGTCTACATCCTGCAGATCGACGCCAGTCCCCTTTTTACCCATCCGGCGGTGGATGCCGAGACTTATGCACAGCACGCCTTGCGCCTGGCGGGGGGTAACTGGCTGGGATGGGGCGAAGGGCCGTTCTGGCAGCCGCCGCTCTACCCCTACTTCCTGGGTGCGATCAGGGTTCTCTTCTCCGACTCCTTCTTCTATGCGGCCCGTTTTTTCCAGGCAGTATGCGGTGCGTTTTCCTGCCTGCTCATCTACTGGATCGGGGGGAAGCTGTTGCGGCCGGCGGTTGGTCTGATGGCCGGTCTGGCTGTGGCTCTGTACGGCCCCATGATCTTCTTCGACGGTGAACTGCTGCCTGCATCGCTGGCCACGGTGCTGGATCTGGCCGGCCTGGCTCTGCTGATTCGCGCCCTGGAACAGCCGTCTCCCAGGCGTTTCCTGGGAGCAGGAGCGATGTTCGGGTTGGGGGGGATTGCAGTGCCGACCGTGCTGCTCTTCGCGCTGGTCGCGGCTGTCTGGATCTGGCGTCGAGAGGGAGGGGAATTGCGGTTGGCCGGTGCTTTTCTGTTGGGAGTGGCACTGATGATCGCTCCGGTAACGCTGCGCAATCTGGCGATTGGCGGAGATACGGTGCTGATTTCCTATAACAGCGGTATCAACTTCTACATCGGCAACAATCCGGCCTATCCGGCCACGATCGAAGTGCGGCCGGGCTGGGAGTGGGACGACCTGGTAGGGATGCCGCTGGAGGCGGGGATCGTCAGGCACTCGGAGAAATCGAACTTTTTTCTGGGAAAATCCTGGACCTTCATCAAAGAGCAGCCTTTCTCCTATGTCGGGCTGTTGCTCGAGAAGACGGCGGCGTTCTGGCACGGGGATGAGACCGGTCGCAACCAGGCGATCTATTTCTGGCGGAACTATTCGGGTCTGCTAGCGGTGCTGCTGTGGAAATTCGGCTTTGCCTTTCCCTTTGGCCTGGTGGCGCCGCTGGCGCTGTTCGGTCTGCTGCTCTCGGTGCGCCGGGAGGGGGTGACGCTGCCGGTTCTTTTCGTCCTGTCTTATGGCCTGGGAGTCATCCTGTTTTTCGTCACGGCCCGTTATCGCATTCCGGTGATGCCGCTGCTGCTGCTCTTTGCCGCACACGGGCTGTTCTATCTGATCGATCAGATCAGGGAGGGGGGGATCAAGAGGGCGGGGTTCGGGTTCGCCGTCTGTCTGCTCTTCGCGCTGCTGGCCAACTGGAGGGTGGGTGGGATGGACATGGAGGGGGATGCGGCCATCCACTACAATCTGGGCAACGGTCTGGCGGAGGAGGGGAAGAGGGAACGGGCGAAGGAATCGTTCGAGCGGGCTGTGGAACTGGATCCGGCGTTCTGGCAGGCCTGGTTCAACTTGGGGACGATGCGTGCCGTGACCGGCGATATGGCCGGAGCGGCGGAGATCTTCGCGAAGGTGAGTGAGGAGGAGGGGGAGCGGGAGAAGGTCTGGCTCAGTCTGGCCCACGCCCATCTGCTCCTGCGCCAGCAGCAGAAGGCGCTGAAAGCATACTGGCAGGCGCTGCGGGTGAATCCGCATTCGCGTCAGTCCTATGTCGAAGTGCTCACTCTGTTTCTGCGGGCGGGAGACGAGGAGAACGCCGAACGGGTTTTGCGACAGGCGATCTCCTATCACCCGCGGGATGAGGCGGCACTGCGGGGGATGTACGCGCGGATGAAGAGGGAGGCAGAAAAGAGGAGGGCGGAGAAATGACATATATCTGGAATCTCACCTTGCTCCAGCCTCCGGAACTGAAGATGGATCTGCCTCGCCATCCACAGGCATGAGGCGGAAGTCGGCCAGGTTCTCTGCGCCGTTGTACACCTTGACCTGCTTTGAAAAACTCCAGAAGGCATCGAATTCGGTGTCACTGCTGTCGGCGTCGAGGAAGGCCCAACTCAGGCCGATGATGGCGTTCTCGCGCAGATCGTGGACCGTGCTGCTGTCCGGCCCATCCGGGTGCAGGTCGTCGAAGGGGGTCAGATAGCATTCATAGGTGACGGTGCCCGCCGACAGGTGTTCTCCTTCGTAGTGCCAGCCGAAGGCGGAATATTCCGGAGCGGCCGTCCAGGTCGCCTTGCCCCAGAGCCAGTGCCAATAGTAGCCGTTAATGGGTGGGTAGTACAGGTGGTAGTTCTGGGTGTAGGCGCTGCGGTGGCGCATCTCCACTTCCGGGTTCTCCCGGTCAAAGCCGACTACCTGGTCGCCGGCGTGGTCCGCGTCGATGACGATCTCCCAAATATCGCAACCGTGGACGTACGCCCCTTTCAGACGGCTGTAGTAGGTATCCAGCGAGTCGGGATCTTCCTTGTAGAAGCGGTGCACGTCGTCGTACACCTCGGTCATGAAGTAGAGCCGGTTGGCCGCGTCGTTCCAGCCCACGGCAATGCGCTTGATGTGCAGATCGGCCAGATCGTGGACGGGGGATGGATCCAGGATTGCTTCCTCGTGATAGGTGTAGTCGATGAAGTATTTGGCCGGGACGATCTCCCAGTCGCTCAGGTCGCCGTCCATTTGGGGAACCTGGTCGTCGGGGAACTGGAAGGCATTGAAAACTTTGGCGTCGAAGACGTGGGCCGTGGCGGACAGGGGAATCAGACAGCTCAGGAACAGGAAGAGAATGACGCGCATGATTTACCTCCGATTCACATTGATTTGATTTTCGAGTGCCCCGATGCTCGGAGGTTTCTCCGAGAGGATCGCATCCCTGTCGGGGAAGTCTCCAGGCGAGTCGGCATCAGATGTAGTAAAAGGCGTACAGCAGGGAGGCACCCCCCACGCCGACGCAGGAGCCCAGGATGAGACCGAGGAAAAAGGGACGCAGAGTGCGGTAGAGGCTGACGCCGCCGTAGCGGATGGCGATCGACTTGATGACCCAGGCCAGGAAGATGCCGAACCAGTCGATGCGCACGGTGTTGGTCAGGGCGATGGCCAGGCCAACCGGGTGCAGAGGCCAGCCGGCCAGGTGGTGGTTGGCAAAGGAGAGCAGGGCGGCCAGACCGGCTCCGATGGCCAGGAAGGTGGTGGTCAGATACTGGGGCGGGTGGGGGTTGTTGATGGTGTTGGCCACCCAACCCCAGTGGTAGTTGGGGGAATTGACGTAGTACCACACATAGCCGTGGATCAGCCCCTGGCGGTAGCCCAGCCAGACGTAGCAGAGCATGGTGGTGAGCAGGCTGACAATGACGGCAGAGATCAGGAAGAGGAGGAGCTTGCGGCCGCTGATTTTTAACTTTGCATCTTCGCAGACTTTGAAGGCGTGCGCCAGGGTGCCCATCAGGAAGAGCTGGATGTCGGCGGCCCAGACGAAGCCCATACCCATGGCAACCAGCGCCCGGTCGCCGAAGAGGGAGGTGCCGAAGACGTTGGTCAGGATCGGGGGGATGGAGTAGGCGGCGCGCAGACGGCCGATGCCGGTCTGCACCAGCAGCCGGGCGGTGCCGAAGAAGATGAGCAACGCCAGCAGCAGGAAGAGGATGCTCCAGCCCAGGGGCAGACCGGTTGCCCACAGGAAGCCGGTCATGTAGGTCAGGCCGACCAGGCCTATGAGGGCGGCCCAGCGAGGAGGGACCTGACCGGGCGGTAGCTCTTCGCCCTGGGGGGTGACGATGAGCCGCCACTGCTGCCGCAGAAAGTCGCGCGCCAGCCACAGGGAGGAGATGATCAGAAAGAGCAGGGCGCCGATCTGCTGATGGGCCATCAGCACCGAACCACCGGCGTGCGGCTGTGCCGGCAGGGGGACCGAGATGCCCAGATAGCCGAGAAGGCTCTCCTCCAGGGCGACCAGCAGGTGGAAGAACCAGACGCTGAAGAGGACGTTGAGGTTGACCAGGTAACTCAGGCCGACGACCAGGAGGTCGGTGTTGAGACCGTAGCTCAGGCCCAGCTGGCGGATCTCGATGCGGGTGCTGGGGATGCCGAAACTGACGATGGCCTGGAAGTCGAAGACGCGGTCGAGCATGTTGATGGTGGGCAGGACCCAGGCGAGGAAGAAGCCGACCCAGAACAGCCAGCTGCGGAAGAGGCTGGTCGCCGGGTTGTCCAGGCTGTCTACCATGAGGGTGGGCACCACGGCCAGGGGGTAGACCAGGCGTTCTCGCTGCGACCACTGGTGGTGGATGAGACTGATAAAGGAGAGGCTGACCAGGAAGAAGGCGAACATGAACAGCCCCCAGAAGAGGAGCGGCCCGGCCCAGGCATCCCAGGGGATGGGCTGATCGGCGGCGACCCCTTCAAAGAGATTGCGGATGAGCTGAGGGTCGCGGGGAGCAGCCCAGTCCGGGATGTGGTCCCAGAGCAACTCTTGCCAGTTGTTCTCGGGGGTGCTGTAGTAGAAGACGCCGGCGATTAAGGGCAGGAAGTAGCCACCGAACCCCATGGTGGGGATGACGGTGGCGACCATCAGCGCGGCGTAGACCAGGGCGAAGGAGGCCGGGGAGAGGCGCAGAAAGGGGCGCACCAGGTGGAGCAGCAGGCCGACGACGACCAGCCAGAAGAGGATGAAGATAACGCCGACGGTGTTGAAGTGGTCGGCGAATCCGGAGTAGGCGTTGAGCAGGACATAGCTGCGCACCCCGACGAAGTTGAGGAAGGCGCACAGGCCCAGGGCCAGTATCAGGACGAACAGGGTGCGAAGGTGGTGCATAGTTAGTTTCCGAGTAGGAAAGATCCGATCTATTGGAATCGGCCGCTAATTATAAGTGCCGTAGCGGCTGATGAGTTCCATGGCGAAACTGAAATTCTGGAAGGATACGTCGCTCGGCACGCTGTGGTCGGCACCGAAGATAAAACCGCCCCCTTCCATGGCTGCGGGAAGCTTGCCGACAATTTCGGCTTCGAGCTCTTCCCGAGTTCCGGCCAGTTTGCGCACGTCGATATTGCCGCAAAGGAGCAGCTGTTCCCCGTACTGCGGTCTGAGTTCGCGCGCATCCAGACCGGCCTTTGCCTCCAGAGGATGCAGGCCCGAGACTCCGGCGTCCAGAAAGTGGGGAATGAGCGGGGCTATATTGCCATCGGAGTGCAATATGGTTCTGAGCCCGCGTTGGGCGAAGTGGTCGCACAACTGCTTGTGATAGGGGAAGACCAGTGCGCGATACATCTCGGGAGAGATGAGGGGAGAGGTCACGTATCCCAGATCGTCGGCCAGGAAGGCGGCGTCAAACTCGATCCCCCGGGCCATCATGCCTTCGAAAATTTCGATCACCAGCTGAGTCTGGGCGGCGTAGAGTTCGTGGATGAAATCGGGGTCCTCTTTCATGAGGAGCATCTCCTCGACCATCCCGACGCGCGACCAGGTGGGATGGAAGCAGGCGTGAGATTGGAAGAAGATTGCCTTGCCGGCGGCGCGGGAGCGTTGCCAGTTTTCCAGCGCTCCAGCGGGGATGCGCTCTTCGTCGTATTTCAATCTGCCCCGGTGTTTGACCCAGTCGTCCCTGGTCTTTATGGTGTAGTCGAGCCACTGGGTGGTGGATCCATCGGGAGTGCGCAAGTCCTTTCTCAGAGCGCCATCGCTGTCCCAATAGGTGCGGGTCTCGCCGGCCTCTTCTACCACGCGTTCCGCGAATCGCATGGAAAAGTCTCCGGCCATGCGAGTGATTTCGTTGGTGCCGAAATAGTCGTCCGGTGAAACGCCATCCGGCAGGCCTTCGCGCCGCCACCGCTCGACTGTCGTTTGCCAGAACCCGGTGTCGCAGGGAACCCGATCGGGAATTTCATTCGCCAGGATGGCGAGGACGCGCTCTCGTGAAGTCATCTATCCTCGTTGGGTGCTTTCGGGAAAGGGGGACTCGCGATATGGACGATTCGCAAGTCATGTAGTAACGGTTGCTTTTCTCTTCGATATGAATATTACGTCAGGAAATTTCGATCTGCAAGCAAGGGATAGGCAAGATGGTGAGGATGGCGATGGTGGTCTTGATCGTCCCGGGGGTGAATTGGGAGGTGCTGTACCCGGTCTGAGTTTCGGGGTTGGGTGCGACTTTTCCGATTTGCTCCTTTTCGGGCGGGAGTATTTCTTTGACGCCATGGAGGAGGCTGAGGAAAGGGACGACTCACAGCACCGAAGAGATCATCCGCATTTTTGTATCGGATGCGACCGGGAATGCGCGCAAAACGAGAGCGTTCGAGTTGTCAGATATGGTCTTCTGGAACAAGGAGAAATAGGATGAAAGGTAGCGAGATAGCCCTGGCAACGCTGATGCGGGAGAATCCCGGAGCCCCGTGCATTGGCTATTCCTGGATGACGAGCTCGTCTTACCTGAGCAAGGTGACGGGCCGAGATTACTGGGGAGACCGCGAAGGGGTTTTCTTTGAATATTTGCATCGCTGCGGAATCAACCTGGTTCCACAGTGGTATTTTCCCGGTGAAGCACAGAGAAACATCGAGCAGGGCCACGTGGCTCATGAACACCGCCCTGGAGGGGCAGCCGGGATTGGCGAACCCGAGGAGATACTCCGTGCTATCGATGAGCTTCCCTCGGACAGGGCGACCGAGGCCGAGTTCGACATTGAAGAGACGGCACACAACTACGCGGATAGCCTGCGAGCGCACATTGACAGGGCGAAAGGGGAGACACTTTTCATCAACGGATTTGGTCAGGCGGATTTTATGGGGGGGTATGGCCGCTGGGGGTATGAGAACTACCTCATCGCCATCGTGAAGTATCCGGAAGCCATGCGTCAATACTATCACCATTCGGCCCTGTGTGGGAGGTTGCTCAACCAGGCAATCGTTCTGGCTCACGAGAAATACGGCATCGCGCCGTTTGTCTATAGCGGGCAGGACATATGTTCCAGTGCCGGTCCGATCGTCTCCCCTCAGATCTTGAGAGAGATCTACTTTCCCGAATTGAAGTGGGCAATGGAACCGCTCATTGAGAACGGGATTGGTGTCATCTGGCATTGCGATGGGAATATCAACCCCATTCTGGATGACATACTGGATCTGGGCGTCATCGGTTTGCAGGGGTTTGAGGAAGAGCATGGTGTCAGATACGATGAGATTGTGAAGCTGAAAGACCCCGCAGGCAGGTCGATCGGCGTGTGGGGTTGCGTGTCCGTGACGAGCACATTGCCCCACGGGACAGTCGATGATGTAAGGGCGTCTGTGGAGCGATCCTTTACATTGGCAGGAAAAGAAAGGGGGTTTGTTCTCTCCTCAACGAGCAGCATAATGCCGGAGGTCCCCCACGAGAATATCGATATGCTTTTCAAGCACGGGAGAACGTTCGGCACAGAGTTTCTGTCACAGTGATAACGATCCTTATTTTTTCGCCAGCCAATATCGAGTAGATGAAGATGAGAGGAGCAGACTGAAATGATCTGTATAGAAGCGAATATACCTTTTGTAGAGCCGCCCCAGTGGGCCATCCTCGAACGCAGTCTGATCGATTTGATGGATGCATCAGTCGATCCGGTCATGGAGCGCTACGTGCATCCGGACGGGTCCGTGATGTGGCCGACCCGTGAAGATTTCAGCAGCATCGACGGTCTGGACGATGCGTACGAGAGCTTCCACAACTGGCCGCTCTTTTACCTGCTGGGTGGGGGCGACCATATCCTGGAATATTCCCACCGCACCTGGGAGGGGATCACCCGGCAGTTTGCTCGTTACGATACCGGGCACGGTCATCCGATGGTGGTCAAGGAGTACGAGCAGGGCTACGATTGGATGCACCAGGGAGAGGGATATCTGTTCTTCTATTTGCTTTGTCTGGCCGACCCGACCAGTGAGAAGAACGTGGAGCGCGCCAAACGGTACGCCGGGTTCTATATCGGCGAAGATCCGGAAGCTCCCAATTACGACGCAGATAAGAAGCTCATCAGATGCGCCCACAACGGCAGTATGGGGCCGGCTTACCGCAACTTCGAGAAGCACTACACAGTCTATCGCTACGCCCAGTGGAAGCCCTGGCCTTTGCCGTTCCACGACATCCCCGGAATAGAGAAGGTCGAGGATCTGCAGAAGCCCGGCATGGAAGAGAAGATGGGTCAGGCTCTGGTCGAGCGCATGGGGCGCGGCGATGTGGCCTGCAATCTGGCGGCGACCAGCATGGTGACCAACGCCTATTTGTGCAGCGGCGATGACAAGTACAGAGACTGGGTCGTGGAATACACCGAAGCGTGGATCGAGCGCACCCGGCAAAATAACGGCATCATGCCGGACAACGTCGGCCTCTCCGGCCAGATCGGCGAACAGATCGACGGCAAGTGGTACGGCGGCTACTATGGCTGGACCTGGCCGCACGGCTGGCACCACCTGAGCGACGCCAGTATCGCCGCTGCGGAGAATGCGTCGCTACTCACCAGCGATCTACGCTACATGGATTTTCCGCGTTCCCAGATCGACCTGTTGATGCGGGAGGGGGTGGTCAAGGGAGAGACTCTGCACGCGCCTCATTTCCATCACGACAAGGGGTGGGACGGGTACGGCCCGATGCAGGCGTACCCCATGACCCATATCTGGTGCATGAGCATGGAGCCAGAGGACAGAGCGCGGCTCGATAAGCAGCGCAATCACGATGCCGGCAACTGGCAGAAGGTGGGGTCTCATTTTTCCAAACACGGCGCCGGTCACGAAGCTGCCTGGACTGCGTATCTGGAGGGGGAGTACCCCGAGTATCCAGTGGACATCCTGCGTCACAACCACGCCCAGGTGCATCAGCGTCTGGCGTTTATGCGCGACGACCAGCAGGATCCGTCTACCTATGGCGACTGGTATCTCCAGGTGCGCAATCCAATAACCGTCGAAGGTTTGATTCAGCTCACCATGGGAGGCCCGCTCTTCTTGTACAACGGCGGTTTGCTGATGGCCCGTCTGCGCTACTTCGACGCGGAACGACGTCGGCCTGGACTGCCTCCGGACGTGGCAGCTCTGGTGGAAACGCTCGAAGACAAACGAGCGGTTCTGCATCTGGTCAACTTGAATCCGACGCAAGGGCGGGAAGTTTTGATACAGGCAGGGGTTTTCGGGGAGCACCGCTTCACGCGCGTCGCCTACCAGCAGCGTCGGCCGATCTCGGCCGAGGAAGCGGGGGCCGGGCACACGCACGAGGCCCAGTATAGGCAGACTGTTCAGGGACAGCTGGAAGACAGGACGGTGGAAGTGGACGACCGGCAATTCAGCGTCCATCTCGAAGCGGGGGCGGAGATCCGACTCGATCTTGGGATGAAACGGTTTGTCAACAAGCCATCCTATGCAATGCCGTGGAAGTAAGGTTGCCTGCCAAAATGCTTGTCCGAGGAGGATGCCGGATCAGATCGTGATGAGCCCAAGACTCCCGTCGGTGTCTTGGGCTCGTTTTAAGGGAAAAGCCACATCCACGGTGCAGAGCATCCTGCATAGAGGAATCCATCTGAGGTTCTGTTCCGCGAATGCTGGAGGGTGATGGGGCCTCAAGGATCTGCGCTCATCGGCCGGGTACGAAGTCCCGCTCCAACTCGTCCCAGATCGACTCGTCTATTGTCTCGGCATAGGCGCGCACGTTCTGCTCGACACGGGCGGGGCGCGAGAAGCCGATGAGGGTTGAGGCGAAGCGCCGTTCGCGCAGACAGAAGTGCAGATTCAGCGTGGCGAGATCGATATCGCGCTGGCGACACCAGTCCGACATCTGCCCAGCTCGTTCTGCGTTCTTTCCCGTGGCGACGCTGGCGTTGATCGATGCGTTGAACACGCCGACATTCTGCTTCACAGCGTGTTCGAGTACACCACTTTCCGCAGACGTCACCATCAGGTTGTAGTCGTGGAAGGTCAGCGACACGTCGAACTCCCCGGTTTCGATGCAGCGCTGATGGAACTCGTGCGGACGGCATCCCAGACCAATGGCGCGGATCGTCCCCTGTTCCTTGAGCTTGCGCAGCGCTGCGATCGAGCCGTCTTCGGCCAGAACCGGGTCCAGGCTATGTGGATCGTGAACGAGGAAGATGTCGAGGTAATCGGTCCCCAGTTCCCGGAGGCTGTTCTCGACGCCGCGCATCGTTCCTTCGTAGGAAAAGGCGTCGGGGTTGCCCTGGTGATTGGAGAGTTTGGTGGACAGGATCAGGTCTTCGCGCCGATTCCCCTGCCCGAACCAGTGTTTGAGAGCCTCTCCCACAAACCCCTCGCTGCGACCGGCGATGTAATTGTCCGACGTGTCGATCAGATTTATGCCCGACTCAAGCCCTGCCAGGACGGTCTGGATCCCGATCTCCGGGGTATAGGTGCCGTCCTTGTGTCCCAGCCAGGCGCTGCCGATGCCGAGCACCGTGACCTCGAACCCGGTCCTGCCGAGTGTCCGTTTTTCCCAGTTCTGCTTGTTCAAGAGATCGCTCCTTCAGTGGCGGATGATGATGATTGTCGGTACAGCCCTGGTTGACTGACAAATCTGTGAAGAAATAGGGAAGTGCTTTCACGAACAGTAAGTTATGGCCATACTATGGAGATCGACCAAAACCTTCATAGGAGGCCACAATGGAAAGCACTCCCCTGCTGTAT
>Ga0233430_1000138_pt1 | contig 150360 bp, 128 predicted proteins | sample SI_118_April2016_2_FD_179883 | JGI IMG/M metagenome (GOLD analysis project Ga0233430, IMG submission 179883) | Seawater microbial communities from Saanich Inlet, British Columbia, Canada - SI_118_April2016_150_MG | ecosystem: Environmental > Aquatic > Marine > Inlet | place: Canada: British... | reverse complement strand
ATTTCGCCATGAATTGATTGCTGCGACATTATGATTGATTCTTAAGCCCATGATGTGTCCCTTTTAATCTGGTTTATAAGTGTCAATAACAGTTAATGATTCCTGTCTCCCTTATCGGAACGGGATTTCAAAACTTTAATGGTAAATGGATATTCATTCCGGTTCTAATCATCTCTTGGTTACTTATCGGCATTTGAAACCGAAACTTTAAGAAAATTGATACTAATTTTCCCCGGGGAACCCCTATTGACCTAATCAACCAATATTTCAGTTGGTTGCGTAGGATTCTCAGCAAACCGAAATAAGTCATTGTACTTAGGGATCGTACAAAAAAAACTTGGCATAATCTGTCCGCAAAAGTCCCATAGAGACGGAACATTTTGCGAACAGAAAGTGAAGTAATTTATGAGCCGACCCCCAGAGTAAGGAAGCGGTACAACAAAAGAGATAAGAATAAGGGAGAACAGAGGGAGGGTGAGCAATTAGAGGACGGACGGATGATTCCTAAGGCAGAATCTCAGAATTCAAATTCGTTGGTATAAAGGGCAACTCAACAACCGGTATAACGGGAGAGGAAATGGAAAACAGAGATATGGATTTAAAACAGGGGAAGAAGAAAGCAGAGGAGGCTCACGGTGCCTGGAGCCCCTATTTATTTTTTCGTTGTTTAGCACGATGCTTCAACATGGCCTTCACAAAGGGGGTTGATTTTCTTTCTGGTCGCAAATCCTTTTCCGCTGGCAAAGTGAGATCCAGACCTTTTTCAACCTCTTTAATCAGAAGATGCTTATAATACTCCAGGAAAAAGTTGATCTCATCAAGTGGATCACCACTAGATCGATAGATCGGCGGCTTGGTATCCAGGCCAAGGTGTTCACCTGTGAAAACGGATCTCTGGTGATATTCAATACAGATTTCAAGAATCGCGCGGACATCTTCTGAAATCGTATCCGGTAGAGCAGGTGTTCTATTAAAACGAAGTGTTTTCCTGTCTGCGGGATCTAGTTCGGCAGTAATTTTCAACTGCTTCATGTATTCAAGCGCAGATATCGCTTCTTCTTCTGAAAATCCCATTTGTAACCGAAAAACTCAAGCTGTTAAAAAAGAAATAACCGAAATGAACCGGATTTGGCACATTCCGGAATCATTGCGGTTATTGTTTCGAACCAAATTGATAAGTTGATTCTATCATTTTCTATCAGAAAACGATAGAACCCCTCAGGGATCGTTAAAAAATAACTTTACATCAGCAATGTCCGGTTAGGTTTTTGCAGAAAGCTGAATGATGAAGCCCGGATCGCGCTGATAAGGATTTATTAGATATTCTTAGTTTAGCGCAGCGAAAATAAGCCTTGTTTGAGCGAGGTACGAGCGAGTTTGGCGGTTTTTCGTGAAGCAAACTTAGAATATCTTTAAATCATTATGCGCAGAGACGGGTTTTATCATTCAGCTTTTGTTTTGCAAAAACCTAACCGGACATTGCTGACTTTACATAATCTATTTGCAAAAGTCCCAAAAGCACTGGACAATTTGCAAACAGAATGTGACAGCAACGTGTTTCCTTTTCATTAATGGGAAACACTTGACTAATTTTTAAGCCGACCCTTAGCTATTTAGCTGCATTTTGCTTGACTGTGATCGCGGTCTTATAAAGAATCGTCAGTATCAAAGCACCGATCGCGTATATACCGATGGTGATCATGACTTCAAACGATCCGACCGAGTACTCTGTGACATGCTCCAACGGAGTCGGAACAAATCCGCCCAGAATCAGGCAGATCCCCTTATCAATCCAGAGTGAAACAAAGAGTGCAATACAAGCAATTGCCAGGATATTTTCCTGTTTTCTGATGTTGGGGAACAGAAGTAATAAAATAGCCCCTACCCCCAGTAGCAGAGATACCCAAAACCAGGGAACCAGAGCACTATACCCGTGCAATCCGCTGGTTAGATACTGCAGTGGATGCATGTGCCCCGGGATTTGACTGTAAAATGCCGTAAAGAATTCCAGGCCGTATAAAAACAGGTTTGTCAACGCCGCATATGTGACGATGGTGGCCAGTTTTTGAATCGCCTCTTTTCCGACATCAAAATTGGCTACTTTTCTGAGCAACAGGCAGAGCAAAATCAACAAAGCCGGTCCTGCAGCAAAAGCTGACGCCAGAAAACGTGGGGCCAGAATTGCGGTCAGCCAGAGATGTCTACCCGGCAGACCTGCATACAGAAAAGCGGTCACTGTGTGAATACTCACAGCCCAGGGGATAGACAAGTAAATAAACGGCTTGATCCACTTTGGTGGTGCCACTTGCTTGGCTTCCGCTTGTAAAACAACCCAACCACAGAATATGTTCAGTCCCAGATAAACGGATAGAACCGTTGCATCCCAGAACAAGATTGAGTTGGGTGACAGGTAGAAAAACATGTTAAACAAGCGCATGGGTTTCCCCATATCGGCAATGACAAACATCATACACATAGCGACAGATGCCACAGCCAGAAACTCACCCAGAATAACAATTTTTCCAAACTTTTTGTAATCATGTAGATAGTACGGCAAAACAAGCATCACTGCCGAAGCGGCAACTCCAACCAGGAACGTCAGTTGAGCAATATAAACTCCCCAGGAGACATCCCTGCTCATGCCAGTCACAGTCAAACCTGTCGCCAATTGTTGTCCATAGGCATAAAGTCCTGCAGCGATTAAAACGAGCAGAACTGCTACCCACGTCCAATATTTTCGACTTCCAGTTAACGCCTTTTCAATCATAAGATCCTCACACTATATAAAAGACTGACGGTCCTGTACCGAGTTCAGATTTACGCTGGATGGTGGAATTTGACGCAAGTACCTCTCGAATCTTTGAATTCTCATCGTTGAGGTCACCGAAGGTGATGGCTTTTCCCGGACATTTTTCAGCACATGCCGGAATAAGGCCTTTTGCGAGTCTTTCAGCGCATAAATTACATTTTTCAACAACTCCTCTTTCTCTGGTCGGAAATTCCCGGTCAAGACTATCTCTTCCAATAACTTTCATGCTATCGGTCTCTCTCGGATCTTTCCAGTTAAAGCTTCGGGAGCCATAAGGACAAGCTGCCATACAGAATCGGCAACCGATGCAACGGTGAAAATCCATTAACACAATGCCGTCCTTCCGCTTAAACGTTGCCTGTGTCGGGCAAACCCGAACACACGGTGGGTTTTTGCAATGGTTGCACAAAACCACATGTTTTTTCTTGGCCAGATCATTACTGAGAAACTGACCACTTTTACTTGGAAACGTATTGGCATGGGGCTCTTTCCAGATCCACTTAATTTCATTCTTCAGATCTGGTTTCCCATCGGCCAGACGGTGGTCCGGCACATTATGAATGGTGTGGCAAACATCAGAGCAGACAGTGCACCCTTCAATACATTTCTTTGTATCGACGACCATCCCAAAGCGCGTTCCAGATGCATCTACATAGTCATTGGAAGAAGCTTCACTGGTTTTTTCGGCTACCACAGTGATAGCCGAAACAACTCCTAATCCTACCAGAGAGCCAACTCCTGCTTTTTTTAAGAATTCTCTTCTGCTATCTTCCATCAGATGTTCTCCTTCGGCTCAATGTGACATGTCCAACAATAAGGTTTCACGCTGGCATAGTCATGACAGGTATCGCAAAATTCCTCTTTATTGGAATGACAACTCATACATGATTGCTTTTCTCCGGAACTGACAAGGCTGGACCCTGTACTGCTCAGACTTTTATCATGCTTTGTTCCGTAAGTTATACTCGTATAAATGCGATCAGTAGCAGAATCACCACGAACAACCGAATTTCTCCAGTCATCCAGCAACTGCATATGATTCGCTCTCATAAAATCAGCCGATTCAATACATTGACCGCTTACTTTGATTACCGGCTTTGGAGCTTCAGTTGAACCGCCGAAACTTCCCCAGAAGGGAAAGCTGACAATCGCAATGAAAATTACCAGACCGGTAATAATTTTACCCGTGTCATACATGATCAATCCTCCACGCCTAAATACGGTTCATCACGAAGGTCGTGATCTCTGACTTCCTTTTCGCCGTCCATCACCAGTGCATTGGCCACCATTTCGGTAACCCCGGCAACTTCGACATCCGGAGCCCAGTATTGTGTTAAAGCCAGAAGTGTTGCCCGATCAATCGCGCAGACACAAGCAAGCGTATTGACATCGTGTTTTTCTTCCACATACTTCAGAGCACTCGCCCGTGGCAGAGCCCCTCGCATTCTAATATCCATAATTTCTTCCGTGTTCAAGCCGCTACCGGCGCCACAACAGAATGTATTCTCACGGATGGTTTCTTCTGGCATCTCATAGAAATTATTACAGACGTTTTGAATGACGTAGCGCGGTTCTTCCAGTATTCCCATCGCTCTGGCAGGGTTACAGGAGTCATGAAAAGTCACATTGAGATGGTCATTACGGCTGGGATCCAATTTTAGCTTATTATTTTTAATCAGATCAGCTGTAAACTCCATAATATGGACCATCTTGGTCGATTTAGCGTTTTCAAATTTAGTTCCGGTGATTGGAGATACCGGTTCCTCTAAGAAATCCGCTGGACCATTCATGGTATCCATATACTGGTTAATGACCCGCCACATATGTCCACATTCGCCACCCAGAATCCACTTGACTCCCAGTCTTTCGGCTTCGTGATACATCTTGGCGTTCAGCTTCTTCATGAGCTCGTTGGAGTTGAAGAGACCGAAGTTTCCTCCTTCCGACGCATAAGTACTCAATGTGTAGTCCAAACCGATATGTTCGAACAACATCAGGTACCCCATCATCGTATACACCCCCGGGTCGGCAAAGACATCGCCAGATGGGGTAATAAACAGAATCTCCGCCCCTTTTCTATTGAAGGAAGGATTCAGGGCGATACCAGTGATATCTTCGACATCCTCTACCAGCGTTTCAATTACCTTCTTAAAGGTGTGGGGCTCTATTCCCAAATGGTTCCCGGTTCGAGTACAATTGGCAGCCGGATCCATAATCCAGTTGATATTGATACCTACCAGATTCAGCAGTTCCCTCGCCATCATCGTAATTTCAGCTGTATCGATACCGTACGGGCAAAATACAGAACAACGACGACATTCTGTGCATTGGAAGAAATACAGGAACCACTCCTTGACCACATCCATGGTCAACGGTCTGGCCCCGGCAAACTTCTTCAGCAGTTTTCCGGCAAGGGTAAAATCATTTCGATAGACGGATCTGAGCAGTTCAGCCCTGAGGACCGGCATATTTTTCGGGTCACCGCTTCCCAGGAAGAAATGACACTTGTCCGCACATGCGCCACATCTGACACAGATGTCCATAAACAACCTGAAAGACCGAAACTTATCCAGTCTTTCCCTGAAACCTTTACTGATAATTTCCTGCCAATTCTCCGGCAGCTTCCAATCTTCGTCGATTGGAGACCAGTCTCGTGAATTGGGTGCCCCAAGAGCGTCTGTGGCCTTTGTTTTAGCACTGTAGCACCAGTTCCCCGGCCTGAACTCCGCTGGAGTATCCATCCATTCTTTAGCGGGACTTTTCCCCGTCATCAAGGAAGGGGTCTCCAATATATCTTTGGTTAGTTCATTCGGTTCAAGCATTTTTGACATATTATTCCTTTTCTACTGGTAGTCCGACGGCTTTCATTTTCTCCCTGAATTCGTTCTCATACGCTTCATACGTGTGAAATTTGATATCGGGATTCCATGGGTTAATGTGTCTTTGCGCTCTACTATTATTTGCCAGATTTCTGGTTGGACTTAGAAAAACGCCACCCAGATGCATCAGCTTACTAAATGGAAAGTAGATCGCCAGAACTGATACAAGAAAAAGATGAATATAAAAAATCACGCCAATACCTTCCGGTACATTGAAGCTGAAAGTAACCAGTCCTCTAATCAGGTCCTTGATCGCAACAACGTCCACACGGTAGTAATAACGCATCAACACACCGGTTGTCGCAATAGCGATAATCAGCAAAATTGCAAAATAGTCTGCCGGAAGTGACAACGTCTTGATCTGAGGCGAAACCACCCGTCTCAAGAACAGATATGTTGCAGCCAGCAAAATTGCAGCATCGGTCAGATAAAAGGCTGGCAAAAAAGCCATCTGGAACATGCTGTCACCAGCTTCCAGGAATGTGATTAAAGCCGGCACTGGCTCCAGAAACAAACGGAGGTGCCTGACCAGAATCAATAGAAAAGACCAGTGAAACACCAGTCCACCCAGCCACAGCCATTTACTCGATCCATATGCCAGCATGCCCCCTTCCGTGAGTTCAGCCTTCGTATTTTTGAACAGAGATCGAAATAACAGAACTTCAAGCGCCATTCTTCCCAAAACACCCGCTGTACTCGAAGGATTGTCAAGCTTTGCTTGCTTGATCCAGGGGAGTGATTTTCCCTGACCCGCAGTTGTCGGGATACGGAATGGAACCGGTGATTTCGACCAGCTCAATACTTTGGTGATAAATCCCAGGAGAAAAACAATGAATGCAACAATGGGAATAACCACGCCAAAAAGGAGCGTCATCCCCATCGCATTCACTCCTGCATAGGCAAGCGCAATGAGTACCAACACTATTAAGAGAGGATTTATAATTTTCATCCGTTCTTACCTCGCTTCGTTTTGTTTATCCATCTCATTTACCCTTCTGATGAGCATATGAGTCTGGTTTTTAGATTCGTTAGCCTGGATTTGATAAATCTTTTCCCGACAGCTAACGTAGATATCGAAAGACAATAGCGCCATCTGGTCTATTCTCTTTTCGACGGTCAACAACTCCCGAAAACTTTTTTTCTCTTGAATCTCATCTTTCAGCGCATCTCGAATCACCCCTTTCAGATCAAAGACAAAAGAGATTGCCTTTGCTGGCGCCATATCCTGCACAGCCCTGATACGTATAACTTTATCAAGAATCGGGGCCACTTTTTCAGGATTTATCTCGCTCAGCAGTTCTTCAAAGAGAAGGTCAATATTTTCGGAAATAGTATGAGATAATGGATTAGCAAACTGGTTTTTATTCCGGTTCAAAACAGCGAGAGACTCTGCGGGATAAGCCTCCATCGTTTTACGAATCCACTCCCGCACAATCTCCTGTTTCTTTTCTGATAACTTATTTACTAATTCCATAATTTTTAGGCAAAAAAAAAGTCTCTGTGAAGAATCAGCAGAGACTTTTTATTAACGATTAGATCATGTCAATCAGTCCGCATGGGCACTCTTCCATACATTTACTACAACCAATACATTTATCCAGATTGAATTCAAAGTGCTGCCCCTTGGCGAGCTTATTGACAGCACCATCACCACAGAACTTCCAGCAGTTTTCACAATCAAAACAGGAACCACAACTCATACAGCGAGCTGTTTCTGCTTTGATCGCTTCAATGGTGAAAGGAATAATATACTCATTAAAGTCAGAGATCCTTTCAGCACCGGGTTTTTCACCAATGGAATTGCGAGCTGCATCTGCATAATGTTGCATGTGCATCGTCGCAGAATTGATCACCGGCATGACTTCCGGCTTCTCATATTCAGCGCCCATCACAAAGCGATCAATATCTTCAGCAGCAATCCGTCCGTCACCAACAGCCTCAGTCACTAACCCCAAGCCTCTGGTCACATCCCCACCAGACCAGATTTTGCCATCTTCACTCAAACGACCGAAATCTGTGGCAATAGACGTCCAGTTTTTCTCATTTTTCATCTCTTCCATACCCTCAAAATCAGCTTCCTGGCTGATGGAAGGAATTAAAGAGGTGGCTGCGATATCAAACTCGGACCCATCAATCACAGAAAAGCTGGCCCGACCACTTTCATCCGGCTCACCCAGTTCCATGCGTACACATGTCATCCCGGTAACGTTTCCGTCTGCAACCTGTAGTTTAATTGGTGTACATAGGAAATTGAAGTTAATCCCTTCTTCTTCAGCACCGACGATATCTTCTTCAATAGCGGGCATTTCGTTTCTGCTCCGGCGATAAACAACCGTCACATCAGCTCCCATCCGTTTGCAGCTTCTGGCAACGTCCATAGCAGTGTCACCACCACCCACGACGATCACCTTATCACCAATATTCATCTGTTCCTGCATATTATGCTTGTACAGGAATTCAACACCCGTATAAACATTAGCTGAATCTTCTCCGTCTAATCCGAGAGACCAACCAACCTGAGCACCAATTGCTTGATAAATCGCATCATAATCACTTTTCAGTTGATCCAGACTGATATCTTTTCCAACCTTGGTATTCGGTTTGAATTCAACGCCCAGATCAAAAATTCTTTGATATTCTGCTGCAATAATATCTCTTGGCAGTCGATATGCGGGAATACCCCAGCGAATCATTCCACCTGGTTCTGACTTGGATTCAAAAACAGTCACAGAGTGACCTTTTCTGACGAGTTGGTAAGCGCATGAGATACCGGACGGTCCACTACCGATAACAGCAATCTTCTTGCCCGTCTTCTCTTCCGTTAATGCTTTCAGAGCCAGTTTGTTTTCCAGCCCGAATTGTCCAATCGACAGTTCTACTTTATTAATACTGACAGCGCCGTCTTTATCTTTACGATTACATGCTGTTTCACATGGGTGAGGACAAACCCTTCCCATGACAGCCGGCATCGGGTTTTTGTCTGTCAGCATATGCCATGCTTGCTCCATGGACTCTTCGAAAGTCCGTCCATACTCTTCAGACTGAGCAATATATGTCAGATACCCACGGATATCCTCGCTGCTTGGACATGTATCAGTACATGGCGGCCGCTTGGCGACATATCGTGGCAGCTTCGTACTCTGGGATTTTTTCCCGCCGCCGATATGGGCTCTAACTGGTCTTTTTATCTTTCTAACAACGATGGCCATATTTCTTCCTGTTTAAAAAATTTTTCACAATCAAAGAAAATAGGCAGTTTCCAGGCAATTTGAAATTACCATATCCACCGACCATGAATTAATTAACGTTCACCGGAGAATGTTTGTAGCGATTCCCAGCGGGGTCAGCCTCTAGTTAAATACAGGCAGCTAATCTGAATTGCCTGTTTGTCAGATGAGCTCAGGCCCAACCGGGCAAGAAGTCTTCGGACCTTACACTGGTTTTCTTGAAAACCGGATTCCAACGGCGGTCGTACTTTACCTCTCCGTCCGGGAAGTGCTGTTCTCCTGGTGGCCAGCCCTAATCCCCTGTACAGGTTTTACAGGTTGGGTTACCATCGGGATCACACCCATCGGGTGATGTTTCACAGTTTTCTTTTTTATCATTGGGGTTCAGAAATACAAATTGTTCAGCGCCCTCAAAGTCTCGAAAGTCAACCAACATATCCTTTGTATTTTTAACCGATTCCGGATCCAGTAGAAACTTTATCCCGGATATCTCACAGGCTGTGTCATCCTCTTTTTGATGGTCAAAGCCCATATTATACTTCATACCGCCGGGAACGGATATTCTAGCGGAGATCCGCAATGAAACGGTATCATCACCCACTGCATCAGCAGAGTTTTTAAACTGCTCTGCCGCGCGTTCAGTTATTACAAACATGCTTTTCCGGTCAATATATCATTGGATGAGGTTCCGGCTTTTCCAAACGATCGAAGAAAAGCCGGGACTTCAAACTTTATTTATTCCTTGCAGCCTCATTAGCGGCCATAGCGGCGCCGTCTTCATGGGGCAGTTCAACAAAAGAGCCGTTGATATAGGTATATACCAGCCTTTCACCATCAATCAGAATGCGGATAGCTGCTTTCGCATCTTTCTTCGTGAATCCCTGATCCCCATACTTCTTGACCATGGCTTTCAAAACGTCACCCGGTTTTAATTTTTTGATGCCGGCAACTTCTTTAACCATTTCAAACATATCTTCAGCTACTACATTTAAATCTACTGCCATTTTTAACTCCTAAAATCTTACATGAGCCGACATATTATAGGATTTGGTCGCCAATTTATAATCATCAATATGATATTTGGTAAACGCAAAACCTGTCAGCTTAAAAAACTTCGCCCAACCAATCCGATCGATCATCTCGCCAAGGCGTTCCCATTTTCTTCCGTTATCTTTGTATACCTGAATAATTTTCTTCACGGCATCAATAACTTCCGGCCATCGCGGCGGATTATTCGGAAGAAAAGGGACAACCAGCTTGGTGAAGCCGGGTTTGGATCTGGCGTTTGCAATCTTCCCACCGACCCAGATAGAGACACCGTCATTCAGGGCATCTGCCAGAGGCATGTTGGGGCAAGCTGTGTAGCAGGCACCGCAGAACATACACTGATCTTCAATTATTTTCATCGCTTTCACACCATCGACGATATCCTGACGGATCGCTCCAGTCGGACAAGCTGCGATAGTTGTCGGAATTTCACAGATCTGACCCAGCAAGTGATAATCTACCTTGGGGGGTCGACGGTGAATACCGAGAATGGAGATGTCAGATGCGTGGACCGCACCACACATATTCAGACAACAGGCCAGAGCCAGTTTCAGTTTTCCGGGAAGATTCTCTGATGTAAAATCCTCGAAAACCTCATCCATCAGTGATTTTACGATACCGGAAGCATCAGTTGCCGATGTATGACAATGAACCCAACCCTGTGTATGCACAACGTTGGAAGCAGTTCTTCCTGTTCCACCGACCGGCCAGCCATCGTCGTTCACAGCCTTGATGATCAGTTCAACATTTTCTTCCTTATCAGTCAGGAACTCAACGTTGTTTCGGGTTGTCCATCTCAGGAAACCGTCACAATACTTATCCGCAACAGACATGAAAAACCGAATACTCACCGTGCTCAACAGCCTGGGTGAAGCGACCCGGACACTGTAAATCTTATCTCCGGAATCAGCGACATGGACCAGAACACCAGGCTTGAGAATTTCGTGGTATTTCCACTGTCCGTAATTTTTTACCATAACCGGATGCAGGAACTCTTTATAGTCCTTCGCACCCTGGTCAGTAATTCTTTCTTCTGCCATATTTTCCCTTTAGAAATTACATGTTGTTTAAAACAAAATCGTTAAGGTCTATTTGGAAATTCACCATTTGTATGATAATTAACCAAATTCCCAGTGAAAGGACCCCTAGCCTTCTTCTTCAAGATACTCATCGTAGAAAATGTATGGGTTCTCTCTCGGATGGTTAATCATATCAATTTGAGAGGTCATTTCGATTCCGCATTCACCGTCAGCGAGTTGTTCTCCGACAGCTTCAACAAATTCACCTTTCCCCATTCTTTCCATGAATTCACCAATCCGCTCCTTGTTCTTTCCATCTTCATCCCAGACTTCCCAGAGAGCTTCGATCAATTCTTTCAGATTTTCAAATGGTTCTTCCAGTTTCATAAAGGGTACAATCACGGAAGCAAGCATCGCTCCTTCAACAATCGGCGCCTTAGCACCCAGCAGAATTGTTGCACCTTGATCTGTTCCAACACGCAGTGCCTTAGTCAATTTGTTGATGCAGTGCATACAGTGAACACAGTTGCTGTTGTCGATCTCCATTTTGGTGCCATCAAAATCGATACATTGGGTTGGGCACATCATGACCACTTCCTTCATGATATCAATTCCGCCACCCTTGACGTAATTTGCAATTTCGTCCTGATCAATGCGGATATCATCTTTCCAGGTTCCGATAATTGAGAGGTCGGAACGGGCAATCGATGCCACACAGTCGTTTGAACAACCGGCGACTTTAATCTTAAACTTGTATGGAAACGCCGGGCGATGCAATTCATCCTGGTAATAGTTTGTACACTCCCGTGTAATTGCCAGTGTGTCGATACAGGCGTATTCACAGCGTGCAGGACCCAGGCAGCAGCTTGGTGTTCTCAAATCCGATCCGGAACCACCCAAGTCCCAACCTTTCTGGGAGATGTCAGTAAAAATCGGATCCAGTTGTTCTGAGGTTGTTCCTAGAAGAACCAGGTCACCCGTAGAACCGTGCATGTTGGTCATACCGGAACCACGTTTGTCCCAGATATCCATGATCTCGCCCAGTCCTTTGGTATTGTACACAAAACCGGAGGTCTGGTTCACACGAACCGTATGGAAATGGGCAACGCCGGGAAACTGGACGGGATCATCGACATAGCGGCCGATAACACCGGCACCGTATCCCCTGACACCGACAACACCACCATGTTTCCAGTGGGTTTTTTTATCTTTGTAAGACAGTTCAAGAATATTAATTAAATCTCTTGCGGTAGCACTTTGCTTACCGGCTCTTCTAATTTCTCTGACGAAACTTGGCCATGGACCTTTTTCCAGTTCGTCCATCATTGGTGTATCTGACATTAATCCTCTCCAAATAGCTGGGCAATCTCAAATTAGTAAATTTGTATCACCCTTTGTTGGCGATTATTGAAAAAACTTCCCCTAGACGATCATCAAATTCAATGATCCCGGGGCATTTATCATGCGAAATGGGCTAGACGCAACCGGTCGGCTTAGGCAGTCCGGCAATTTTACAGGCTTGCTTTGCAGGTCCTGCAGGATACAGTTCATACAGCATCTTTGAAGCATCACGCTTGGAAAGATCCATATCTTTCATGATGGCTTTGATCAAAATCTTGATCATCGGCGCGATCTGGTATTCTTCGTAGTAGCCTCTCAGAAAATTAATAATCTGCCAGTGTTTTTCGGTCAGTTCTGGAATCTCTTCTTCTTCAGCCAGGTGATGGGCCACATCTTCGTTCCATCCACCGATGTTGATCAAGTATCCATCTTCGTCAGTCTCATAAGTTGTGCCATTCAGTTCAAAACCCATATTATTCTCCGTAATATCTGTTTTTAAATCGTTTGAAACACAGATTTGTGTTTCCCCCAAATGAACCTCCCATCTAAGCTCTTTTTTCAGCACCGATGGGCGGTTATCGTACTCTTTCTCTTCTGTTGACCCACTCTACAATAACGTCTCAAATTATTGATTGATCCAGGTCACTGATTGGCAGCCTTGAAAGCGTGTTTATACCCATTTCGCAGCTGCCCAAAACAGTTTTGACCGTCAAACACTAACCAACCCAGAAACATTGGCTGGCAGGAGTTCTACAATCGATCGGGTTTCCACGGCTCTTATGATCGGCGATTTCAGCTGAACAACCCACCATCCGTGCAAACTGGAAGAGTGTAAAAGCGATGTCCTGCATATCTTTTTCAGGCATGGCCCCACTCTTGATATCTTTCCAAATCAGATCCAGTGAGATGGTGGCAATAACTGCATCGATGTTGACGCAGAACACGTTTTTGGTTGCACCCACATCGTAAAGTTTCTGGACAAGAACATGATAAAATTCCTGGAAGGGATTTATTTCATTTCTTTCCTTGAACAGTTCTCGAATGTGAGTCTCTCGAGGATCGTAGTTAATCGGCTTGCCTTTGAAGACAGGATGATTCACACAAGGCACCTTGAAGTACTTCATGTCACCTTCTTCCTTGGCTTTTTTCTTCAATGAGCCATATTCTTCTGCAGCTTTCTGTGCAATTTCTTCCATGGCTGCATTCATCTCTTCAGATGTCGCCTTGTACGGATCAAAAGCGCCCATGTTGTCATTCACATACTTGATGGCCTCAAATCCGTTTCCACCGTGATCACGACCGGTGTTTTCCATCCAACCGACATAGCAGGAAGCGATGGGGTTACCACCACTGACAGATTCCTTGGATCCCTTGGCACTAACCGTACCTGGTCCGTTGGAGATCGTCAGATTCAACATGGCGTTCAGTGCAAACAGTTCTTTCTCTGCCGGTTCCCTGTTAAAGAGAATCCTGAAAATCGAATCAGAGAAATCCATATTCAACAGACTGAGGTCCTCCAGTGAGGTCAGCTTGTTCCAGAAATCGTTATTTGGATAAGCCGGAGCTGAACAACCCACAATCACACCATTGAGGAACAGGTAGTTACCGAGATCAGCCGCTGTTTCCTGTGGGATCTGCCTGTCTGTCAGGGCCTTCCAGGAAAGTGTCAGCAGCATGGCAGCCATCAGCAAGTCCAGCTTATTCACCTTGTTTTCTGCTGCGTATTTAATGGCGTATTCAGTAAACACACTCTGGAGGTTGTTTTTCTCAATCACGTCAACAAAGAAATCAGCCACTTTGGCGTCCTGTGCACTGGCTTCCCCTTCCGGCATGGCACCTTTTTGCTCAAGCGCTTTAGCAATGGCAGCCTCATTGACAGACTTGTCATTCCAGACCTGGGTATAGAACAGGTCGATCATGGTGTTGGTCATGGCTCGGTAATCTTTGAACAGTTGTCTGTCACCATTCATCATCACAGCAGCACCCAGATAAGCGTTGGGCAATGAATCGTTGGCACGGGCTTTTACAGCCACATCCATGTTCTCAGCACCAATGGCCGTGTAGTAGTTCATGATCGCGTTAACCATCGGCATATCTGCAGCAGCGGGCAGCTCTTTTATCAGAGCAAAGACGTTTGTCGCAGCAAAGCTTTCCTTGACCAAATCCAGCACAGAAACCCCATGAACTTCGGTAATCTGAGATTTGGGGTTCATCATACTGGCACCTGATTTATTCCGCATGGATTCCCGTGACAGTTGCGCACCCACCTGGTTTCCCAGTTTTTTGATGGCATCATTGTAAGGCGCCATGGCTTCAACTTTCTGCATTTGCAGTTTTTCCGGGATTCCGGCATCCTGGTCATTCACAAACCAGGGCTTCAGGCTTAGGTCACCTGATGATACAAAATCCGGCTCAACACCGATCTCTTTCATGATCGCTGTCATGGCTGTCGGAGCATCCTGGATAGAAGCGATGCGAACACCCTTTTTTGAGACTTTGGGGTTGGCTGGATCAAACTCACCCACTCCAAAATAGGTATCAAACCACCCCTCTTTGGCCAGCGCATCATCACCACCACCAGCGATTGCGCCAGCATGGCCGACCGCACGTGACAGGTTGGCTTTCCAGCGTCCGGTGACACAACAAACGATAGGCTTGGTAAACTTGTACAGACCTTCTTCAATCCAGTCCAGGGCTTGTTTTTCATAATATCCGCCCGGCTCGATATACATCATGATACCCTTGGTGCGTGCATCATTTTCAGCTGCGTTCAGGAATTCTGCCAGAGCGAACTGGATATAGAGGTCTTTTCCACTGCTCAGCACCGTTGATGTTCCCCAACCACCTGTTTTTAAATATTCCGGAATGGTTGTACTGAAGTTCCCAGAGTTACTGTAAACAGCCACACTTCCTTTCACCAGACTCTCACCGGGTGATTTTCCACCCAAAGCGCCACCCACACGAACCTGTTCCCAGGAATTCCCGATACCCAGGCAGTTCCCACCAAAAACGTCAATCTGATTGCTCTGGGCTATTGCACGGATAAACTGGGAGTCCTTCACGCTGACTTTTTCAGTCAGGACAACGATCTTGGTCAGTTTCGGATTGTGCGCGATCAATTCGTCAGCAGCGGCAGCAACAGCAGTTGGTGGAAGATAAATCACACCCGTGTCAAACTCGATGCCTGCATCAACGATCTCTTTGATACTTCCAAAAACCGGAATATCACCGATTTTTGTTTCCATTTTGCCGGCTCGTCCATACTGGACACCCGCAACAATGTTTCCACCGCTGAACTCGTGTGATGTAGGGGTAACACCTTTACTCTCACCACCAAGAATATTCATCACAACACAGCGTGTCTGTTTATTCGCTATCTCTTCTAGACTATTTATTCCCACATAGTAGGGGAACGGATTAGTTTGGCTCATAGCTTCTCCAATAAAAAGTGATATATTTTCTGATTAGCATATTCAAAATATTCGATTCAAGTCTGAATGAATCAATCTTTAAGATTCATTTGGTCATTTTTGGATCAGCCTTATTTTTTCTTAGACTCAAGCCAGGCATCCAGTTCCAACGTATAATTCAATACTCCGATCATACTGCTGTCAAATCCGAACATTTTGTAAGGGATCTTCAGACTGTCGAGAAGGTCACGAGCGTAGATCATACCCTGAACAACCTGGGGGCCACCACGGCCAATCACTACGTGAATATTCGGATTCAGTTTGATATTCTCTCTCAGCGCGTCCAGCATCGCTTTAAAAGTCACGAAGATATCGGTATTGTTTGCCTTACCACCGATAATCGACACAATGTTGGCACGTGCCAGGAAATGTCGGTAAGAGATATCGGCTATCTCCTTCATCTTCTGGTACGGGGGGTTCCCGCCAAAGTCAGATGAAAAGATTGCTCTGTCTCCTAGAACTTCTGTGGCTGCACTGTTGGCACCACCACCAAACATGAAAGGTAGAATGGTTCCACTTGGATTGATTTCAACCACATCACTTTGTCCCTGATAGGTTCTCAACTGGTTGATTTCCAATTCAAAATCGGTGAGTTCAGTTGCGAAGACTTCGGGTGGTAACTTAATACGTGTATGTGCCGGATCATCCTGGTCGAAAGCAGCCTTGACGTCGCATGCCACAGGCAATGGCCTTTTTCCTTTCTTCATCCTGATCGGATTAAGCTCAATCATGGTTAGTCCATAATTGTTATATAAATCCCATAATTTTGGCAGTTGCTGCACGAGAGGGCTGATGAAAGCCTTGGGGCAACCCAATTTAATTAACGCATCGTTAACATGATACCCTTTCAATCCGACCAATGGATCAAATGAAACGATGGCTTTCTTTTCCGCGGGCAGATCTTCAACTTCGACACCACCTTCAACGATCAAAAGCATGACCGGCTTCCGTGTAATGGTCGATGTTGTCAAACTGAAATACAGTTCCGCATCCGATTCAACAAACTCTTCGAAAGTCACCCCTTTAGCCTTATGCTCAACCGGCCCCTGGCTGTATTTGGCGAAAAACATTTCTTTTCTAGCAGCATCTGCTTCCGCATAACTACTAGCGATTTTTACCAATCCGGCCTTTCCCTTCTTACCCGCACTTCCCATAAAAGACGGTTTGACCACCACTTTCCCGGACTCTTTTAACATTCCTTCAATTTCCTCTTTCGTAGCATCTTCTGTCAGCATTTTGGCTACGGGGAATTCGACCATGTCCATTAAAAGCTTTCCGTACTTCAATCCAGTTAGTTGCATTTTTCCTCCCAGATTATTCTCGTTAATCTTATGAAAAAATCATCTTACGCCTGAGGCGTGAACAAATATTCTCTTTTCCGTTTTGTACAACTTCCACTGATTTTAAATAGTCGAAAGATGGAGATATACATATAGTAGAAGTAACACAAAATTTAAAGAAAAAGTAACGATTCGTAAGCGGTCAGACTGACAATTTCGGTAACCTGTTGAAATACGGCACAAGTGTCAGTCAACCGCTTGAAATCTGTAACTCGGTGTTCGGTTCCAATCATCAGAAGTGAACTTCAGATTTCACCGAATCGGATCCAGACCCGGAATTTTCGTTTTACTTTCCGGTTTTTATCACCCGACAAGCGATTATTTATGCCGTGGCGGGCGATAAAAGAAACAACTTCAAGCAACCCACTAGTTGCTATGCACCAAAAGCTTCCTGCAGAGGCGGAACAGCCTGCTTCTTGCGGCTCATCATTCCATCAACCCAAACTGTTGTCCCTTCCAGTTTTTTGCCAAAAGCTTTTTCCACAACAGAAGGATCATCCGAAACAACCATCAGGTCAGATCCCTCTTTCATAATATCGGTCAGCATCAGGAAAACGGAATGTCGTCCTTCGGCCTTAACTTCTTGAACCGCCTTCAGCAGATCGTCGCGAACATCATCGATCAGAGAAAGGTCGACCAGTTCTAATTGACCAATACCCACTTTCTTGCCGCCCATATCGAAATCTTTATAATCGCGGAATACCAGATCTCTTGCTGGAACACCTGCAACCGCTGATTTCGCTTTGAACATTTCCATGGCCAGCGCTTCCATATTGTCCACGCCTGCGATCTTTGCCAGTTCATCACACGCCTTTTTATCTTCTTCAGTACAGGTCGGTGATTTAAACAGCACTGTATCACTCAAGATGGCGCAAAGCAGAATCCCAGCAACATTGGCTGGAATTTCCACGCTGTTTGTATCATATAGTTCTTTCAGGATTGTACCAGTACAGCCCACAGGCTTGGTATAGAAAAATATGGGGCCGTTTGTGGTGATGTCACCCACTTTATGGTGGTCAACAACTTCCAGTAATTCACCATCGGCCAGGTTATCCGGGGCTTGCGCCAGGTCACCGTGGTCAACCAGGATTACCTGTTTGCCAGCAGCGTCTGTTACGATCTCAGGAGCGGAAAAGCCGAACTTATCCAATACCATCTGTGTTTCAGGGTTAAGTTCTCCCTGACAAGCCGCAACTGCGTCTACTCCCTGCGCTTTTTTCAATCCGGCATAGGCGATTGCAGCAGTTACAGAATCGGTATCCGGGCTTTTATGCCCTACTACATAAACTGTCATGATTAGATTCTCCTTAATTTCTGATAATTCGTCTTAAAAATTGCGTGTCAGGGTAGAAAACAACTTCTGACGGTGCGCCTATTGGCGCACCTAAAGCTAAAAGACACTTTCCAGTGATCAATCAATCACTAGACTTTGTTATGCATCTTAATTTCAACTTTGTCCTTCAAGCCAGCATAGTATTTTCTCAGAATAACCAGGACTTCTTCCCGACCAAAATGATCTACAACCTCGGTTCCTTCTGACAACGCTTTTCTCAGCTTGGTTCCACTAAGTTTAACACGGACTGAGTCGTCATGAGGACATGTTCGGAGAGACGCCATTCCATCACAAGTTTTGCAGTAAAAGGTCCAGTCGATTTTCAGTGGCTCACAAAGCAGGCGTTTACCATCATCCTCAGGCTTTGGAATTTCATCAAAAATGGTCTGAGCATCAAACAGACCGTAGAAATCACCAACGCCTGCATGGTCACGACCAATAATCATTTTGGAGACACCATAGTTTTGTCTGAAAGTGGCATGCAGCAGACCTTCTCTCGGTCCTGCATAGCGCATGTCGAGGGGGTAACCACCCTGAACAACGTTTTCCTTGACAAAATAGCCGTCAATCAACGTATCGATACACTCGATACGTACTTCAGCCGGGATATCACCAGGCTTCAAAGCGCCCACCAGTGAATGAATAAAAACACCATCACATACGTCAGCCGCAATTTTGGCCAGATGCTCATGAGATCTGTGCATCGGGTTTCTGAGTTGCAGAGCGGCAATAGTTGACCAGCCTTTTTTCTCAAAAATCGCGCGGCTTTCGGCCGGTGACATATATACACCAGGGAATCTTTCGCGGAAATCGCCTTCGCCAAGTACCTTAACAGGGCCAGCCAGGTTAACGTCTTTTTGTCCCATTACCATCTGAACGCCAGGATGATCTTCCATGGCTATTTCCCAGAATTTATCGTCTGCACTTTCTTCACCTTTGCCTTTATAGCATTTTTCACATTCCCATTTCTTATCGGCTTCGCTCATTTCAAACTTCTCTTCAACCTTCATAGTGGCCATTGTTTCGCCATCAGGGTTGACCAGAGCGATTTCATCACCAATATTGATCGCATCGGCATCTGCCTTATCGGCTGACAGCGTCACCGGAATCGGCCAGAATGTGCCATCTTCAAGCAAGTATTCTTCACAAACGCGCTTCCAGGAAGCTTTTCCCATAAAACCGTTCAGAGGGCTGAATCCACCGATACCCATCATGATCAGGTCACCATTTTCACGACCTGAAATTGAAAGTTGCTTCAAACCTGCAGCTTTTTGCTTTTCCGCTTCCAGTGCAGCGCCTTCCAGCAACGCACAAACCAAACCTTTTCCGCCATGCGGAGCTATTAAATTTGACATATTCTGTATCTCCCAGTTTTTATTCAAAAAAATCTATCGCGAAAGGAATCGCGGCAGATGTGACAGATTGATCAACAAAGACTACAAAACCTGCAAACTGTTATGCAACTTTGTCTGATTCTTCAAGTTGTTCTTGTTGTTTCCCTTCCAGAAAAGTCATCCCGATACTTTTCTCACGACCTGAGTAGCGTGAATAGACCAAAGCGGCAGTTCGATAAAACATATGACCGAACTTCGAGTGTGGCATATACATGAAGAGATAGAAAACTAAAACCAGATGGCAATAATAGATGAAGTATGAAGCCTGACTTCCAGCCACCCGAACTGTTTGTGCCAAGATACCCGTTGCTACAATTAGCAGAATGTTCACGATGAAAATCCAGTCAAACGCAACCGTATTCCCGACGTTTTCGGCGGTCAATCTTCTGTAAACAATCAACAGGATACCAATTGAAGCTGCCAGAGCACTGACGTTACCAATGATTTTGATGGGATGAAAGAACGGCAGTGGCGTCGGCGTCACAACATTGGAGCCGGCAAACAGGTTGATATAATAAATCCCGGTTACACCTGCGGTCGTGATCGCCAGGCCGATAAAAGCATAAAACAGAAACATATGCGCAATATTCCGACTCTGGTTCACCCCACATTCCCTGAATTTTTTATGGCTCAGAATATCTTTCACCGTTCCGATGATGGCAGGTACCAGGGCTTCCCCTTTATCAGTCTTAGGATAGGTTTCGCTTAAGCCCGCTATCAAATTTTTGACCCCTAACAGACCCGTAATTATTCCAAAGAATAGTGCCGGAATATAAATCATTTCAATGGCCAGTTGAGAAATCATATTTTTGTGAAAATCGATTACCGGATTATCCAAAAACGCCATTTCCCCACCATTAACCATAAAAATCACAGCGGCAATCAGGATGATCGGGAACAGTAACAGTCCCAGTGCGCCACCGGCAGATTGGGTTAATTTGCCCAGAAAGGACGGAACCGCTACATTTGCAATAATCATGTTGCGAATCGCAGCCATCACGTCACCTGGTTTAGCTCCTCTCGGACACTGCTCTGAACAGTCATTACAGTGGAAGCACAGCCAGGGGTCCATACTTTTGATCAGTTTGTCTTTGATACCCCACTGTGCGGCTATCATCTCTTTTCTGGGGAACGGAGCCCCTTCAGGAGTAAGTGGGCAAACGACCGTGCAGGTTGAGCATTGATAGCATTTATTCAGGTCTTCCCCACCTGCTTTCATTACTCCCTCTACAAACTTCAAATCCGCATTGATTAATACTCGGTCTGACATTCGAAAAACCTCCAATTATTTGGTATTCGACAATCTTCTCAGGATATAGACACTATCCAATAAATCACTAACGTTCCACAGATTGTCAGATAACAGATGTCATTTTGACACAAACTGGAATTGGTCAAAATGACAGTGAATGTTCAATCAAAAATTCAAAATGTTCACGGGTTACATACCCTTAAACGGATTGGGGCCGTAATCTTCCAGCTCTTCCATAAAATCAGCGATTATTTGAGGCAGCTTTGGTGCATCATTCAAGCTGATTTCGAACTGCTGAATCCTTTCCGATTCCAGCGCGAGTCTACCGATGGTTTCTTGAACCTTGCCCAGCCGCTCGTCACACAATTCACTACCCTTGATGAAGTGGCACTGATAATCATCACCATGCTTGCAGCCCATATACATCATACCGTCAACGCCAACAGACAGGGCATCCGATACGAAGACCAGGTTATTACCACCCAGACATCTCAATGGAATAAACCGAACAAACGGACTGATTTTTTGTCGATCCATGGCCATTTGCTCAAGTGCCGGCATCGCATCATTTTCACAGATGAAAACAACCACTCTTGGTTTTTCGTCATCTTCATCGGGAATTTCGATATTTTTGATCATTTCAGACAGAATCGAAACACTATAGTCTGCAAATGAGATCACTCTCTCAGGACAGGCTCCCATACAAATACCACAACTTCGACAACGAGCCGAGTTTGGCAGAGGGGTCCCTTTTTCATTTTCATCAATGGCCCCGAAAGGGCACTCTTCTGTACATCGCTTACAGTCTGTACAGCGAGAAAGATCCGGTGACATAAAAGTCAAATCGCCTGATCTGGGGTGCATCCGTTGACCGAGATCGGCCATTTCAACCGCCTGTATCGCCTTTAGAGCCGCACCTGTAGCATCCCTGACAGCGAAATTATTATCCATTGGTTGTCGGACCGTTCCTGCAGCATAAATTCCAGTTCTTCTAGTTTCATACGGAAAACAGACAAAATGGGAGTCTGGATATCCATACTTCAAGTCCGGCATATCCGGTCCCTGTCGATACTGCAGGTTCAGGATTGAACCCTCTTCCAGAGTAGAAGGCACCTGGCCGATAGCGAGCACCACCAGATCAGCCTGCAGCTGAATATTTTCGCCCAATAGTGACTCATCGACATCAATGCCTACTTTTTTGTCAGACAGTTCATTGACTGCCACAACCTTTCCCTTCGTCATGAAAACACCAGGGTCGTCCTGCTGTTTACGATAGAAAGCCTCATACTGACCTGGCGTACGCATGTCCTTATATATAATATATGCTTTGGCTTCACTATCCAGTTCCCTGACATAGGCCGCCTGTTTCAAGGATGTCATGCAGCAGGTAGAAGAACAGTAAGGCAGATGGTCTTCATCCCTGGACCCAGCGCATTGGATAAAAGCCACACTTTTCACCGGCTGTCCATCCGCTCTTTTCAAGGCACCCGATTTTGCCATCTCCTCAAATTCGATGCTGCTGACAACATTGTCAAAAGCAATACCCAGATCTGTTAATTTACTCGCATCATAGGGTGTTGCTCCAGAAGCCATCACAACAGCGCCCGCTTTAAACTCAGTTGCTGCAGCATTTTCCAGTTTTACTTGAAACGCACCGGGTTCCCCCGCAATAGATGCAACTGTGCTGGACTTGTGCACAGTGATATTTTTGATAGCTTCTGTTTCAGCAATCAATTCGCTCACATTATTCGGCATCAGATCTTCAAAAGGCATCTGTGTCGGAATAATGCTTTTGTCATTTAAAGCAAATCCACCCAGTTGGTTGGACTTCTCAATCAGGTTAATTTTATACCCGGCTTTAGCCGCTTCGATAGAGGCAGTCATCCCGGCAACCCCTCCGCCGATAACGATCAGACTCTTATCTGTTTCTTCCTGCTGATACGGTTCCGGGATATTGGTCAAACGGACTCTGGAAGTGTACATGCGTATGTAATCTTCCGCGGCCATCTGTGTATCTTCGTTAACTTTGCCTTCCGCATCCCGCGGCTCCAGAATCCAGGCAACCTGTTCACGAATGGGGGTTCTGACTATTATAGATTCCTTGCCCATATCAAAATCGTTCTGATGATATCGGGATGAGCAGGCAGCAATCACAAAACAATTAACACCTTCGTTTTTCTGGTCGTCTTTTAAAAGCTGAATTCCTTCTTGGCTGCACAGAAAAGGATGGGTTTTACAAACCGGGACCTTGTATTCATTGGCCGCCACTTTTTCCAGTCCTTCTGTCTCTACCGCTTTATCAATATCGCATCCAGAACAAATATAAACTCCTATCTTTTTTTCCATATTTTTAATTCCCCACTACAGTTTGAATCGCTTTTAAAGCTGCTCCGGTTGAATCTTGAATAGAACTGTTAACATCGCCTGGGAATTTTGCCACTCCTGCGGACAGGATCCCGTGATTTTGTAAATTTGGTGCAACAAAACCGTTTTCATCCAGTTGAACCACATCCGGCAAATTTGCCCCCTTCATGCTGGACTCCATTCCAGTTGCCAAAACAACCATATCCACTTCCAGGCTGACTTTTCCGCCGTTCAGGATATCTTCCGCTTCTACAACAACATTCCCGCCCTGGCCCTGGGTCACTTTGGCAACTTTCCCTTTGACCATGATGATGTTCTCATCCTTTTGAATTTCAGTCGCAAAATCTTCGTATTTACCAGGTGAGCGAATATCAATGTAGAAAATATAAATTTTTGCATCCGGATTCGCCAGTCTTGCGTAGCGGGCCTGTTTCAATGAGGCCAGGCAGCAAACAGCGGAACAATAGGGCAGGTGATTTTCATCCCTGGACCCGGCACACTGTACGAAAGCGATCGAATCCGCTTTTTTCTGATCCGACGGACGCAGGAGTTGGCCTTGAGTGGGGCCTTGACCATGAGCGATCCGCTCCATCATCACGTTGTTGATCACATTTTCAACTTTCCCGAATCCAAGATTGTCAATTTTATTGGCATCGTAAGGTTTCCATCCAGTTGCATAAACGATAGCTGCCACTTCGATATCGGTTGTTTTGGGTTGCATCTGCAGATCAATTGCATCGTATTCGCATGCTTCAACACATTTTGAGCATGACGGATCGCAGGCGTCCCTATCGATAGTAAATCGAGCTGGATAGGCCATCTTATGCGGTATAAAAATCGCTTTGGTTTTATCCAAACCGTAATTGTGCTCACTTTCTCTTTCCGATGGACAAACTTCCGTACATTTATCGCAAATGACGCATTTCTCATTCACGAAAGTTGGATTTGTCGTGATTTTAACCTGATATTTCCCAGGTTCTCCGGAAATCGACTCGACTTCTGAGTTTGTGAGTGTTTGTATATATGGGTTCGGCTTCAGTCTTTTGTAGTTGATTTCCAGTCCGCAAAGGGGAGGGCATAGTTTTGGGAAATATTGATAAAACCTGGAAACTCGACCTCCTAGGGAAGGATTTTTTTCAACCAGAATTACGTCATAACCGACCTCGGCTGCTTCCAGTGCTGTAGAAACACCACTGATTCCACCACCGATTACTAATATCTTTCCTTTTTGTTCTGCCATTCAATTCCCTTGTAGTTGGATCGGATAGTTAAATATTGTGAATAATTCTTTCGCTTTGTGTGTTAAAACCTGTCTTACCGGTTTGGAACTAAAATATTTACTTCCGGATTGAATCTGATGAGGTGATCGTCTCATACATTAAAAAAAACAGAGTGGCATCGAAGTTTTTCCTAAGACACCACTCTGTCGTCTTTCACACAACTGGTACCTGCAGCTTACGCAGCAGATACCAGACCAGATGGCTCTGGATTACTCAGGGATGATCTGATGATAATCACGCTTGAAAACTTTAAATTCTCTAGTGTTCTTATCATAGGTTGAGTTTGTGAAACACTTCCAGTTTTCATCATCAATAGCCAGAAAATCGCCACGATAGTAATAGCCAGGATAACGAGTTTCTTCTCTAAACAGAATGTGCTGTGCATGAGCTTCAGCAGCAACAATTCTGTGATGATTTTCCCAAGCTCTCAGCAGTTCATGAAGATCCTCAGCAGCCATATGCACTTCATCTTCTTTCAACATTTCCAGGTAGCTCAGTCCTTCAGTCAGCATGGTTCCACTGGTCATGTAGTAAGTACTTGTGCCACCCACATACTCGTCCATGATCTTCTGCAGACGTTGCTGCACCATAACCGGACGGATGTACTCGGGGTTGATGTCAGGATCAGTGGTATAACCACTGAACTTGGCATAGGTTTCCATTGGCAAGAATACTTCAGCAGCCAATTCGTCTTCTGTTTCAGCGAAAGCAGGCATATCAGGATTATCCATGCAGTAAGCAACCATGGATTTTCCAGCTACACGACCTTCAGCATGCGAACCGGAAGAGAACTTGTGACCGGAAGCACCAGCACCGTCACCAGCTGTAAACAGACCTTTAACGGTGGTCATTCTGTTGTATCCCCAGAAATAATCCGCAGGACCGAAATCGCCAGGGCCACTAACCCAAAGGCCAGCGCAACCAGCGTGTGAACCCAACATATAAGGCTCAGAAGGCATCAATTCAGACGGTACTTTTTCAGGCGCCATGTTGTTAGCAGCCCATACACCAGCCTGAGATATTGACATATCCAGGAAATCTTCCCAAGCTTCTGCTTCCAGATGCTTCATGGCTTTTTTGTCCAGAGTTTCACCCAGTGTTTGCAGAGCAACATCAGTATGAATCTTGATTGGACCTTTACCAGCTTTCATGTCGATGATCATCATGTGGTTCCGCATACAGGTACCGATCGCATCAACATATTTGCCGTAATACTTTCTGGCTTCATCAGCGTTTGTCACGCAGTAATCTTCGCCCAGTGCGTTGGTAGCCTTCGCTTTAAAAAGCAGAAACCAAGCACCTACAGGACCATAACCATCCTTGAAACGGGCAGGGACGAAACGATTTTCCATCAGGACCAGTTCAGCACCAGCCTCAGCACCCATGGCGTAGTTAGAGCCAGAGTTCCAGACAGGAAACCATGCACGACCTTGACCTTCAGCTGTAGCACGACCTCTAAAGAAGTTCACACAGCCACCACAGCCAAGAAGTGCTGTTTTGCACTTAAAGATATAAAGCTTGTTTTCCCTGACGCTAAAACCGACTGCACCAGCTACTTTTGTAGGATCATCTTTATCATTCAGGACTTTGATGATGAAAACACGCTCAAAAAGGTTCTGCTCAACACCTGTTGCAACTCTGTTTGCTTCCAGACCAGCTTTTCCAGCTTCACCAACGATCACTTTGTAGGATTCACCGTTGATCATGATCTGCCATTTACCAGAACGAACTGGCTTTCCACCTTCACGCAGGGAAGGCTTGCCGGCTTTAGCAGCCTGATGTCCGTCCAGAGATTCATTGTCATCACCTTTCTTCCAGACGGGCAGTCCCCAGTCTTCAAAGAGATGAACAGAATCATCAACCCAGCGAGCCAGGTCATAAACAAGGTCTTCACGGGTAATACCCATCAAGTCCTGTCGAACGTACTTAACGAAGTCAGCAGCATTGTTTTCGCCAACATACGTATTGATTGCAGAAAGTCCCATGGCCACAGCACCACTTCTATCAACTGCTGCTTTATCAACCATAGTAACTCTAATACCCTGGGGGCTGGCCCATTTGTCTGCTTCATATGCAGTACCACAGGCTGCCATACCACCACCGATCAACAGAAGATCGGTCTCATGGACGACGATCTCCGGCTTTTCAATATGTTCAAAATTATTAACTTTGGGTTCCATTACGCTAACACTCCTAAAAGGTTGTAATGAGTAAAATAAGCGGTGAAATCAAAATATTCAAAAACAACAGTTATGCCGGAACGGGATACGTTACGCCTGCAGCCTGTTGTGTGTACAGTCCCTGCTCTTTAATCTTGCTAACGTCAACCTGGACATCTTGCACGCCATCAGTAATTGACAGTGATCCTTCTTCGATAGTTCGGATCGGGAACTTGAATCTTTTAATCATTCCATCGCGAAACTTGACGGTCCACATAATTGTATCCGTTCCTCTCATGGGGATACATGCGGCCCCGAGTGGAGCAAAGTCAGCATAACATCTAACTTCAATTGCCTGTTGAGGGCAGATTTTTACACAGTTATAGCACTCCCAGCACTGAACCGGTTCTTGGTTCCATGCTTTCATTGAATCCATGTCCAGTTTCATCAGGTCATGAGGACAAATATACATACAAGCGGTTTTGTCCTGGCCTTTACAACCGTCACATTTCTCAGTAATCACAAAACTTGGCATTTATGTCTCCTAGAAGAGTTCTCGTTTTGCAAAATATGGTTAATAAAAACGTTTCTAAATTATTATGTTGCTTTTTTTAAGGACCCAACATTAGATCCACAAAAAACAATTCACATTTTACTAAAGAAAAAGCACATGTCAAGCGGGTTTGAGTGACATAAATCAAGGATTCTCATGTAAATCCCGTTAATCTACTTAAATCCTCTTGAATGCCCTTAATCACTGCTTTTTAGGCCTGATTGGGCCTTCGCCGAAGAGGATGAATTCCAACCATTTAAAACCGAATTTCAACAGCTCATCCTCATCGTTTTTAAGCAGGTCAGCAGTAGCCTGGCTTACTTCGAAACGGTCCAAAAAAGAACTCTCAAAAACCATACTACGAAATGTATCCTGATCAAAACTCACCATGATAAAGATATTCATTTTTTGATCTTTATCATCTTTTAATCTCAAAGACTTCAGCCTAGGGATCATTTCGAGCCAGGGTTTATTAAGTTCATCCAGTTCTGCAGCCCCCTGGTTGGCTTTCCACTCAGGGATGGACCAGTTCTGACCTTCAAAATGCCCCTTGCACATATCCTCTTCGATAATAAAATAAGGCTGAGCACTTTGACCGGCTGTCGGATCCTGAGAGGCCACACCAGTAGGATAGTTCCGGCAGACTGTAGGCCGAGAGTCATAGATCGAGCAGCCCTTTTCCCCTAGAAAAACACATTGACGGGTTTCTTCATCAGCCACCGCCAGTTTCAACAAAGGGACCTCGGTGGTTCCGAAAGACTGAAGTACGGTATACTTAGCCAGAAATTCGTCGGAGCGGATGCCCAGTTTTTTCTTGAGTCGCAATACATCAAAAGGTGTCAACACCACATCGATCTCATGGCAGCATTCATTAAAACATGAGATCCCGGGATGGCAGGAAAAGCGAAAGGTCGCATCGTCTGCAATGGGTTTTAAATCAAATTCCCCACGCTCGCGCTTGTTTTGATTTTTTTGATCTTTTTCCATTTTCTATGTTATCTACATTAAGATTTAAATAATCGGAACAACATGAACGCAGCTCTTTCACCGCTGTTGTGTTCGTTTTTTCAATATGACCCCGAACGCCATCAAAGGCCACCGATTCACTGCACATTAATTCAAGATACGGCTTTATGAAAGGCCACCCATTCACTGCACATTAATCAGGGAATAATTTTTTCCTTAGGTGGTTTTTCGAAACTGCAGGCACCCAGCAGCCCAGACCTGAAGTCATGCAATATCTGGCTACAGGTTTTTGCATAATCGATTTCCCCCCCTTTTTTTCTGCAATTCAATTTTGATCCTATTTGCATTATCAGCTCTTCGCTCTCTATGACTTCAGAATCTTGTAAACTATATTTATTTATGAAATCAGGGGACGCAATCTGCTGCAAATATTTGACAACAAAAGAGGCGACCTTCTCCTTACCAACTATTTCATCTTTAATGGCATGAATCGCACAGAGCCATAAACCCTGCTCTTCGGTGTCAATTCTAGGTGGCATTATTCCGGGTGTATCCAGCAACTCTAAATCCCTGCCCAAAACAATCCACTCTTGTGAACGGGTCACACCAGGACGGTCGCCTGTACCGGCAGCTTTTCTTTTGGTCAATCGGTTGATGATTGTGGATTTCCCGGTATTTGGAATTCCCAGCAACATCATCCGCAATGGGGGGGGCTGAATTCCTTTCTTAATAAATTTTTGCCACTTTTGTTGCATAACCGCTCGGGCCATTTTCGATAACATTTTCAGTGATCTCGCATCAAAGGCATCAAGAAAGAGAATTCGGTCATCCCGCTCGGCAAACCAGTTTCGCCATAGCTTGATATTTGCTTTTTCTGCCAAATTCGCCTTATTAAAAACAATCAACCGTGGCTTCTGGTTCAAGGCTTTTTCCAGGGAAATATTGCCTGATGCCAGGGGTATTCTGGCATCTCTGACCTCCAGTACCAGATCAACCTTGCTTATCTTTTGCCTGACATCTTTCAAGGCTTTGGCCATATGCCCCGGAAACCAATTTATCCGAGGTTGGGAATGTTTTTCGATCACGCCGTTTTGCTCCGCAATTTTCCATTATACTCAGTCAGTTTGCAGCACTCCTTTAAAATAAAAACCGGTAATAATTCTGAACCGTTTTTACTTTTTTGACTGTCCACTCATCAACCCTATCGACAGCTGCAACCTACCCAATAAATATCCCTTGTTTTCGACCAAACGGTCCAGAGTTAAACATTCAAAATCCAAGTATTCATCAATAACCGGGAAAAAACTAAAGTTCCTTTTTCGGCGACCTAGAACGAGCGTTCACTTTTTTTGCAAATTTCCAGAAACCGAGAAATTCAATTTCAATTTGGGATGTTTGCGTAGCGGAAAATCATTTAATTTTTCAAAAAGACTTTGATATTTTTTAGGCAACTGTTATATTTTGATTTTAATCCCGAACTAACCTCATTCCCGTATCTATAATATCCGAGTCGGAATTGTTTAAATATCCGAGTCGGAATTGTTTACTCACAATTTGGTAATTCAAAATTCCTTTGTAATTTAAAATTCCATAGCTGGGATTCACCAAAAATTGTCCCTGCGTAAATAGCTGAATTAACTTATTTTTACTATTTTGGCCCCGGAATTCCGTCAATTTAATTTTAATTCATTGATTTATTGTCTGAGATCATATAAGTTTTGAAAAATACAGACATCACTGTTTTTGAGGACTGCAAAGCGATCGGAATAATATAAAGACGGTGCGGGCTTTATTCTTAGGTGAGATCTCTCCTGGCAAATAGGCCTAAATTTATTTTTAAGATTTCAAGACGGTAACCGTAAAAACTCAAAACGTATTTCCCTATGAAAATTTCACCGGCCAACAAGAAATTTGATCACGAGATTAGAGTTGCCACACTAAAAACACTAGAGTTGTTTAAGGATCTGAGCCACGATTTACTGCTGGAACTATCAAAATTGACGACCATTCGAACCCTTAAGAAAAATGAAGTCATTTTCGAGCAAGGTGATGTCGCTACAAAATTCACCTTTGTTAACAAGGGTCTGGTGAAAGTCATCCGGAGTTTGAAACCAGGTCAGGAGATGATTTTAAGAATCGCCACCGAGGGTGAATTCTTTGGTATTTTTGCCATATTCAGCGAGCAGACATACGCAGTCAGAGCGGTGACCGAAGGTGAAGTAACACTGGTAGAAATCCCTACTGAACCATTTTTCAAATTTCTGGAGAAACATCCCGAGATCTACCGAAAATTCTTAAAATACAGCAGTCAGAACAGTCAACAGCTGATGCGCAAAGTTCCAGAGATGGCCCTGACTAGAATTGAATCCCGTGTAGCAAAAATCCTATTAAATCTAACCAGGAAAATTGGTTACAGAGAAAATGACCTTTACCAGTTGGAAATGCCTTTGACCCGGAAAGAGATTGCGGCCATGGCCGGTACAACAACTGAGACGGTTGTCAGGGTTCTGGGGCGTCTTGAAAAAACAGATGTGATTCAGATGAATAAACATCACATCATCTTACAAGATTTAAACTACCTTGAGTCACTGGTAGACGAAACAGATCATTTATAGAAAGTATCAGTCACCTGCATCAGGATTTGAATCTCTCATCTTTTCTTTTAGATCTGCCGCCAACCGAAGCAACTGTTCTTTTGAGTTGAGTTGAGGTTGGGCCCAGACTGCGTTCAGCAGGAGGTTTATCATTAGCCCGATGCCCCTGCCTTTGATACCCAGTTCCTGCAAATCATTTCCCTGCAACGCCAGATCTTTTACGCGGTACGGCTGTCCTTTTTTTATGATATCCAGGACATGCCGGGTAACATCCACCCCGATTAAATCATTAATAGCAATTAATAAAGCATTAATATCAATAAATTCTGCTTTGCTGAGCAGGCTTTTCAAAATAGTATTGTCGGACAAATCCTGTTCTGAAAATTCTTTGAGTAGCAGAATCAGACGCTTATTTTCCCTACTTAATTTCAAAACAGTACTGGTTTCGGCGATAGTATGAGTTTTATGGTATTGAAAGGCCAGCGGCAGATGGCTTCCGGTTTCAACAATTCTTTCCATCACTTTTCCGGCCGTTTCAGGGTCCGGAAAAAATTGTTTGAAGATATTCAATTTAGGCAGATAATCATTTAAAAATTGGTTGTCTTTTAAACCGGGAGCGAGTATTTTGCCAAACTCATCATAAATACGTTCAATCGAGAGAAAGCGGCTGTCAAAAATCCTGATCACCGCCTGCATCTCATCAGGATCATAGGAAAAGCCCAGAGGAAGCAGCTTAGATATCAGACGGCCATACCTCAGTGCACGCAAATGATCCTCTTTGATCCGGTCTTCGGCATTTCCAACGAAACGGATCTTTTTCTCCTTGAAATCGTCGAGAGCGTTCTGGCTGTCCACAAGTCGATCCTCAACAACGTCATAAGCCAGGGCATTGAGACGTAAATCTCTCCTTTTCTGATCCTCTTCAATGGAGTCTGAAAATGCAATCACCGCTTTGCGGCCGTCTGTGCTGACATCTTTGCGAAAACGGGTGATTTCAAAATGAAACCCATAAAAAGAGATAATAAGGGTTCCATGGGAAGCACCAATGGAGATGACTTTTTTAAACAGCTTTCTGGAGACGTGGAGTGGGCAATTGGTTGCATAGTCAAAATCATAAGGCATTTCGCCAAGCAGCAGATCCCGACAACTGCCACCAACCAGAAAACACTCGAAGCCTTCTCTTTTATAGATTTCCGTAAATTTCCAGATAGTATCCCGAACCTTTTGGGGAAGGGTTGAAAATCGTTCCTGAAGAATACTCATTTATGGGTGCAGATAAGTCAACTTGTCGGTTTCAAATTAGTAAAAAAAGTTTTTTACGGCGGCTGTTATTTATCACCCTGCTGCAAAATAAAATGAATACAGACAGAATTCTGATCCTGACAGGATCACCGGCTTGCTCAATCAAATCCAATGGTTTTATCATAGGCTAATATTTCAAGATTATCCATGGACCAGGGCTATTTTGAATAAGAAAGAGTCAATTGGCTTTCCCTGGTGAGCTTGGTGGTTATTTCATCGTTCCGCAAGGGACTAAAAATCAAAAGAACAGACAGACAGAATGAAACAGAAGTCAAGGCTTGACAAGTTGTTGGTTGCACGGGGTCTGGCACCAAGCCGGGAAAGGGCCCAAGCTTATATCATTGCAGGGAATGTGCTTGTTGACGAACAGAAAATCGAAAAACCGGGTTGCATGTTGGTAAATGATGTAAACATACGCCTCAAAGGGATGGATCATCCATATGTGAGCCGGGGCGGCTTGAAACTTGAGAAAGCCCTCGCCGATTTCAATATCGATGTTCGAAACCAGATTGCAATGGACGTCGGCTCCTCCACCGGTGGTTTTACCGATTGTCTGTTACAACATGGTGCTACCTATATTTTCGCAATAGACGTCGGGTACGGGCAATTGGACTGGAAGCTGGTGACAGATGAACGGGTCAAGAACATGGAAAAAACAAATTTCAGATACCTGACCCTGGCCGATATCGGTTCGTTTGTCGATATTATTGTAATTGATGTTAGTTTTATCTCCTTGACCAAAATCCTTCAAAACTGTCTCAATTTTTTGAAATCTGGGGGGAATCTGATCGCATTGATCAAACCTCAATTTGAGGCGGGCAAAGAGAACATCCGCAAGGGCGGTATTGTCAGCGATCCCCGGATCAGATCGTGGGTTATCGATTCCATCAAACAGCATGCCGAATCATTGGGATATGTGGTTCGTCAAATCAAGCCATCTCCCATCCAAGGTAAAAAAAGCGGAAATCAGGAGTACCTGATTCACCTGCTCAAACCAGGACCCAATCACATTGATGCTGTAGATCTCGTGTAACCCGCTATCCCTCTGGTGAAGAGGTATTATGCTTTGACGAATTTCTCAAGACTCCTTTAAGATCAAGACAAACATCAGAATATAGCGAACGGAGATCTATTGAAGATAGTAATTGCCGGTGCAGGTGAAGTCGGATTTCATCTTATTGAAAAATTGTGTAGGGAGGATCATGAAATTTATGTGATTGATACCAACAAAGAAGTTCTGGAGAAATTGAAAATAGATTTTGAAATCCAGACGGATAATGAAAGTATCATCAACAGTAAATTCCTGCACAAAACACATCTGGAGAAGACCGACCTCTTCATGGCCATCACCAATTCAGATGAAACCAATATGATCGCCTGTAAAACCGCATCTGAAGCGGGGGCCAAAAAAACCATCTGCCGCATCAGGCAAATCGATCTGAACAGTGAAAAAAGACAGTTCTCGCTGAAATCCCTTGGTATCGATTGGGTTATCAATCCGGTCTCCCTTGTCGCAGAGGAGCTTTTCAATCTGGTTTTAACACCAAATATTGTCGATAGTCATGAATTTGTGGCGGGCGAGATTACTCTGACTGGATACAAGATGACCCATTATTCAAAAATTCTCGCTCATTCAATCCGGCAGCTTGATGAGAATTATTTGGGGGGAAAGTTTCACATAGGAATCATTCAACGCAAGGACATGTCTATTATCCCTGATAAGAATGAAACTATTCAGCAAGACGATATTGTCTATTTCTTTTACCGCACCAAATATTATCAGTTACTACGTAAGATATTGGGATATGATCATCTTCAGTCAAAATCCCGACAGGTATTTGTCAATGGTGGCGGTCATATGGGCTTAAGAGTAGCTCAGCGCCTGGAACGCGCGAATCAGAATGTCAAGTTGATTGAAAAGGATCTGGCCCGTAGCTATCACATTTGCGAAAAACTGCAAAAAACGTTAGTTCTGAATTTCGATGGCACAGATCTCAAGCAATTGATTGCAGAAGGAATTGAAACCGCTGACTATTTTATTTCGGTTACAGAAAATGAACAGGTTAACCTGACATCCTGCCTCCTGGCAAGCCAGCAAGGTGTCGAACGGACCATCTGCCTTGTTAAACAACCCGAACTGATACCCATTATCGACCAGAACACGCCGATTACGCTTGGCATTAGCCCACGCACATTGACTGCTCGTCATCTCATCCGATTTATACAGGACACAAACATCTTTACTTATTTCTCTCTGATCAACAGCCAGATTGAGATCCTGGAAGTTCATGTGGATGAAACCACACCCTGCCTTGATCAACCCCTAAAAAAGTTGGACCTGCCGGAGAATGTTCTCATTGCTGTGATTCATCGAGAGAACCAGTTTCTGGTTCCAAGCGGAGATTCTGTTTTATCTCCAGATGATACCATCCTCATAATTCTTCACCGCCTTGACCGGAAAAAGGTCATGACGTTTTTCAAGCAGCAACCATCAAAAAGCACCATCCACTAAGGTTTTATGCAATACGCATCGATATTTAAAATGCTGGGACTAATTACAAGCGTTTTAGCTATTTTTCTTTTAATCCCGACCGTTTACGCCTTTATTTTGGGAACTGACGATTTCCATGGTTTTTTATACACTCTCATCATCGCCTCCGTCACAGGTGGCCTGCTGGCCATGATTCCCAAATCGAAGCATAGTCTGAAATATCGTGACAGCTATGCACTGGTCACTTTTGGTTGGTTGAGTGCCGGTCTTATTGGATGTCTGCCATATTTCTTCTCAAACGCAATTCCGGGTTTTACAGATGCTTATTTTGAGTCTATCAGCGGCTTTACGACAACTGGCTCGTCTGTCCTCACCAAGATTGAAGCCTTGCATCCCGCAACACTGTTTTGGCGTAGCCTGACCCAATGGCTGGGCGGCATGGGGATTATCGTTTTCGCCCTGGCAATTATCCCTTATCTGAATATCGGTGGCATGGGCATCTTTCAGGCTGAAGTTCCTGGCCCCACCGCTGAGAAACTAACACCCCGCATCCAGGACACAGCGAAAGTGCTTTGGATGGTATATTTGATTTTTACCGTGATGCTGACCTTACTTCTTTGGATGGGTGGGATGACTTTTTTCGACGCTATTTGCCACTCCTTTACAGCCATGTCAACTGGCGGTTTCAGCACAAAAAACAACAGTGTCGCAGGATTCAACTCCCCCTTTATCGAATGGGTTCTGATTATCTTCATGATTATCGCCGGCATCAATTTTGCGTTACATTACCGATTTCTCTTCAAAGGGTTTACGCTGAAGACCTATACCCGCGACCCCGAACTCAATTTCTATTTTCTAATTATTCTGTTTAGTATTGTTACCATTGTGGCAACCATACTATTCCAACAAGGTGGTAATGCGATTAAAGTCGTGCGGGATGTCTGTTTTTCGGTCACGTCCATCTTGACAACAACCGGGTACGGTACAGTCGATTATGAGTTGTGGCCCATTTATGGACAGTTCATTCTCCTGTTTATCATGATAATGGGGGGCTGTGCCGGAAGTACTGCAGGTGGAATAAAATCGGTCCGCTTGATGCTGGTCTTAAAATACATGTATACCGAGGCTTTGAAGCTTCTGCATCCAAATCTGATTCGTACTGTTAAAATGAGAAATTCCGTCTTGGACCGGAATGTACTGGCAAATATCCTGGGCTTTATTTTTATTTATACAGCCGTCATGGTTGTCTCGATTCTGCTGGTCTCCCTTGAGATCAATGACATGGTCACAGCCATCGGTAGTGTGGTGGCAAGCCTGAGCAACATTGGTCCTGGATTTGGATCTGTGGGACCAACCGAAAACTATGCCCATCTGGGAATTTTTACTAAATGGATATTATCACTAGACATGGTAATGGGAAGGCTGGAAATCCTGACAATATTAATTCTCTTTTTTCCAAAAACCTGGCAAAAATAATAGGAGCACAATGTCAGATTCCATTCTTGTCATTGGCGGAGCCGGATATATCGGCAGTCATGTTGTTCAGACTTTTCTGAAGGCCAACTACCGCGTAACCGTTTTTGACAACTTAAGTTCCGGGCAGGAGATTAACCTGTTTAAACAGGCCCGGTTCATACCCGGGGATATACAAAATCGTGAACAATTGAAAGAACTGTTCACGGAAAAATTCGATGCTGTCATTCATCTCGCTGCTTTAAAGGCAGCCGGAGAATCGATGGAAATCCCGGAGCAGTACGCCTATCAGAATATAAACGGCACCATGAATCTCCTGGAAGCCGTTTCTCTTTCTCAAACCCGTATCGTTGTCTTTTCCTCTTCTGCCGCCGTCTACGGCATGCCCAATTACCTGCCCCTTGACGAAAACCATCCGGTGGATCCCATTAATTTTTATGGTTTTACAAAATATGAAGTTGAGCGGTTTCTGGGCTGGTATGACCGCCTGAAGGGAATTAAATTCGCCAGCCTTCGCTATTTTAACGCTGCCGGTTACGACCCGGGAGGTGAAATTCTTGGACTGGAAATTGCGCCAGCCAATCTGATCCCTGTTGTGATGGAAACAGCGGCAGGAATCAGAGCCGAGATGTCGGTATTTGGAGACGATTATCCAACACCCGACGGCACTGGTATCCGTGACTACATCCATGTCAGCGACCTGGCCAGGGCGCATCTGCTGGCCTACCAGAAAATCCAAAATACAGCACAATCTCTAATTCTGAATCTCGGAACCGGAAAGGGGCATTCCGTTTTGGAAATCATCTCTATGGCAGAAAGGATCACGGGGAGAAAACTCAATTATACGGTCACAAAACGTCGTGAAGGTGATCCAGCAGAGCTTTATACCGGTTTAAAAGTAGCGCGGGAGACACTGGGATGGGAACCTGAATTCAGTGACCTGGAATCACTCGTCAAGACAACCTGGCAGGTTTATCAACACCCTTTCAACCGGAAGTAGAACATGCCACGACCGGTTCAACACATCGAAAGCCAATTCCGCTATAGCTCTAGTCTGGAAGTGCTAGAGCATCACTTTGGGAAACAGTTTGTCATAAAGGATATGAATTTTGTCAAACTCCTCATTCTTGCGGATCATCGTTTTTTTTGATCTTCCCTTACCTGATTGAATGATTTTTTCTTCAGTAAAAAAGCGGATAATATTCTTATAGGAAACCGTCAAATTCCCTTCCAGTGAATTCACTTTGCCTAGGAGCAGGTATTTGTGATGATTTTCACGGAAAAGCGCAACCAGCTTGTCTGCATCCTGGGGAAAAGAGACTTTTTTTGACGTCAGAACTTTAATTGCGACATAAAACGTTTCAAGAAAAGGCTGCAAAATATTTGCCAGCAGATTGAGCTCTTTGTCTTTTGCAGGATTTGGCAGGAGTTCACCCTCCGTTTCCGAAATCAGTCCATTGTCCAGGGAAAATGAGATCATCGTGTTAATAGCCTCTGTAAAATCATACGAACGCGGGAACATGAACTCGTAGCGATACAGATTATCAAAAAAGAGGATATCTTCCAGGAGTTTCTCTCTCGTTTTCACTCCCTGTTTCAGTTTCAAGGCAATGATGGATGGGATAACAAAGTGGTGAACAAATATGTTCTTATACAGATTCAGCCTGATTTTTTCTTTGGATTTGAAATAAAAAATATCCTCATCCGGATCTCGAATACGCTGAACTGTTCCCCCTTGTATCAGAAATTCAATTATCCCGCTTAAGCCCCCCTCGCTTTCCACCAACGTATCTTGTGCCCGTGGATGGACGGCTTGATAAACATCGACCAGGAATTGGCTTTTGTACAGGAGATCGTTCCGGTGGAATCCCTGATGTTTTTCCGACAACAAGGCGGTGGCAACGACTGGTAGTGCCGATATCCTGGTATGGATATTTATCTGATCCATGACATCCATACCAAAACAATAGGCCATCTCATTAAAGTCTTTTGTATCTGGTTCGGGCGTCGCTTCAAGCTCATTGATCTGGAGATATCCATCCATCATACTTCGAAGCGACATGGGCGGAGCAAAAGAGACAAAAACCTTTCCAAAATTTTTCTTCAGCACCTTATAAGCATTCAGGAGTTCCAACAGGTTTTCCTGCTGTTTGACTGCACCATCCAGCTCCTTAATATAGGCCGTTTCCTCCGGGATGCGCTCATACGTGAAAGAGATCGGAACCAGCTGAAGATCCTTGTCACTGTTTTGCATTAGATACTCAATCAGAATAGAGAGAATCCCGATTCGTGGCGGCAGGTTTTTCCCGGTTCGGGAGCGCCCCCCCTCAATGAAGACTTCAAGGGGAATTTTATGATCCAGTAGATAGTATAAATAGGTAACAAAGGCTGTTGCATAGAGCGGGTTGTTTTTAAAGGAACGACGCATAAAAACAGCCCCGCCTCCTTTCAGCATCCGGCCAACACCGGCGAGGTTTAGATTGCTCCCCGCCAGAATATGGGGAAGTTCCATATACTCCTGATCCAACACATAAGAGAGTACCAGGTAATCAAGATGGCTACGGTGGCAAGGGAGATAGATCACCTGCTTCCCTTCTACCTGTTCTTTCAGACTGGAAAGTCCCTGAACGTCCAATCCATTGAAAATCCGGTACCAGAGTAATCCGAGGCTGCGCCGCAATCCATCAACAACCGTTTTAGAAGGCGTTGCCACTATTTCCTTCAGATATTCCTGAACTGAATTTCGGGTCAGACTGATTTTTGATTTTTCCGGGGGGTACTTTTCAAGTACATCCAGAATACTTGGATGCTCGCTGAGTTCTCGAATCAGTTTACGCTGTGAATAGCTATGTGCTCCGAAATAGGGCTTTTTCTTTTTCTCAAGTTTCATTGCTTTTATGCCAATTATTTACCCACACATTATCATACGTCTATCAAACCGATCCGGTTGGAAAGACCCATTGATAGTCCAAATGTATCATTTAGAAACGGCTTATTCCAATTCAATACACTCCTTAGAAATTGTCTGCTTAATTTCTCATTGTACTCCCTTTTTAATTTGGAGAACCTAAAAAGTCAATTCTAACTGTAAAATCGAATTACACTTTCCCTTATGCTGTAGATCTTGTAATCTGATGCATCTACAACCGGATTGAAAAAAAAACGTGATACGCAGCAATTAAATTTAGTCGGTGACGTCGGGACTCCCACTGCATTAAACAGGGCTTAGATGGAAACAAACAACTCAACGGAAAACGGAACATCGTCTGACAAGGCTGGAATTTTCTTAAAGAAAGTCATTCACCTGGGCATAAACGGCGGCGGTGGTTTATCCAGTGCCAGAGAACTGGGGGATCAGTACCTGCAGAATCCAGCCTATAAAACAAAAATTGAGCGGATTGATGCCCTTGTCAAATGGGAAGAGAGAAAAAATTTCACATCCGGGTTTTTGACCAGTCTGGGCGGTATTATTTCCCTGCCAATCGCCATTCCTGCCTCACTGGGTATTAACTGGGTACTGCAAACCCGTATGGTCGCAGCGATGGCTTATATCGGCGGCTTCGACATCGACGATCCTCCGGTCAAAATGACGATTGCCCTGTGCCTGCTTGGGAAAAAGGGGAAAAGGCTCCTGAACAGAGACGTGCAGGAAATATCGAAATTACTGCGAAAAAATGCCTTATCGCAGCTGCCTAAGCAGACCATACAATTGATTAATCAGGCAGTTGCAGCGAGATTGATGCAGGTTGCCACCACAAAAGGGTTTTCCAGAGTCAGTAAGGCAATCCCAATTTTAGGTGGTGCTGTGGGGGGCGTCCTCGATTATATGTCCTGCCGGGAAACGGCTGAATTTGCCAAAGAGTTATTCCAGTTTCACCAGGGAGTCGAAATCTCCCATCCGGAATCTGATACGCCTGCTTGATCTAAATAAATCAGATCCTCTCAGAGAGTTGCCGCAAAAAAATCCCCATGAAAGAAAAGATTCTTTTTATTCAACTCAAACAGATCGGGGATGTGCTGATGACCACTCCGGCCGTTCGATCCCTGGCTGAATCAGATCCCGGGTTTGAAATCCATGTTCTCACCCAGGCACCATCGGACCAGATTTTCAAGCGTAGCCCCTATATATCCAAAACCATGCTTTATCCGAGTGTGGAGACTTTCAGGGATGTGCTTTCAGTGATCCGACACATTCGCAAAGAGCAGTACTCTATTGTGATCGATTTTTATGGATTGCCAAAAACTGCTCTGCTCTCCTGGCTTTCCGGAGCCCCCATCCGTATCGGTTTTAAAAGTCCTGGCCGATCCATTTTTTTTTCACATGCCCTTGAACCATCTGTTGGAACTTCATATTCAGCTCTCAAACAGGCACATCTGCTGACAGCTCTTGGCATACAAAAAATCGAATCCAAGCTGGATTTTTTTACCGGCCCAGAGGATGAAACAGCTGTAAATAAGGTCTTGACGCAGATTAATTATGATCGGCAAAAACTGCTGGTTTCCGTCTCGCCTGTCTCCCGACGGGACTATAAGGTCTGGCCACCAGCCTGTTTTGCTGAAATCTGCGATTTTCTGATTGAGGAATATAATGCGCAAATTCTCTTTCTCTGGGGTCCCGGAGAGTACAACTTTGTCCAGGCTGTGCGGGAGAAAATGCAACATCCATCACTACCAGATTATGACATCCCCAGCATCAGTGAGACGGTCGCCCTGCTGAAAAGAGTGGATCTCCATATTGGCAACGACAATGGTCCCATGCATTTTGCGATTTCTGCCAGCGTCCCAACGGTTGCTATTTTTGGACGACCGCTGCAGCGGAATTGGACCCCGCCAAACCAGGAGCAGCATCTGGCCGTCGAGTTTGACCCCGGCTGCAAGGAGCAGTGTCACTATCCAAAATGCCAACTGGAATGTATCCGTCAGGTGAGGGTTGAGTCTGTTTTGGAGAAAGTGATGATACAGATGGAAAGAGTTACCAGTGAGACGAAACGGCGGATTTAAAAATCCGGTTTTTCAACAAAGTTTATTCAGTGTAAAACACCCACAGCTCGTTCCCGTTTGTACCATCATTCGCAGTAAAATAGAGCCGACTGTTGAACACTGTGAAGAATTCAGGCATGGAAGGTCCGGACCCATTATTGATATCTGCGATCATAAAAGGCGTTCCGGAGGGATCGTAATCATTGTATCCATAAAGTTCATTGCCATTTTCAGTTGTGAAAGCACTGAAAATCAGCATGCCATTGAAAGCAAACAGATGGGAGGGGGAGGAACTTCCTGATGGATTAATATCAGCCACAAGAGTTGGAGAGTTGTTTCCATCGTAGACCCACAGTTCATCTCCATTTGCGGCTGTTGTAGCAGAAAAATAGAGCTTGCCGTTAAATTCAGTAAATCCTTTGGGTGAAGAGCTTGAGCCATCGCCAGTGATATTGGATAAGATGGAATAATTGCCAACGGTTGTTGGGGAGATTGTTCCGTCAGAAATCCAGGGTTCTTTTCCCGCACCAATTCCGTCGTCTGCACCAAAAATCAGTCTTTCACCATAAACCGTAATTCCTTCCGGATCCGAGGAAGCAGTCGTTGTTCGAATATTTATGCCATTGTAATTTGTGCCTAGGGAAACAGATGCCGGCGGAGTTGTTCCATCATACCACCAAATTTCCCTGCCAAAGAAATCACTAGGGCCATCACTAGCACTAAAATACAACTTCCCATTTAATTCAGTAATATCTTTAACATCAGAAGAACTATCTGGGGTTGGAAGATAAGCAATATCTGCTACCATTCCAATATTTAAGCCACTGGGACTGGGCGTTCCGTCCCAAAACCACAACTCACATCCATTGGCTACATCACAAGCAGAAAAGTATAATTTACCACCAAAGGCAGTTAGCTCCGTTGGGTCAGAACTGAAAGTGCCCGCATATATATCTTCGACCAGAGATACCGAGGTGCCGTCATAGCCCCGTAATTCACATCCAACAGTACTGTCACAAGCCGTAAAATACAACTTACTATTAAATTCCACCATTTTCTGCGGGACAGTCATTGATGAAGCTGGATCGCCTGTGATATCAGCAGCCAACTTAGGCGCTGAAACCCCATCAAATTCCCACAGTTCCGCCCCTGTTGATCCGTCATTGGCACTAAAATACAGTTTGCTGTTCCAAACCTTGTAACTGTGTGGATTCGATGGACCGGATCCGTTTATATCAGCCACCATTTTCAAAACTGTATCAGGAATATCCAGAGCTACTGGTGTCAGGGAGTCCCCATTCTCATTCGAAGAATAGGCAAGAAAATGCGTGGCACCCCCAGGAATGGCAGTATTATCCAGATTGTACTGAAGCTTATCAGCACTCACCAGCAAAGATCCAATCAATGGTGTGTCGGCGAGCCGTTCAGTTTCGCTGGATCCCCAATAAATGTTGTAACCGGCAATATCGCTTTCGTCTATCGCACGATCAATCTTAATAGTTCCAGTTAGTTCAGATTCTTTGGTATTCTGATCACCAAAATAGATCGCCTGCGCACTATTGACCGGGACGGGTCCACTCGTTTTAGTCGTAAATCCAGATGAGGTTAAAAAATCAGTCTCCAGAGGATTTAAAGAAAGATCTTTGGCATCCGTTGTAATCTTAATTTTGTAGTTGACCTTACCATCAAGTGGGGATTGGGGAGAAAGGGTAAACACCTTTTTATCTGAATCATAAGACAAGCTCGCAGAAGACAACGGCACACAACTGATAAATCCATCCCGGGATAGCTGCACACCACCAGAACACTCCTCATCATCACTATTAAAACTGATGGTGGAGGGGTACATAGACTCATCAAAACTCACGGTAATTGATGTGTTCACAGAAACATCTGTAGTGCTGTCTGCCGGCGAAACAGCCATCACATGAGGAGAATCCTCATCAAAAGACTGCACCTTGCCACTGTCGGATTTACAAGCGACAAAAACAAACCCAGCCAAGGCTGCCAGGGTCAGGCAGCTTATGAAAATGCGGTTAGCTATCTGTTTCATCATATTGAATTGTCAGAATAGTGATTTCAGATAAGGAGAACTTCCCGGTATCAGTACAAAAGTCCAATCCGTTGTCTAAAAAACATAAGCTAATTTCACCTTGAACGAGCTGATTGAATCGTCATAACTCGCTGTATTGGTTCCGGTTAGAAAATAAAAGCCCATACTAAGACCGTTTTCTGGAATCCAGAGCACCCCGCCCTGATTGTTGACCATCTTGATCTCTTTAACAGTTTGTCCATTCTCTACAATATCCACATCAATTTTTTTCTCTTCGGACTTGAACGCAAACAACAAACCGCTGAACATCAATTCCCCGGACATACGGGAGATCGCTGTTTGTGGATGGTTATTTTCCACCAAATCTCCGGAGAGCGTATTTACCTGGGATTCTGAATAGGCGAGAGAGTATTCAACCTTGAATTGCGTTCCACCGGGTTGACCCAGATGCATAGCCACACCGCTGATAACATTGTTCCAAGTCAAACCGACAGCATAAGTGTTTTCTTCTTTGACGCGCTCGAAACCAAGGCCGAAATAAAACATATCCAGGGCTTTGATCGAGATAGAACCGATTGCTCGCATGGCATCGGTTGTTTCCGAATCGTAGTTGGCATCAATATGGTCAGTAGACTCGGTAGAGCGTACTCCCAAACCGATGGTAAGAAAATCGTTCCCGGCTAGAGCAATGTTCAGCCTGGCATCATTGAATTTAAGGTTGAACTGTCCTTCATAGAATTGGTCCAGTTGGACATTCGTAGTGCTCTGAGACCCATACATCTCTATGAATGCATTACCCACTGTAAATGCCAGGTTGCCGTCCAAGCCGGATATATCGAACTGATAGATCTCCTGGTTATTCAGATCCCGCGTCCCGCTACCCTCATGATAACCTATACCCGCAGCCGGTTTCTCACGCCAACCTGCAGCGGAGGGCATCAGAATTGACTGGGTTGGATCCATAGAGGAGGTAACGACCTGGCCAAACCCGCAGTTCGCCCATAAAAGCAGCACCCCCAGGAATAATAGTGCTTTTGATCCTATCATCGCGATTTTCATCGTTGGGTCCTTGGTTTGATCTAAATTTACCTGCGCATCCATGCTGTAAATATGAAGGGTTGGACTGTTCAGATCAAGAAATTAAATAAAGTTTAAACTCAAAGTCCCCTGATATAATTGGGTTTTTAGTACTTTGTCACCTGCAGTGCGTGTCCCACCCCCAGCGTAAAATCCGAGAGTGGCGCTGCCTATTTTAAGCCCAATGCCGTAACGATGCCTGGCGACAATTTGATCATCTATTTCTGTGCCGACAGCACCCAGAGTTGTGTTCCGGTACTGATATGAGAACAAAAAAGCACCCCAGAGAAGTTCAGCCGCAGCCTGAATACGGCTCGTCTCTCTGTGAGGCTTTATTGCTGGATCATCAACAGAGCTTTCTGGTGACGTCTGGAAAGAGACTTCGGTGCGAAACAAATTTTTAAGTGGGTCTCCCACCTGCAAAGACACCCCGGTCAGGATACGATTCCACTTTCTGGAATCACCGGTGTGAAACTTTTCCGTCACTCGCTGCATCCCGGCTGCCAGATAGAGTCCATCCAGCATTCGCAGCGAAAAACTTCCTTCGTATAAACTTTTATTAATCGTATCAGAAGTGGTGTCCTGATCGGCTATACGATAACCGATACCAATGGTGACATTTTTTTCCCCCCGCAGAGTCAGGCTGAATCTGCCATCGCCATTGTTGGTCTCATTCAGAGTATCTGTTTCAGTTTCCCACTGATAAAACGTCCCGGGAGATGCCCAATAAAACTCGGCGACAATGTTGCTCGGTTGATACGCAAGCAAAAAAGAAGAATCAATGTTGTGATAATCCGCTTTTTCTGTCTCTCCATCGACCTTGCCAAAGGATGTCTGCCCACCCAAGGTACTGCCAAAACGCCATCCCGCAGCCGATGCCATTTCAACCGGAAAAGCCCCATCCAGAGATGGCGTCACGACCTGGGCAGAAACATTAACCGAAAAAATAGTCACCAGGAGCAGTAGATAGATTTTTTTCATAAAGGTTTAAATTTTTCAAAGAATCGACCTGTCTCTGAGAGCCATTATCTCGACAAAAATGTCGCAAATAATCAAAATTGGTCTCTTTGGGATTTCTTTTGCCCCCTCAGAATACCATTTTTTTAACTCGATAGAAAATACTTGCAATAAAGATGCATTTCAGTCAAAAAATCCCAAACCTTTTTGGTCCCTCCGGCTGCAATATTTTATTCAGAAAGAATTTTTGCAGTAGATTATTCGGAATCATTCAATCCGGGACCAAACCCTAAATAGTTGAGTTTTCGGACTATTTAGAGACAACACCATTTTGTCCAGACCGTTTCTTTAATGACTCACCTCCTATTGTCCCATTCAAACAAAAGAGTAAGCGGAAAAATGGCTTTGGAACCGTACCGTGGCTGCGTACCGTGGCTGTATTATACCAAAACCCCAATTCCAGCTCCGACAAGCTTGTGATTTCACAACACAATTAATTGTCATTCCTTTTACGAGACAATATAATATAATAAGAGGCAAAAAGCGAATCAGGTTATGAAGGCAATAATTACCACCTGACCTAATTGTACGGTATTTGCACTACTATTGGCTAAACACAAAACCCGTATTTCCCTTAGGGATCGTACAAAAATAACTTGGCATAATCTGTCCGCAAAAGTTCTGAAAAGACTGGACATTTTGCAGACAAAATGCCAAGTAATTTTCGAGCCAGCCCTTAAGCTACAAATCAAAAGTGAAATTTCGTTAGAACATATTGAAAAATGTATAAAGGGGGTGAGAGAAAATCCATGCTCAAAAACGCTTTTTTGTCAGCCGTGATCAGTTTGACTTTGATACTAACCCTGTGGGTACCGAACAGCTTCGCCATAAACGCGGTAGCCAGCATCAAAGATCTTCGGGGTCAAATCGAAATCGAGAGGGGTTCCGCCCGGCTTGCAGGCAGAACCGGTTTGATTCTTTATGATCAGGATATGGTTGTCACCGGTAAAACTGGAAAAGTCACAATTGCCTTTCGAGATGGGTCCTTATTACGTTTGTTCACAAATACGCGCTTCTTGCTAGAAAAATCGGTGGAATCAAAAAAAGGATCAAGGCGTTTTTTGCATCACCTTTTCTTAGAAATTGGCTCTTTCTGGGGCAAATTTACCAAGAAGTACCAGAGCACTACTATTCGGACCCCAACCGCAACGGCAGGTATCAAGGGGACCGTTGTCTCAATGGTCGAGCGTGATGATAAATTGACTGTCAGTCTGTCTTCAGGGGCAGTCACGGTGAAAAACGATGATGACGCAGTTGATTTGCAGCCCGGACAAATCCTCTCTGGAATTACCCGTCGGGGCTCAATCAGCGACAAGATCAAAAACCTGCCTTTCCATCTGGTTATCAAAGCTGATAAGACTGAAATTAAGGTTCCTGAAACCAGAGAAGAGGTAGGGGTCTATTTAACATTACAGATGGTTCAAAAAAATTCCAACCAGAATGCCTTTCGTGCGGGGCCCATATATATCAGCCATGTATTCGACAATATTCGATTTGGCACAGACATCCATTTGAACGAGCGTGGCTATGCCAGAATCAAGGCCATCGTTAAACCGTTCAAGGGAGAAAACAGTGTCCGAAAAACCATCGATATCACAGTGATTATGGATGGAGAAGAATTTTTGGATGTCGATGCCGGTCATACCCGATTGATATTTGTGCAGACAGGAAAGAAAGCAAAAACTCTGAAGATCGATGTAAATTCAGACAAAATAAATTAGGCTGTTTCCCAGCCTTGATAATAGATCCCATGGTTAGCAAATTACAGCATTGTCATGGGGTCAACATCAATAGAAATCCGTGTCCCCGCTTTCACCCGCCAGCCTTTGCGGTTAAAAAGAAGATCTCTGATAAAGCGTTTAGCCTTTCCAATTTCCCCGCTCTTGATCAAGATTTGCCAGTAGTAACGATTATTTATTTTTTGTAACGGAGATTCGACCGGGCCGAGAACCTGGAAATTCGATCGTACTGCTGAATCCTTAAGGATACTTCCTAGTTTAACAGCAGATATCTCAACGTTGCCCGGATTTTTATCGCTGACTTTTATCAGAATCTGTCGGATGTACGGCGGATTATCCAAATCCCTGCGCAACATCATTTCCTGGTTGAAAAATCCAGTGAAATCATTCTGTATAGCAGTCTGAAATGCATAATGCCCGGGGTTATATGACTGGATCAAAGCCAGACCAACACTTTTCTCGTCCCGGCCAGCTCTGCCGGATACCTGGGATATCAGTTGAAAACTTCGTTCAGAAGACCGAAAATCCGGGATATTGAGGCTCATATCAGCAAATATGATGCAGACAATCCCGATATGCTTAAAATCGTGCCCTTTGCTGATCAACTGGGTCCCAATCACAAAATCGACCTGCCTGTCATTTATTTTGTCGATATTTCGCTCCAGAGCTCCCCTCTTACGAACCGTATCCCGGTCCATTCTCAAAAATCTTGCGTTAGGAAAAAGTAGCTTAAGGTCCCTTTCAACTCGTTGGGTCCCGATGCCCTCAAGATTAAAAACAGTTTCGTGACAGTGAGGGCAGGTTTGGGGATAGTTCTGACTGAATCCGCAATGGTGGCAGATTAAACGCTGCCGGGTTCGATGCCAGGTTAGTGCAATTGAACAGTTCTGGCAGAGGACTGGAAGTTCACAGGACGCGCAGGATAAAAATGCCGCATATCCTCGACGATTTAAAAAGATCAGTGCTTGCTTCTGACGTTGCAGAACCCCCTTCAACCGGGTGATAAAGTGTTTAGAGAGATAAAAGGCGCCTTTCTGTCGCTCTTCCTTTTTTAGATCTATCAATTCAAAACTTGGAAGCGACTGTCGATTCACCCTGTTTTTAAGTCTGAGATGGGTATATTTCCCGCTGGATAAATTGAAATATGATTCGACAGATGGCGTCGCAGATCCCAGCAGAGCTACACAGCCCCGTTCACTAGCGATTTTCACCGCAGCGTCTCTGGCATTATAAAAAGGGCCCTCCTGCTGTTTGTATGACGTGTCATGTTCCTCGTCCACAACGATCAATCCGATATCCTCTAAGGGGGCAAAAATGGCTGAACGCGCCCCGATAACAATATCACAGAGCTTTCTTTTTATTTTCCACCACTCCAAAGCACGCTCTTTTTCAGCCATTCCGCTGTGCAGGACAGCAATGCGATCTCCGAATCGTTCTCTGAAGCGACTAACAGCCTGAGGAGTCAATGAGATTTCCGGAATTAATATCAGAACCGTTTGCCCTTGTTGAATGGCTTCTTTGACGGCATAAAGATACACCTCTGTTTTTCCGCTACCGGTGACGCCATGTAACAGAAAGGTTTGATACGTTTTTTGCTTGATTGCCGTTAAAATGGTGTCTATCGCCACACGCTGTTCAACATTGGGCTGAATAAACAGATCCGTGTTGATTGTCGAGGGACAAGATCCGACTGGTATTGGTTTTTTTGATTTCAGCAGCGCCTTTTTTTTGATCAAACTGTTTAACTGGGGCGAGGCGTTTGGAAACCGGTCCAATACGGTTTGCCGTATGAGTTCATTTTCTGATTTAAACCACTGCAGTATCTGGCTTGTCAGGCTCCCCTTTCTGACTGTGACCTGATCTCCATATTCGGGTTGGTAACTCAACCACTCTGTATAGGAAAGACCTGAATTACCGGTCGTGTGTGTATAGATATGATAAATGATCTTCTTCTTTTTCAATTTCGAATAAAGATGGCTGTAATCTTCTCCTTTTTTGTTCTTCAAGATATCGGACTCTTTTTTGTCCACAATCGATCTCAACCACTCCTCTTCTTGAGGATCCAGCGATAATTGGCTGATGCTGGTGGTATCTACCTGAATCTTCTTAATCACTTTTGGTTTCAAACCTGTCGGTAAAGCAGCGTCCAGAACCTCTCCCCAACTGCAGAGATAGTAATTGGAAATCCATTTTGTGAAAAAAAGCATTCTAGGATCGAAAACAGGCTCATTTTCAATCAGCGCTAACACCGGTTTGAGCTTGTCATGCTTTGACGCTGACAGAATCTCAACAACCACTCCGATCATTCTTCTGGAGCCGACAGAAACGAGAACTCGGATACCGACATTGATCTGTAGATTCAATTCTTCAGGGATCTGATAATCATAAGGTTCAGTGAAGGGAATATTTAAAGCTACTTTTACTATCATTTGGTACCCTAAATGGATCTTAGGGATCGTACAAAAATAACTTGGCATAAACTGTCCGCAAAAGTCCCATAAAGACCAGACATTTTGCTGACAGAATGCCAAGTAATTTTTGAGCCGACCCTTAATAATTAATTTATTAACAGATAACCAGTCATTACATTTTTTCAGTACTCCGGCTACTTGCGAGTTTTCCCGAAAAAATGTTATATTTTCTTATCAACACATTTGGAAATACAATAAACAAAAGGTCTTACGAAATTTGCCGATCCCATTTTCAGAATCAAAGGACAAACTTATGCCCGAAGAAATTTTACCTGGATTTTACCGCCTTGAAATTCCGCTACCTGATAGTCCTCTAAAATCACTGAATTCTTATATCATCACGGGCTCTACTCGCAACCTGATCATCGATACGGGGTTTAATCGGGAAGAGTGTCTTGCAGCGATGCAAAAAGGCTTACGCTCTCTGAATATTGACCTGACTTGTACCGATTTTTTTATTACCCATTTACATGCTGATCATTTTGGTCTGGTAGAAAAACTTAAAACGCCTACAAGCACCATATATTTTAATCGACCCGATGCGGAGATTCTCGATGGATGGGACGGTTTTGAGCACATGTTTACCTATGCTGCCGAAAACGGTTTCCCAGAAACTGAACTCCGAAATGCGTTTAAGCAACACCCTGGAAAGAAGTTCGGAACGCAATGGGTTCCTGAGCTTAAGATTCTGCAGGATGGTGATTTGCTTGAAGTTGGCGACTATAAACTGACCTGCATCGAAACTCCGGGACATTCGCTTGGCCATACCTGCCTTTATGAAGCGGATAAAAGGCTGCTTATTTCAGGTGATCACATTTTAGGTGACATTACCCCAAACATACAAGGCTGGTCTGACCAGCAGGATATGCTGAAATTTTACCTCAATAGTCTGGATAAAGTATACCCTCTGGTAGTCGATTTGGTCCTGCCTGGGCATCGGAGTATGTTTACAAATTTCAGAGAGCGGATTGATGAGCTCAAACATCATCATATGGCGAGGCTGGACGAAATACTCTCCATACTGGACCAAGGATCCAGACACGCGTACGGAGTCGCGTCAAAGATGCATTGGGATATCAAATGCGATTCCTGGGAGCAGTTTCCAGTTCCTCAAAAATGGTTTGCGACAGGGGAAGCAATCGCGCATTTAAGATACCTTGAGGAAACCCATCAAATATTGAGAAATGAAAGTGTCCCACAGACAACCTATTCATTAATCGCCTGATCACATAAATTATTTGCCTGAATTTGAGAAACAGGTTACAAATTTATAAAGACTGCTACGGGGAAAGCAACGTACACCACATTTTATTAACTTTCCGGGTAAACTATTGCCGAGCAGGCTGTTTGAAAAGCATGGTCTACTCAATCTAAAGACATGATAAAGATAAACAGAAGCATTTTTGAAAGACTTCAAGTATCTGTCGAATTTTTTAAAGGTTTTACAGATGCAGAGCTCTATACGTTTTTAAAGTTTATGAACCCGGAACGTTATAAAGATGGTGATACGATATTTGAAGAAAACGTATTCGGCTCCAAAATGTACATTTTAATTAATGGAAATGTCGTTATCAGCAAAACAATTGGAAAGAAAGACGGTATAGATAAAGAGACAGAGCTGGCAGTCTTGAATCCTGGAGAGTGTTTTGGAGAGATGGGACTGCTGGATCAGCGCAGAAGGTCGGCAAAAGCCACAGCCAGAGGCAACTCACTGCTTTTTTCGATCAATGATGAAATGTTGACACAGATTTCCGGAACACGAAAATATTTTGCTATTGCATACAAGCTTTATCGAAATTTTGCGAAAATGCTGGCAATTCGCCTGAGAGATTCAAACCTTAAAGTCGTTGACCTTGAATCAAAATATCGAGATAGTAGGTGGACATAGCCCGAAAATACTGGATTTAAGGCGAAGTCCTCAAATGTGGCGATCTTGTTATCAGCCTGAAAGCGTCTCTTGAACAGAAAGGATAGTCGCGTCCGGAGTCAAGCCTATCAAACTAATGATTTGCCCGAACTTGAACGTCATCCCCACCGCATTAAAAATTGGTTAGCTGGGTAGTTTTATTCACGATCTTAAACGGAGTGAAAAATCATTAAACCACTTATTCAAGTTCTGACGATTGTGGCTGCATCCGGTATAGCCGTTTCTTATATCGATTTGGATATAGAAACCAAGCTCGCCATCATAGGGCTGGTTTTTCTGCTGATGGTTCAGCTACAGTTTATCATCTCCCGGACCCATAAAAAAGGTGGTAGATCTCAGAATCTGACAACCGGAAAGAAGTCAGCCGCCGCTAAAAAGGAGTCCCTTGTATCGGATCAATCCGGTTCCCCAGACCAAGCCATTGATCCGAGCGTCTTTTCTCGGTTTCAAAAAAACTTGACGCAATCCAGTAAATCGGGGCTGAGAAAATCTGAAGGTGAGAATGATGTCATTCTCTCACTGTCCAGTAAAAGCAAAACGAAACTCCAGGAAAAGAGAACCGAAACACCAAAAGCACCACCCCAAAAGAGTAAACCAGGGCTGCCAGCAGCCAGAAAGAAAAGCCCCGGAAAACCTGAAAGGAACATAAAAGAAAAAATATCGGTAGCATCAATAGGGACAATGTTCGACGATATTAAAGAGACACCCGAAGTTTCTTCGGGTAAAGTGGACCCTGTCAAACTGCCCCCAAAAAAACTGACTAACCTCTCTCTGCCGTCGAATTCAAATGAACAAACTCGGGAGACGGAAGGTCCGAAGATGGCGCCGCCATTGACATCTCAAGAGGCTCTCACCAGCAGCGATTTTGAAGCAGATGAATCGGGAACCAAAGATGCAGCTGAAATAACGCTATCAATGGCGCAGAGTTATTATCAGAAAAAGGAATATGATAAGAGCCTGTCCGCATTAAGTCAGTTTTTCGACTCGCCTGTCGAGATGGAGGTCCCCGCTGACATGATAGTGAAGCTGACACTGTTGAAGGGAGATTGTGAGTTCGATCTTGACCAGCATGAAAAAGCGTCAAAAACCCAGCAGGAGCTTTTTACAAACTATGTGGATAAACAGCATCCCCAGCATTTGGAATTACTGGAGCAGATTGTAAAGAGATATGTCGAAGCAGATCAGCAGCAATACGCGGTTCATTTTCTGTTTACTACGCTAAATGAATTCAGGCAATTGCATAAATTTGATAAAATGGACGAGATCTATACAGAGATCGAAACAGCCTATCATCAGTTGGAAGACTGGCCCAGACTCACGCAAACCTACCAGAATCACCTAGCCATTAAAAAGACGATCAAAGATTTTACAGGACAGTTGGATATACTCGATCATTTGGGAAAGCTGCTATACGACCAGGGTGACGACGAAGGCTCAAGAAAATGTTATGAGCAACGCCTGACGATAGAAAACCAAATGGAGAAAACCTGACAATATCTTCCAAAAACAGGTCCCTCAAACCCGGTCATTCCTGAGATCCGAGATAGTCACTCAAAAACCGTCTTTTAAACTTCTTAAAACTCCCTGCCAGAATCGCCTCTCGGGCCTTCATCAATAGCTGTTTGAAAAACCAGAGATTGTGGTAACTGTTCAACCGTGACGAGAGAATTTCATTAGACTTATAGAGATGTCTCAAATAGGCCCTGGAGTAATTTTGGCACACATCACAATCGCAATCCTTGTCCAGAGGAAGATTGTCCTCTTTGAATTGTGACCGTTTGATGGAAACCGGGCCTTTAAAGGTAAACAGACCCCCATTTCGGGCGTTACGGGTCGGAAGAACACAATCAAACATATCCACACCGGATTCAATACTGTTTATCATATCGATCGGGTCTCCGACGCCCATCAGATATCTTGGCTTTTTCTCCGGCAGAACGGGAACAATTAGTGACACCATCCCATCCATTATCTCCTTGTCCTCACCGACGCTCAATCCGCCAATCGCAAAACCATCAAAGTCCGTTTCCATAAGCATCTGAGCGGACTCCCTGCGGAGGTCTTCGAAATCAGCACCCTGAACAATACCAAAAAGGTTGTTGTCAGACCTTCTGGCATTGAAGGAACGTACTGCCCATCTGGTAGTGCGGGCAATTGACTCGGCCGCTGTTTTTTTATCAACAGGGATAGGCAGACACTCATCTAGAACCATCATGATATCCGATCCCAGATTTTCCTGAATAGCAATGGCTGATTCAGGTGTTAGAACTTTTTTACTGCCGTCAAGATGGCTCCTGAAAAAAGCCCCTTCTTCACTTATTTTATTTAACTTTCCCAGGGAAAAGACCTGAAAGCCACCGCTATCAGTTAGAATCCCACGATTCCAATTCATGAATTGGTGCAATCCCCCCAATCGCTGAATGATGCCGTCTCCAGGGCGGAGATGAAGGTGGTAAGTATTGCCCAGAATGAGTCGATAGCCCATTTTCTTCAGCTCATCGACCGTTATCGCCTTAACCGTTCCATTGGTCCCAACGGGCATGAAAATGGGAGTTTCGATTTTATGTCCGTGGAGCTGGAAAAAACCTGCGCGCGCATTTCCATCCCTGGCTTCCAACTCAAATTTTAACTTTGAAAAACTCAATGGGGCTTTTATCTCTTTTTGAAAATTTAAATTGGAGCCACAACCGGATTCTGCGATTCAAAAAGGCGCTGAATCAAATCGCTGCGGTTGAATGAGGATATTCGTCACGTAATTTCTGGAATGTATAGATCCCTGTGTTATGATCATCACTCCAGAGAATTTCCAGCGCATAATTACCAATATAGGCACTCTTCACCGGATGAATCTCTTTGGGCACGCTGTTGTCATCCAACACTTTTTCGCCGGTGAGTTCATCCACACAGGACGCACAGGGACATGCAGTTCGCAGATCCCAATAGTTATAAATTGTGTGCGCACCATCATGCCAGATAATGTGCATTCTGCCGTCAAAGGTAATCTCCTTGGGTCTGGTGCTTAATTTGCTGCCTGCCATTAACCCGCCTCCGTCACTATCTGGTCCAGTTTAGCTGCCATTTCCATGAAAATTTTTGCACTGCCTGAATTTGGACTGGCGTGTACGATGGGGTCACCATTGTCGGATCCCAGTCGGATATCCATTTCAATTGGAACACCACCGATATAGGCTACTTCCTGAGCGGAGCTCTCACGCTCGGTGCCGCCTTTTGCAAAAATCGGGGTCTCTGCACCACATTTAGGACAGACAAAAGCACTCATGTTTTCAATCATACCCAGAACAGGGATATTGACCTTGGTAAACATGGCAATCGCTTTCCTCGCATCCAGCAGCGCTACATCTTGTGGCGTACAAACAACAACGGCACCTGTGGCTGCTACCATCTGGGAGAGAGAGAGTTGAACGTCCCCTGTTCCCGGTGGTAGATCAACAATCATATAATCTCCCCCCGGCCAGGCTGCATCACGGAGCATTTGCTGGATCACCTGATGAGCCATGGGCCCTCTCCAGATTAGTGCCTGATCTTCTTTGACCATATTGCCCACAGACATGAAATCAATACCAAACTGATTCAACGGCTTAACCTTCTCTCCTTCCACCTGCAATGGTTCGTCCCGCTTTCCAAGCATGATAGGAATGGAGGGGCCATAGACATCGGCGTCCAACACAGAAACGGTTTTCCCCAGTGCTTTGAGGGCCAGGGCCAGATTGATTGCCACCGTAGATTTTCCAACTCCGCCTTTGCCACTGGCGACCAGAATAACGTTTGCATATTCCTGAAGATAGTTTGCCTGCTCCGGTGGTGCCGGATTTTCTCCAGAAGCCGGCTGTTGTTGCGCCTCGATCTCTGCCTGGGAGCTCACCACTTTAACTCCCACTTCACTGATGCCCTCAACGGATTTCAACCCCTGCTCTACCTTCGCAGCTGTTTCGTCCTTGATTGACTGATTTTCTTCACCGATGACAAGCACAACATTGGCGGTTTCACCTTTAAGTTCTAGCGAATAGACAACGCCGCTGTCCAAAATATTCCCGCCGTTGTTACTGAAAGGGATCTGTTGCAGTGTTTCCCTTATTTTCTGTTCAATAGAATCCATAATTTTTCTTTGTCTTGTGGTTAATCGTACAAAATAACAGAAAAGGTATCTCGACTTGTCATTGGAAATGGGTCATCATTAATTTCAATAACCCAACTCCCATTTATACCAAGTCATTATCGCTTTGCGGGAACCCCATCAAAACAGATCTTCTCCATTTACAAAATATCCTTTAATTTTATAACGGCAAGGTTCATTTTGTATATTCTAATCATATAAAGTTTGATCCTTATCATTTAATAAGGGCTTTCATCCCGAAATCAATATGATATGATTTCAGATAAATATGAATATTTCTTCAGAAGAAGGGTAGATCTTACTTTTTGTTTTTTGCAGATTTGGGTCTGAAAGCCGTGACGATTTCTTCGTTTGTTTCCAGCACAGGCCCCTCTAACAACTCAATGCAGTAAGGAATCGCTTCGAAAAGTTCATCCAGAGTCTCCTTAATGGCTTTGGGTTGACCAGGTAGATTTACAATCAGAGACTGCTTGCGAATAACACCCACCTGCCGGGAGAGAATGGCCGTGGGAACATATTTCAAACTGATAGAACGCATTCGTTCTCCAAATCCATCCATCACCTTATCCGCAATGCAAAGAGTCGCATCTGGCGTCACATCCCTTTTTGCCGGACCGGTCCCACCGGTCGTTAGAATCAGATGACATTTTTCCTGGTCAACCAGGCTCCGCAGTGCCGTTTCGATACTATCCTGTTCGTCCGGAACAATTTTTCCGATCCCTTCCCACTCACTTTTCAAGGCGCTTTGCAGCCAGTCCCGGATGGCGGGTCCGCCTTTATCTTCATACTCACCGCGAAAAGCCCTATCGCTCACAGTCACGATACCGATTTTAGTGATCTCTTCTGTCATCATGAAACTCCTTGTCTATTTGAGTACGTAAAAGACTACTGATGTTGTAGCCTCCTTTTAAGGTCTATCTTTGAATAAATCTCAGCAATGACCGGTTAGGTTTTTGCAAAACAAAAACCAAACCGGACATTGCTGAATAAATCTGGATTATGTCAGGTGGATTAAGTGGGTTGCAGACGGATGGCATAGCATCCGGCAATTTCAGGAAACATATTATTTTCGTACTGCCGGAACAACAGAAATTGTTCGTCCTCAACATTATTGTCAATCAGGGATTTGAGACGATAAAAGTAGTCCAGGTACTTCAAAATTTCTCTCTGCATATCCTCCTCAAAATCTCCGGCCATGATGACAAAAGTCAAATCCGAGCTTTGCGCACGGATGAATTCCGCCTCCATCTGCTCAACAATCCGTATTTGAAAATCTGTCAGCCTGTTTTCCTGACCCAGTGCTAAATAGGTTTTCAAAATCTGATCCGCTCTTTCTAATTCTCTGAACGTCCAGGCAACTTTCGGATCCGTCCACTTTACATGCACCGCTTCATGCCCCCAGGTGGATGGATTTGGCACCACCTCGGGTAGAGTGGGATTCCCTGCGAGATAATGCGATGGTGTCGTCAATCCGATTGCACCCGCTTTGCGATAAAACTCTCTTAAAAGCTCTTCCAGAAAAACAGGTCCTTCCCACCAATGATGACCGAATAGCTCGGCGTCATAGGTACAGCTGATCAGGGGAATCGATTTAAAGCTGCGGCTGCTTAATTCGAAGGCTTTCTCACTCAGTTTGTGATGAAAATCCTGTGCCAGCTTCCGAGCCGTCTTTTCTGCCTGGTCCGGGTGATACGGCTGTTTGTCATCCGTTGTTTTCGAAGTGATCCGCTTGACCGGCAACCCTAAGTGCCGAAAATGATATTCTCGAAAATCCGGATGACCGGCATAGCCAATGTCAGCATCCCAGACCTGGGCTCTGCCCAAACGGCTGCGGCCAAATGCGACTACCTGATTCAGAGGGAGGATAACCGGACTGAACTCCTCTTCGGAGAGTTTGTGCGACCCACATAAAATAGCTTCTGCTTCAACAAAGAAAAATCCCAACGCTTCTCTGGAAAGCAACTGTTCAACGCCAGGGAAAAAAGAGTTTTCAGCAAGCCAGATCCCTTTGGGCCGATCTCCAAAAATTCGATGATGGCTTCTGGCAGCCAGTGTAATCTGACTGTCAAGTGCATCCGGAAGACTCTCCAGCTCGGCAGGCATTCCATGCGTTGCTGTACAGGTTGATATTTCAACGAACCCTTGCAGTTCAAGTTCACGGAAAGCACCGATGATGTTTTTATCCAGATCAGAAATGTAAAAAGATTCAATCGCATCCAAATCGATCAGACAGCGCTCCGCTGCATAAATAAAATCAGGTGAATCGTTGCGGAATTTCATCAAGGCAATCTGTCCGCTCACATATGCTTTCATCCGCAATAAATAACGGGACATGTAGTCCTTGAACCAGGGACTACTTATCATATAGGCCACGGGAGGTGATATATCGAGACTGAGCTGATAATCGACCGATTCCGCAGCCAGACTACGCAAAACTCTCAGAATCGGTAGCCAAGAATCTAGACAGTTCCTCAAAACCCATTCCCCTGGCGGATTATGAACTTCAGCCCCTTCGTTGGTGACAATCGGCCAGGTGCCGTCTCTCAGAAAGCTCTCCCGAAAAGGATCAGCCCGATAGAGGTTTGGGGAGTGCATATGCAGGTGCAGCATAACGTTGGCTCTGTTTTGAGCATCTGTTCCCTGCAGATGACGGACTTGCCGCTGGGTGCAATGATACCCCTGGCTTTCTGATTTGCTGTAGTGGGGGTAGCTGAGAGATGACTGATCCGGTTTTCTGGGGGTAACGACAGATGTGGATACCGGTGTCAGTGAAATCTCTTGCTGTTCAAAACGCGCGACGATCTCAACCGAAAAACACTTATTGGGTTCAACATCGAAATAGAGATTTTTTTGAGCAGAGAAAACATCAATCAAGTGACAATCCAGGTCTGCACGCCGGATTCTCGTACCAAGATGCTCCTCATGCACTTTAAGGTAAAATCCAACTTGGGAAAGAACGACGCCCCAGTCTGACCGGATCCTGTTTTCAATGTTGCGTTTTTCCAGGTCCCAACAGGCAAACAGTCGTTCTGTATTGAACGGTCTCAGATAGACCCGGTCAGGCCATTGTATTCGTTTCTCCAGACCTGAAGATAGCACCGTCACCAATCGATCCGGCTGGTTCAGATCGAAGAGTACCCACTCGCAAAAGCATTCAGTTGCTGATTCTGAGGGGACATAGTCCCAGCGGAGAGAATGGGCGATATCCCTTTGAAATTCCTGCCAGTCATGACCATCCACCTTGAACCAAAGTACCAGCTCAAAAAAGGCTTGCTCCCAGACGACATGCCGCTGGTTTTTAAACAAATTCTGTTCAGCAGATTCAATCTCATCTTCGGAGAACCCAACCGTTTCGACATTTATATTTCCTGCAAGCTGTTTTTCGAGCAGGACAAATTTATAGAGCTCTCGATGGGCCGAAGTGACCTGAAGTTGAAGTTTCAGATGATGAACCCGCTTTTTCTTTTTGAGCTTCCACTCCTGTAATTGGATCTGGTCAATCAGATGGTTTTGAATATGTGTCGAAAATCCCCACTGCCTGATGTCGAGAACCTGTTTTCCGTTTTCATAAAATCTGAAGCAGCCAATAATATGAGCCGGGTCTGACGTGCTAAACTCAGTTAGAAATGATTCCTGCCATATTTTCCGCATCTGAAAAGACCCAGGCAAATCCACCCTGACACGCCAACCCGGAACCGGATGGATAGCAGTTGAAAGACTCAGTCGAACCGGTTGCTTCTTGAGGGTAAAGGGAAGGGATCCGGCACAGGTCATTTGCTGCAGATTGGTGTTAATCAGTAACAACCGCTCACCAGAGCCGCAGCGAATTTCAATGACCGCCGGTCTTCCAACCAGTTCACAAGAGATAAGCGGTTGTAGAGCCCATTGCTGGGATAAGATTCCCTCCTGGTAAATTTCAACATGATGGCTGTTGCAAGACTGACTTAGTGCCTCCACATCGACATTTCCCCAGATCAGTTTATGCAAATTTTCATGTTGGGGAATGAATTCCAATTGAGGAGGTGGATCGAGATCAGATTCAATCGAAAATGCGGGGAGTGGGACCGCAAGGAGCCTCAGCTGATATTCGACCCCCGTTTTCAGGCAGAAATGAAGCGGCCCGTCCGAGTTGGGTCTGGCATATTCAAGGGGCAGAATCAACGAGTCAGGTGAGATTTCGACCAGGTAATAACTTTTGCTCAGGTCAAGAGGCGGTATCTGCTTCCAGTCGAAATAGAGTTCTGCGTAAGGCCCGCAGACCTGTATCAGTTCAAGTCCTTTGCTTTTAAAGCTGATTCTTTTCGGATTTTTCACTGTTTCCCGATTCAAGTTGCCGCTCGGAACCGCATGTAAATTCGTAATGTCCTGAAATAAGGAAAGAAGAATAGAAAAATGGCGATTGCAGATAGAACTCGCCAGATCGATATTTGTATAATCAGTAGAAAATCGTTGACCTCATCAAAATTTCCGTGGATTTGCCATCGTTTGGTATTGGGTAATCCGCTGACAACACCATAGATAATTCCCTGCCAGTAGTAGTCTGCTAAACCGATATTCCATTTCAAAAATCGGATCTTAATTGCGAAAAGACAGCGCAGGACTAAATGAAGAGACTGGTATATAACTTTTTTAATAGCAGCATCCTGCAGGGTATCTTTTAAAAATGAGAATGGAACCTTTTTTTTCGGTTTTTTCTTTTTGGCCTTTTTTTGTTTAGTGACCGGTTTCTGTTTGGCTTTTTTCCGGCTCTCTATTGTTTTGTTGAATAGTTGCAGTTCTGTTCGGACGTTATTTTGCTCAACGATAATCCTGACAGTCAGAAAAACCCACTGAACCAGAAATACGAGATTCGATTCCAAACGAACTTTAACAGGGATGCTCAGAATAACAATCAGCAGAACCCCGATTGCCAAGAGAAAACCGTATAAAAAAATCATTCGTCCGTCTTTTTATTCTTTTTCTGCAATTTTTGAAATATAGAAATAAACTTATCCAGAGCTTCAGGAACTTTTTCCAGTACATTTTCAATCGTACCGGCGCTTAAATTGTGAATGGAAACGTCTTCGCCCTTAACAACAATAAATGCGACCGGTGTCAGCAAAACACCACCGCCACCAGCGGAACTGTCAATTGTCTTTGTATCCCCCGAACCAAAACCGAATCCGACTTTCACAGAATTAACCGGGATCATCGTCACTTCGCCGATGTTGTATGGTTCTCCAAAAACCGTTTCCGATTTAACAAAACTTTTCAGTTGCGGTAGAAAATTGTTTAAGATCGTCTTTTCACTATCCATCGTCACTCCTGAGAGAATAAACAGGTTTGTTGTTTTTAAAATATCGTACTGTCATCTTCAATCTAACCCATTTCAGCAATGTCCGGTTAGGTTTTTGCAAAAAGCTGAATGATGAAGCCTGGATCGCACTGATAAGGATTTATTAGATTTTCTTAGTTTAGCGTAGCGAAAATGAGCCATGTTTGAGCAAAGCACGAGCGAGTTTGGCGGTTTTTCGTGAAGCAAACTTAGAAAATCTTTAAATCCTTATGTGTAGAGACGGGTTTTATCATTCAGCTTTTGAAGTGCAAAAACCTAACCGGACATTGCTGAACCCATTTCTGTCATTTTTTTGCACTTAGGGATCGTACAAAAATAACTTGGCATAATCTGTCCGTAAAAGTCTCGTAAAGACAGGACATTTTGCAGGCAGAATGCCAAGTAATTCTTGAGCCAACCCTTAATACCTTCTATATATCCAATAAGCACGGTATGTCTTTATAAAACCGGTTTACAAAAATTCCCGACGGGTCCGGATACACATCACAGTAAAGACGTAATCAAGGGGATCCCGATAAAAGTCCCGATTGTGCTGCCCAGATTGCTCAAAACGACCACCAGTAAAATTCTGGTGATTTCATTTTTCCGAAATCCGCGAACTGAGGTAATGTCCACCGGCAGGTTTTCGAAGTCTTCAACTTTTGGTTTTCGAATCCAGGCTTCCGTCAAACCTGAGACCCATCCCGCGGCAATGGTTGGATTGAGCGAGGTGATCGGCGCGGCGACAAAGGCCACCAAAACTGTCAAGAGATGGCCGCCGGCCAATAACGCTCCTAACGCTGACAGAATCCCGTTTGCCAGGACCCAGCGCTTTAGCATTTCCAGGCTGACATCCGTATTCATTCCAAAAAAGCCATAGGCAATAATTGCAAGTATTCCCAAAGGAATTCCCCACTTCAGAATTTTCCCCGTTTTCCCGGGTGGAGGCGTGGTTTCCAATTCGGAAATGTCCCCTGGATTTTCCATGTGATGAATAATTCCTGGAATATGTCCGGCGCCAACAACCGCAACAATTGATTCTCCTTTTGCTTCCAGGATCTTCGCTGCCTGAAACCGGTCTCTTTCATCAATGAGGACAGATTTTATCCCAGGCAGTTCCTTTGCCATCATATCAATCGCTTCCGTCAACATATCACCTTCTTTCAGACTTTCAACTTCATCTTCTGAAATATCCGGCGTTTCAAAGACACTGACAAAAATCTGACCAAAGAGTTTGATCTTTTCCCAGAATGATAGAATGCCCCAGGCCCTTTTAAATGTGATCGTGATATCCCGATCAGCCAGCACAATTTCACTGCCGGTCTCTTCTGCAATCTGAATTGCCTTGACCATTTCTGCCCCGGGTTTGACTCCCAGTTTATCACCCATTTTCTTTTGAAACGCCGATAGAATCAGATTCATCATCAACATCGGGGCTTTTCCTTCTTTGACCACTTTGACAATATCCATACTTTTCCAATGGTCTGCATTCCGGATAGACTCATACCGGCCTGCACACAACTCTACACAAACGGCATCCGGCCGAATATCGCTAATAACCTCTGATACTTCTTCAATACTGTCTTTGGAAATATGGGCAGTTCCAATCAAGATATAATTTTTACCTGCTAACGTAATCTCTTTTTTCATGCGATGGGTTTATTTTCCTGTCCGATTCTTGGCTTACTTTCGATGAGCAACACCCTTCAACAGTACGTTGAATCCGGGGTTGCTCTTATCCTGTCAACGGATAATTCAGTGGTTTAAAATAGTGTATTAATAAATGCAGCCGTTTTCTGATAAGCCCCTTTTTCTCCCAGTTGACTCCTCAGCTCAATCAGATTTTGCTTAATCTTCAGGTAGGCTTCACCGTTCGTGAGATAGTAATTAACCCAGTTTGCTATTTTACCTGGAGAAACAAAGTGTGGGTCTTCCGGTACAATCTCCCTGTCTGCGATGATATTGGGCAACCCTATCGCTTTGATCCTCAGCATGTACTTGCCAATCAAGTAGGTGACCAGCGATGATTTGTAAATGATAATCAGGGGCGTTTTCAGAATTGCCGTTTCCAGTGTCGCTGTGCCAGACGTGACCAGAGCCAGATCGGAGTGCGCAATCGTATTGTAAGTGTCTGCTTCAATCAGTGTGATAGAGGGGTTTTTCTGGTTGAGATCAGACGCAACAGATGCCTTGCTGACCGTCGGTGCCAGAGGGTAGATAAACTGGATGTCATCCCGTTCCCGCGCGATCTGTTTGGCTGTTTCGCATAACAACGGCAGGTGCTTGGCAATTTCGTTTTTTCGGCTTCCAGGCAGGAGACTGATCGTTTTCTTCGTCGGGCTCAATTGCCATTTCTGAATGAAATCTTTGCGATCCAGTGTCGGCTCAGCAATATCGAGTAAAGGGTGCCCAAAGCAATGGGTCTTCATCCCCTCCTTTTTGAAAAAATCTACTTCAAAGGGGAAAAGAACGATCAGCTCGTCAACCAACGCTTTAATTTTGTGAATTCTGTTTTTTTTCCAGGCCCACACTTGCGGCGCGATGTAGAAAATGACCTTAATACCTCTTTTTTTTGCTTCCCCGGCAAACTTCAGATTAAATGCCGGATAATCTATCAGCAGCACTGCATCCGGTTTTTCTTCATCGAGTTTTCTGACCAGGTCATCGAAAACGGCTTTAAGATGTTTGTATACCTTTAGTACTTCAGAAAAACCAATCACCGCGAGGTCCTCCACCCGGTAGAATAGTCGAGCTCCGGCTGCCGCCAAATTGTCCCCTCCAGTTCCGATGATTTCGAGGTCTGGACGCAATAATTTCAGGCGCTGGACGACATTGCCACCATGCAGATCCCCGGACGCTTCTCCTGAAATGACCATCAATTTGCTCATAGGTTGCCTGAATATCTATTGCATCTAATAATTAGCCGGTAGAAGCGCTTCGCTGGTAATACAGCTTTATCTCATCACAGACACGACTGACCTGTCTTTCAGTCAATTCAGGAAATATCGGCAGGCTAAGCAGTTGATCAGCACATTGTTCGGAAACAGGATAACTCCCCTGCTGTTCCTCCCGACCTGCATACGCCTCCTGCAGATGTAGTGGTACAGGATAATGAAACCCTGTATGAATCTCCTGCTGTTTCAAATAAGCAGAAAGCTCATGGGGATCCTGAACCAGTATGACAAACAGATGGAAAACATGACTTGCATAATCGTTTATTACCGGCAGTTTCACCTCGGGAACCTCACTGAGTCCCTCTTGATAAAGCCGGGCTATCTTCTGCCTATTTTCATTCCACTCATCCAGGAAGGGCAGTTTGGCTCTTAACGCAGCGGCCTGTAAATTATCCATCCGTCCATTATAACCTTCTACCAGATGATAGTACTTCTTGCTTTGCCCATGTTCCCGCAAACGCTTTACGGTTGCGGCTATTTTGGGATCAGGCGTAATGACGCATCCCGCTTCCCCAAATGCCCCCAGATTTTTTCCCGGATACATGCTGAAAGCCCCGGCGTGTCCGAGAGTACCGGCCCGTTTACCCTTATAATAGGCCCCATGTGCCTGACAGGCGTCTTCCAGAACCAATAGATGATGCTTTGCAGCAATCGCCATGATAGCGTCCATATCAGCAACTTGCCCATAAAGGTGTACCGGCAGAATGGCTCTGGTTTTGTCTGTTATCTTCTCTTCGATTAAATCCGTATTTATATTATACGAATCAGGGTAGACATCCACAAAAACAGGAACTGCACCCGCCTGTGAAATCGCTTCAGTAGTGGCGATAAACGTGTTAGGAACCGTGATGATTTCATCCCCTTGTTGAATCCCCATCGCAAGCAGTGCAAACAACAGAGCGTCTGTTCCATTGCTGACACCAACCGCATGGGGAATCTGACAAAAACCTGCAAATTCCTTTTCAAATTCGGCCACGTGATTACCACCAGCAAAAGCGGTATTTTGGATGATCTCCATAAACCAGCCATCCATACGGTTGAATATAGGATGAAGAGCAAGATTCAAATTAAGGAAATCAACCCGCTGAGAATCCATCAAAACGTCAATATCCAGGGCCTCCCGACAGTCGATGAAAGCAACCCCTTTTTCATCTTCTTGAGGTTTGGTAACAACCACACGTGGAATCTTAAACATCCTGGCCGCAGCGATCTGCAATCCGGTTTCAAAGCCAACCTGGGACGCAAGGGCCTGTTCGTTGAGGTGTGCGTTATTAGGAATTTGTGCGAGTCCGTCGATTAGTTGTCCGATTTTTTCACTTGAAAAGCCTTGGCTGGCGCAGATTTGAACCGCATGAGCAAGAATCCAGGCCTGGATTCCTGGATCATCCGTGCATTTTTTTATGAGCTGCGTCGCTGCCGTTTCAGGGTTCTGTAGTGCTTCAATCAGTAGATCGTGTGACAGAAGAAGTTTTATCATATCTCTTCCAGATAGATGTTTTTTCCCTGTTGTTTGATGGAAGACTGCGCTGCCTCCAGAATTTTCACAATCTCCAACCCGAATTCACCATCGCTGATCGGAGACTTTCCCTGTCGAATACAATCGACAAAATGCTGGCATTCTGTTTTCAGCGCTTCCGTCTGGTCTAGTTTTGGGGCGTACATATCTCCGGTACGATACTGAATCAGAGCCTGATACAGGAGATCTTTGTCACCTGAGTTCAGCTCCACCCCGGTATCGTATACTTTTATTTTCTCTGTATTTTCCATGTCGTTGTAAACGATCATTTTTTCCGAACCACCAATCATTATCTGCCGGACCTTGATTGGAGAAAGCCAGTTGATATGAAAATGGGCAAAAGTTGAATCGTCATAAAACACCGACAAATATGCTATATTCTCCAGATTGTTTTTAACGTGAGAGACACCGTTTGCACTCACACTGACAGGCTTTTTCCCAATGATGTATTTCATGATGGAGAGATCATGGGGCGCAAGATCCCAGATGACATTAACATCGTTCTGAAACAGCCCCAGATTTACTCGAACCGAATCAAAATAGTAAATATCCCCAATCTGCCCGGAATCAACCAGTTCTTTTATTTTTTTGACAGCACCAGTGTAGAGAAAGGTATGGTCCACCATTATGATCCGATCCATTTTTCTGGCCAGTGCGTTCAGCGCCGCCGCATCCTCGGCCTTATCAGTCATCGGTTTTTCGACCAGTACATGTTTCCCGGCTTCCAAAGCTGCTTTAGCCAAAGGAAAGTGAGTTCCCACCGGAGTGGCGATTGCCACAGCTGTAATTTGGGGATCATCGAGAATCTGTTGATAGTCGGTCGTCGTGATCTCAACATTGGGGAAAAGAGCCTGGACCTTCTCCAGACGGTTTTCATCGAGATCACAAACATATTTTACATGGGTTTCAGTCAACCAGGAAAAATTACGGACTAAATTGGGTCCCCAATATCCATAGCCGACAACAGCAATGTTCATTTTATTCATTTCACGGATTCCTGCATATCTGATCAATTAGTAATTCAGGTCAGTATTTTTTTTGTCAAACTGTCGGTCGTGTTTCACCACTGAATCCCGGATGTGGGCAACAGTGAGAGGGTGTTATCGCTCAATGAGAGTTTCCGTCTATAAGCGTTTTGGGAACAAGAGGTAATTTTGAATAATCCTCTAATTTGAAATGGCATCCATGTGTTTTACTTACTCAGCGGCAAACACCCCGTTCTGAAGATTGAATAAAATCCACGAACATTCCAATATGGGCTGATTCCGGAAATTCCTCTTTCAATTTTAGCAAAGCGACATCTCTTGTCAGGCCATTTTTAAAAAATATTTTGAAGGCCTGGTTAATGATATCGATCTCCTCTGATGTGAATCCCCTGCGATCCAAACCAATATAGTTAACGCCGGCCAGTTTGGCTCGATTTCCTGCTGCGATGGCAAACGGCACAACATCCTGTGTAATCATGCTCTGCCCGCCCACAATCGCATACTCTCCTATCCGGCAAAATTGGTGTACGCCTGATAGTCCGCCGATATTCGCATAATCCTTTACAACCACATGACCACCCAGGGTGGCTCCATTAGACATGGTGACATGATCACCAACAATGCAGTCATGGGCGATATGGCAATACGCCATGATCCAGCCATGATCTCCAAGTTTTGTAGTTCCGCCGCCAACCTCAGTCCCACGATTGATGGTCACATACTCTCGAATCGTATTATGGCTTCCGATTTCAAGATAGGACTGTTCCCCTTGAAACTTCTTATCCTGGGGCTCAAGGCCCAATGATGCGAAGGGGAAAATCCTGGACCCGGCTCCTATCTTGGTCGGTCCTTCAATGACAACGTGATGCGCAATTCGGCAATCTGCTCCAATTTCAACACCAGGGCCAATAACAGAATAAGCACCCACTTCGACACTGCTGTGCAGCTTCGCTTCCGGATCAATGATTGCGGTTTGATGAATCATCTTAAGTTTCTGACTGAAATATTTTTGTTTCGGTGATCTGAAAACAGCGTTTTTCTGCTGATTAACTTTCCGCAGATGGAATTATTGCCAGTTTGAAGTCAGCCCGTGCAACGAGTTTGTCATCCACAAATGCCTCACCCGTTAGAAACCAGATATTCATCTTTCGCTTAATAAATTCGGATTTCAAAATCAGTTGATCTCCCGGAACTACCGGTTTTTTGAACTTAACCTTATCGAATCCCGCAAAGAAGGTTAGATCCTTTCCCTTTGACTCTGACAATGTATACCCGGCAATACCACCTGTTTGTGCCATCGCTTCAACGATCAAGACCCCTGGAAAAATTGGGCTTTCCGGAAAATGCCCCTGAAAAAACGGCTCGTTCACGGTCACATTTTTTAAAGCCGTACACTTCACGCCCTCTTCCAGTTCTAAAACCCGATCGATCAATAGAAAGGGAAACCGGTGTTTCAGTCGTTCTTTAATTTGCAATATATCCAATACCATGGTCATTTTCCTCTTATTCGTTAAATTCAGACGTAATCCCAGTGAGAGTGATTTCCGGGTTTAGTCGGCCACAGTTACTCTATTGACTGAATTTTATTATACCGTTCAGTTGCTTTATCGGTGATATCGATCATTTCATACTTGGAGAAGAGAATGGTCTGTTTGACATTGAATTCCAAGATCAAATCAAAATTCTCCTCCTTTGCTATCTCCTTGATAACCAGGACGAGATCCTTGAAAATTTTAGTTGAATGCCTCATTTCATCCTGGCGCATGCTTTTTTTTGCCTTGCCAAGGTCATCCCTCAACTCTTTTTTGAGCCTGACGATCTCCTGTCTTTTAATATTTTTGGCAGTCTCATTCAGCATAATGCTATTCTTCAACTCTGCCTCTTTCTTGAGCAGATCTTGCTCCTTAGCCTTTAACAGCCCCTGGGTGCGTTGCGCCTGAACCTCCAGAAACTTCTTCGATCGCTTACCCTCATTGGAAAGATTGATCGCTTTGTTCATATTGACATATCCTACTTTCATCGCAACCTGCCCAAATACGGATGTTGCCAGTAGGATAAAGATTGTGACCAGAATTATTTTTTTCATATTTCGCCTCGATCTGTTGAGAAAAAGAGGGCTATCACCCCACAGGCCCCTCGGACCTGTAATAAGACTGATTAGCACCCAAGATCGACATCCGTCTTAAAAGCAAAATCAGCCCGGTCATGAAGCAACCTAACCTTAGATGTTGCCTTTTTTCTGTCAGATAGTCAATGAGCCCACCTGATCAAACCATCTCCGATTGTCCTTCGCAAAAGTCAGGTATGACAAAGCTTGAATCGAGTTTTCAGATCGAACCCTGATTGCCGATCAGACATTTCTCGCACAGGTACAAATTTCCGATTAATTAAAATATGAGGATGAATATGTCATAAAAAGCATGTGTCAGGCACACCACAGCAAACCCCCTGACGGAATACAGGGTTGTGAACCACAATCCGGCCAGAAACCGAAATAAAAAAGAATAAATTTCAAATGCATCCCCCGCACTACCGACGTAATGTGCCAGAGAAAACAAAAATGAGGCGAGGATAACGGCCACCACGATTGAAAGCCATTTGAGCGGAATCAGCTTATGACAGATCCAGATCAGTGCCGAAGTCAGGATCACACGAAAAAAAAGCTCTTCAAACAATCCAGCACCAATTGCCAGACCAAGATCGCCAATAATGGAGCCGGATATGCTACCGGTCACCAGAAAAAGTTGGGCAATAATTGCCTGAATCAACAGACCGGAAATAGCTCCCCAGACAATGGATTCAAGGATGAGTAGCAGAAAAACATTTTTACGAACCGCCAATCCTGGCTTGTAGAAAAGAGGAACCGCCAGAATAGCCGCTGTAACCATGATGAAACTGATATAATAGTGGGAGATGCCCAGAAAATTGAGTAGTGTTCGAAACCAGGCTTCCGGAGCGTTCCGAATAACAACATTTGAAGTGTTTTCCCAGATGATCAGAATTTCATACAACAGCAGCATGATTAAGGTCACAACTGCGCCGTAGAACCTGTGAGAAGAGGTTTTTAAATAGTTCGAGACCATCTTGACTGGCAAAGCCAGCTCTACCAGTTAGCTGTTTTCTGAAGCGGGTTGAGACCTTTTGATAAGAAAGAAGGACAATCCGAAAAATAACAGTGCCGCAAGCATGATGGCCGGATAGTAGAATTGTTCCCGGGAAATTGGAATATTCTTGATCACTACGGCGATTTCTCTTTGATCTTCTTCAAGAAAAATTGTTTGCGAATCATATTGTTTATTACTGAAACGTTTTACCTGCCTGACAATTCTGGCTGCAGCAAGCTCAGGCGGCCTGTCAAAAGAGAGATCCAGCGTATTGACCGGAGCGATGATCTCCATCTCGCCAGTCTGAGGTAGCAGATGATTTAAGAATACAACCGACCGCTTATTCACAGGAAGATCATAACTGAAATAAAGTTGATTATCTCCTGGTGGCACAAGCAGTCTGAACAGAATTTTATCCGATTCCCTCGTCGCATTGAAACGGTTCTGCCCTTTAAATAACTGAAAGTTCTCAGCTTCGGCAGGAATCCGTTTTATAATCGGCTCACTGTCGGTATTCACCATGGCGTTTGATTTGTTTGAAAACCTAATAATTTCGGTTATTCGCAAAGCAGATTCCATGGCGTCAACAACCAGAATATCCCTGCCGAAATCAAGATATGTCGCCCCCTTCTTAATTGTTGGTAAAATGAGTCGCATCGACTTCACGAACTGACCTTTCTTAAACTTGAATGGCTCAGAACTGGTCGTCGACTTTTCAGTCATGGCCTCAATTCGAAAAAAAGAGTTAGCTTCCGCTGGCTCAATTATAAACTCGTACCGACCTTGTTCATCTGACAACCCTTGTTTCAGCGGACTGATTGTCGGTTGTCCCTGCATAACGATTTTCATCAACAGGACAACCGCTCCACCAGCAGGTTTCTGCTTTTCGGTCAGGATTGTTCCCTGAATTTTATATGTCTCTGCCGCCTGAACCGAGCACCAGGACATTAGAATCAGCAACAAAATGCCCATCCGCATATGGAGGAGCCGATAGCCTGAATTCGTTTCCATAAAATGCTTAGATCGTAATGATAAATTAGGAAAACATCCTTTAGTTACATCGCTATGTGAGTATCCGTCTCTTTAAGATCGCCCAAACAGCTACTCTTTATGCAGTAAACGGTAAAATTTCTGCCCGTTTACTTAGCCTTCTGTTTGTTATTGTAGGAGGCTTCAACAAATCTGTAAAACAACGGATGGGGTTTTGTGGGTTTTGATTTAAATTCGGGATGATACTGTACCGCGATAAACCAGGGATGCTCTTTCAACTCTATGGTTTCAACGAGATCCAGATTCAAGTTTTTGCCCGACATCACGAGTCCTTTTTCTTCCAGCAAAGGCACGTACTTGTTATTCACCTCATAGCGGTGGCGATGCCGTTCTGAAATCTCATTGCTTCCATAGATTTCTGCTATTTTACTGCCAGGCACGAGAGTCGCCGGATAAGCGCCCAGCCTCATGGTTGCTCCCATATCGGTTACACTTTTTTGTTCAGCCATCAGATCAATCACATTATCCTTGGCGTTTTGATCAATCTCTGCTGTGTTGGCTTCTGTCAATCCCAAGATATTGCGAGCATATTCAATAATGGCAACCTGCAAACCAAGGCAGATCCCAAAATAGGGAACACTGTTTTCCCGTGCAAAACGAATCGTTTCAATTTTACCTTCAACACCCCTCTCGCCAAAACCACCGGGAATAAGGATCCCGTCACAGCTTTCCCAGGCTTTTGCACCATTCTTCTCGATTACGGCTTCGGAGTCGATATACTCAATATTGACTTTCAGATTCTGTGCAACTCCAGCGTGAGTCAATGCTTCATGCAGACTTTTATAAGAGTCTTTCAATTCCACATATTTCCCAACAACACCAATATTTACTTCATCTTTTGGATTTTTATAGGAATGTACAATGTCCGCCCAGATTTGCAGATTTGAACGTTTGGTCCACAACTGAAGAAACTCGACGATCTTGTCATCCAGCCCTTCATCATGAAACCGGAGTGGCACTTCGTACACGCAGTCCACATCGATAGCCTGAATGACCGCGTCAAAAGTCACATTCGTAAAAAGTGCAATTTTTCTTCGTATGTCATCGTTCAGGTCTCTATCCGTTCGACAAAGCAATATGTCAGGCTGAATTCCAATCTCTCTGAGCTTAGTCACACTGTGCTGGGTGGGTTTGGTTTTCAGCTCTTCTGCGGCAGGTATATATGGAATTAAAGTCAGGTGGATATAGAGCGTTTGGCTCTGTTTCAATTCGTGCCCGACCTGACGAATTGCTTCCAGAAATGGCAGAGACTCAATATCGCCAACAGTACCGCCAATTTCAATTAGTGCCACATCAAATCCTTCTGCCGCTTTATAGATATTCTTCTTAATCTCGTCAGTTATATGAGGGATCACCTGGACAGTTTTCCCAAGATACTCACCTCTTCTTTCCTTTGTGATAACTGAATTATAAATTTGCCCGGTCGTAAAATTGTTCTTCCTGCTGGTAACAATATCCGTGTACCTTTCGTAATGTCCCAAATCCAAATCAGCCTCATAACCATCTTCGGTCACAAAAACCTCACCATGTTGAAACGGGCTCATTGTTCCGGGATCGACGTTAATATAAGGGTCCAGCTTGACTATGGTTGCCTTTAGACCTCTGGATTCCAGTATAGCGCCTATTGAAGCCGCAGCAATACCTTTCCCCAGCGAAGAAACAACACCTCCTGTGACAAAAATCAGTTTTGTTTTCATATCCTGATACCCAGTTATTTTATTTTAGTTTAATGCTAAAAGCCGATATAATTACCCCGAAAAGTTTTTCCCGAATATTCCCCCTTGTGCGGAAGTCGGTGTAGATATTGTTCTGGAAATAACTTTTCTGAATAATCATACAACTCAGATCAGACAATCTTGACTGCAGCGCAATATTTCTGAAAACGATCAAGTCCGCCATCGAAATAACGGTTTGTGACCTAATTCGTCCTGACAGTTGGTTTCATTTCCTTCAGGACAGGAGCCAGATACTGTCCGGTATAGCTACGCTGTGATCTGCAAATTTTTCCCGGTGGGCCTGCAGCAACCAGTTCCCCTCCTTTTTCTCCACCTTCTGGACCCAGATCAAGAATCCAGTCGGCGTTTTTTATTACATCCAGATTGTGTTCTATTACCACAATCGTGTTTCCCAAGTCCACCAAACGTTGTAAGACGTCCATCAGCCGGGAAATATCCTGAAAATGCAAGCCGGTTGTCGGTTCATCCAGAATATAAAAAGTTTTCCCTGTGGATCGCTTGCTGAGTTCAGAAGCCAGCTTGATTCTTTGCGCCTCACCCCCAGATAGAGTAGGAGAAGGTTGTCCCAGCTGTATATATCCCAGTCCAACATCTTGTAGGGTTTTGATTCCGGGATAGATCTGTTTATGATTTTTAAAAAATTCGCAAGCCTCTTCCACTGGCATTGCCAGAATTTCAGCAATGCTTTTTCCCCTGAATTTAATTTGCAGGGTCTCACGGTTATATCGCTTTCCTTTGCAAATCTCGCAGGGAACATGGACATCCGGTAGAAAATGCATCTCTATAACCTTAACTCCCTGACCTTGGCACGCTTCACACCGCCCCCCTTTCACATTGAATGAAAACCGCCCCTGGTTATATCCTCTGACCTTTGCTTCCGGGAGTTGTGAAAAAAGGCGCCTGATCCCATCAAAAATACCAGTATAGGTTGCGGGATTGGAACGGGACGTCCGCCCGATAGGTGACTGGTCAATATTAACGACTTTGTCGATCAGCTCCAGTCCTTTGAGTTTGGAAAATTTCCCGGGAATCACCCGGCTACCATTCAGATTTTTCTGGATTCCTTTAAGGAGGCATTCATTTACCAAACTGGATTTCCCGGAGCCGGAAACTCCGGTGACACAAATTAACGAGCCCAGTGGAAAACGAGCAGTGATGTTTTTCAGGTTGTTTGCGGCTGCACGCTCGATGATAATCGCACCATTTTGTTTTGAATGGGTGCGGGCTTTAGAAAACCCAATCTGTTTCAACCCGCTGAGATATTGAGCGGTCAGGGAAGAATTTCCGTTAATAATTTCCTCAGGAATTCCCTCCGCAATTATCCTGCCACCGTGTTCTCCTGCGCCGGGTCCCATATCAATTAAGTAATCGGCATGTCGAATCACCTGTTCATCGTGTTCCACAACGATGACCGTATTTCCTAGATCTTTTAACTGCATCAATGTTTTCATTAAACGGAAATTGTCCCGTTGATGCAACCCGATGGTCGGTTCATCCAAAACGTAGGTCACCCCAACCAGTTTGGCCCCAACCTGACTGGCCAGTCGGATTCTTTGTGCCTCGCCACCTGAGAGGGAACTGGTTGATCGGTTCATTGTCAGATATTCCAATCCAACATTTTTTAGAAACCCCAGCCGCTCCAAAACAGCCTTTTTAATCGGTTCAGCAATCTGCTTCTTTTCATTTTCCAATTCCAGATTAGAAAAATAGGCGTGGGCCTTTTCAATAGTCATTTCAGTAATCTGGTAGATGTTCAAGTCATTAATCCGCACGGCCAGCGCACCCGGGTTCAACCTCTGCCCCCCACAACTCGTGCAGGGAAGAGTGGTCATGAATTCATGGATTTTTGCCTTTTGTGATTCTGAATCGGTTTGGTGAAACCGTCTTTGCAAATTGGGAATGATACCTTCATATTCGGAATAGGACCGGGTTTTCACATCATTGCCATAGAGTACCTGGTTTCTTGTTTTCTTCGGAATATCTCGCCAGGGGGTAGATATTGAGATTTCAAAATGACGGGCGAGTTTGCGGATTGAACTACTATAAAATCCACCCAGTCCAGACCCACAACGCTTCCAGGCCTTAATGGCCCCGGCCTCCAGGCTCAGGGAGGTATCTGGAATAACCAGATCCACAGACGGTTCCATCAGAGTCCCCAGTCCCATACAGGCCGCACATGAACCAAAAGGACTATTGAAGGAGAAAAGACGCGGAGACATCTCATCCAGCACAGACCCATGGTCTGGACAGGCAAATTTTTCACTAAAACTCTCTTCCTTTTTTTCGCCTGAACCTTTGTCTTCCTGCAAAACCACAAGCAGCCCATCACCTAACCTCAGAGCCGTTTCAATGGAATCGGTCAGACGAGTTGCGATCTCTTCTTTGATAATCAGACGATCAATAACCGCTTCGATTGTGTGATTATAGCTTTTTGTCAGAGGTTTTACTGTTTCAATTTCCTGTATTTCGCCATCAACCCTCAGTCGTGTGAATCCTTCCCGTTTAACATAGTCGAAAACCTCACGGTGTTCTCCTTTCTTACCACGTACCAATGGCGCCAGAATATGCAAGCGGGTCCCTTTTTTGAGTGCCATCAAATGCATGACAATATCCTCGGCAGACTGCGAGACGATAGAATGGCCACAGTCCGGACAGAACGGAGTTCCTGCCCTTGCGTACAAAACTCTGAGATAATCGTAAATCTCCGTAGTTGTTGCGACGGTTGAGCGGGGTGTTGCTTTACCGGTACGCTGTTCAATGGATATCGTCGGGGTTAAGCCTTCTATGGATTCCACCGCGGGCTTCTGCATCTGATCCAGAAACTGCCGAGCATAAGTGGAGAGCGATTCGACGTATCTTCTTTGTCCTTCCGCATAAATCGTATCAAAAGCCAATGAAGATTTCCCGCTGCCCGACAGTCCGGTAATTACCACCAGGCGATTTCTAGGGATATCGACATCAACATCTTTCAAATTGTGTTCATGTGCTTTTCTTACGCGAATGCATTGAGACAGAGGCAGTTTATCGGTGTCTTGCTGTTGGTTCACAATTTTCTGAGAGTAATTTGTTCAAATTAACTTTAATCTTGCACAAAGTATTTATTATTCACTCTTAAATTCGAAGTATCAACTCCAAATTCTCAATTCGTATTGGGTTTAGAAACCGTTACAAAACTTGACATTTATCATGTTTAAAGATCTAATACAGAAACACAATCACGCAATCAAATCTAATCAAAAAGATCATATATTAACAATCAGATGATGACCATGGATACAGATTTGCGCCTGGCTGAATTCATCAGCCTAGATGGAATAGAATCGCTGAATCACTTCCCGTATTTATTACTCATTCTTTTGGTTTTATTACTGATGTGGGTGGGGAAAAAGATCTTCGACTTTTTTACCAGCTACTCAATCGAGCATCAGTTGGTGAAAGAAGATAACAAAGCAATTACCATCTGCTTTGTGGGATACCTGGGTGGTGTCGCTTTAATTCTGGAAGGGGTTCTGGAAGGTGGTGACGGACACTTACTGAAGGAACTACTGGATATCACAATCTGGGGTTTGATCGGCATTTTGCTGCTCAATCTTGCAGGTAAAATTAATGACCGGCTTATCCTACGCCGTTTCAACAACGTCGATGAACTTCTCAACAGGCAGAATATCAGTGTCGGTGTTGCTATGGCTGGCGGTTACCTGGGAAGCGCAGTCATTATAAGGGGCATTATCATCGGTGAATCACTGGGATGGATTTATGATATTGGGCTGACCTTGTTTTATTTTGTGCTGGCTCAACTATTCTTTTATCTGTCAGCGGTTCTGCACCAAATCGTCACCCGCTACGATTTTCACAAAGAAATTCATGAAAGTAATGTGGCAGCTGGTATTTCTTTCGGGTCTACACTCGTCGCAGTCGGTATATTATTATCCATACCACTGCGTACTTCATATTCGCTGATTGTTTTTGTCGCCTGGTTTGTGCTGGGCAGTGCGGTCATGGCATTCTTCCGCTTTGTAATGGACCGTATCATTATTCCACAAGAGAAACTTGATGAGGAGATCCATCTAGACCAGAATTGGGGCATCGCCCTATTGGAAGGGTGCTTTGCCATCGCGGCGGTCATCACGTTGCAGAGTGTTTTTATTTAATAAACCATCGTCTCAATCCGTTCATGTCTGACAGCAAACCTATTTCACTGGATCAATTTCGAAAAAGAAAAGAGAAAGAGGCTGCCGAGCAGTACTACTTCGGGAAAATGGTCTGGTTGCACTGTCCTAAATGTGAAACCCTCGAGTACACAGAGATCATTTCGCCCAATGGCCGCATGCATAAATGCGGCACGCTGATCGAGGAAAAAGAAGTTGAATTGGACCTGCGAGCTGAAATAACCATTACCGAGTACAATCTGACAATCATTGAGGGGTTGTTGAAAAAGAATAGCGGCTTTAAGCTGGTAAAGATCATTTCGAAAACTCTGGATAGAGCATTGATCGCTCTCAAGGCATCTGAAACGGCCTATCGGGAACGCCTTTTACTTGCTGCCGGTATGATCGTTCCACCTTACCCCGACGAGATTGAATCACTAAAGGACAAGCTGCCAATAAAGGACACAAACCAGCTGGGTCTGATAATATCTGAATTCAGATTCGAGCCGGAAAGAAGATTTAGCAAATTTAAATCGCCCACGAACAAGTGATTGAAAAAGGCTTCGTTTCCGATAAGGCCTGATCTGATTGGAAAGATGTTGTAAATCTGCTTTTCACCTATTTATTCTTCGTCTGAAAATAAAGTATAGAGATACTGGATAATCCCTGCTATAATCTAATCAACTGATTAATAAAACACAACCATCTCTCATCTCGACTGCAGCTAGCTGCCCAGAAAAAAAAAATTCAACATCCCCCTCGCCCCCTTAAAATGGAGAATCATCGGGAAAATCTATTCTGACCAGCTTAAAAACCTCTACAGGAACGGTTAATTTGATACTTGTAACCCCTTGTCAATGAACTTATTTACCAGGAATTTTTATGATCAAAGCAAATAAAACACTGAATGCTATTTCTAAAATCTTTTGTGAGGTTACAAAGGAGTTGTTAGAATCAATCACCCAAAAAAATGTCACTTACGCCAAAACCATCCAGAAGATCCCGCTTGTCCATCTAAGACCGGATATCGGATGTTTTGTCCTTTTCAGTGGAGACTATGCCGGCCTGATGATCATGAATTTTACAGCAGAAGCCGCGATGTCAATATACCGAAATCAGATGATCAACATGGGACTGCCTGAGGAAGAGCTGGCCGTGGAATACACAGCTGACGAAATCGTAGACAGTATTGGTGAACTGATGAATCAAATTATCGGTTCTGTGAGAAGGCAAATCGAAGCTCAGTACGACCTGGTTTCATCAAATACTCAGCCCAAAGCCATTGCCCTGACAACATCGATTGTCCTTTCGATCGATACCCCTGAATTCGACAAGGATCTTTGCAGGAAACTCTCGTTCAAGATTGAAGGACATCCGTTTCATATCGAATTATCCATGGAAAAAACAGAGTTTGTGGCACTGGACGGGGAAGATGTACATGCAGTGAAAATAGGGTCTGGCGCGGCGAGTGAAAACGGCTTCGATTTTGATGCGATGAAAGAAGCGGCAGACAAAACGAAACCAAAAACAACGCAGGGCAATCAGGACATCGACTTCGATGCTCTTTTTGATGCCAATAAGTGAGATTGATAACCTTGATATCAGATAATCCTGAACGATAAGATCGTTAATTCTCCGATATCAAGGTTTTTTTCTGGTTTCAGATATTTAACCCGCACAGTTGACCGGATATTCACCGTCGCTTTACCCACCTGGACCCGAAATCGGATGAAAAGATTCTTTGAATTGGGTTTGAAAAGGGACAGTTCCTTGTCTTCCAAATTTACGCCAGCAGCTATAAGGGCATCTTTCCAAATTCGCCCAAAGTCTTTTGCTGGAAAGGGTGTTTTTACTTCACTGGGGCCGGATAAAAGGTTAGGACTCTCTGATATTTGCTGTTCTTCAATGAGCTTCCATATCTCATTTTGTCGCTCAAACACATTGGGATATCCAGCAACATTTTCATATCGGTTCAGAAAATCTTTTATTTCTTTCTCTCGATTCAAATTGATATCGATATACTCATCATATTCACCTAATACTCTGAAATTGTTTTCCAGGTATTCCGCCGTTATCCCAAGGACGCGAAAAGCGGGCAACAGCCTTACCTCAGAGAGCCGGTCAAACTCCCTGTTTTTTACACTGAATGACGGTTCTTCACGATAATACTGTTCAGCATCGTACAGGAAGACCTTATCCATATCCTGGTCTCTGTCTACCCAATCGTTTATCGCACTTAAGGCTTCATTCTCGTTTTCTCCTGAAGGATCGTCATAACCTCCGAGCAACTTTCTGTTTATTCTGACCATGTTTTTAAACACAGTCACACGAGGGGCAACACCGTCGCCAATTCTTTGATTGAGATTAAAACGGTGATCGATAGGAGTGACCTCCTGAATCCGGAAAAAACCATTTCCGAGAGAAAAATCGATCCCCTGCCAATAGCTGCGATTACCCAGCAGAGCAATCAACCCTTGCTCTTTGATAGAAATCAGAATCACCTTAAAAACTGACCGTGAAAGACTCTCAGCCTGAAACCGTTCCAGATTGTTTCCCAGATGGGCAACCTCGATGGATCTCTTTTCAAAATTCTTCATCAAGGCTATGGAGAGCAGCAAAATCACAGACAAAGATATTAACAACGCCACACCCCGTTGGTGATCCTGACGGCCCCTATGTGCTAATTTGCTTACTTCCATTTGATATTAGCTCCCATAGCCGGCTGCAGATTAAGCTGGAATTGTGTCTCAAAGTTCTCTCCGCTTGAATCCTGCAGTTTCAGAGTCACTGACACACCCGCCGGGATACCTTTCGCTTCCTTAAACTCCCGCTGTATCTCTTCAGTTCCCCACTCTTCAATGGGTTCAGCACTGTTCTGCCTGTAGTATTTGAGATCAAAAGCAACGACATTTTCAGATAGCGCATGGGAGATGCTTCCATCCCCATCCTTGATATCTGCGTCGATATAGAACTGCTCCCTGCGTTTGAATTGAAAGTGATTATCCTCCACTTCCTCGATGTAGTAGCTCACCTCATGAATCTCAGGATCTTTTTCCAATGGAAGTCCACGGAAAAACCTGGCCGGGCGGTTAACATGCAGATGGATCTGGTCGCTGTCAATATCACCATTTTGCTCATCGATACCCACAATTCCACTTTGTCTGCCATCGAAATCATACTCCGAGGATTTCTTATCCCAGGACTTCAAGTATACCGCAGACTGAAGATCCTGCCGTAGCAGTAGTTCGAGAATTCTTGCTTCCTGCCTGAGGTCCAGAGTTGAGCCAAAACGATTGCTTTGATCTTTAAACTGAAAGAAGACATTCATCAGTAATCCCATGATCGCGGCAAAAATACTCAAGGTCAGCAGAAGTTCCAGCAAGGTAAACCCATTTTTCTTCATTCATCTCCTCCCACAAAGCACACTGGATTCAAAAGCGTGGTCCCCTTTGCCTCTGGGATTCTTCCAGCTGATGCGGTATGAGATGCGGGCAACCTGTATCAACCCCAGAAATATGTCTTCTTCAATGACTGTTCTCTGCCAGTTGTCTCCAGCAAGACTATGGTCGTCTGCAAAAGTGCCCTCATCCGATTCCGGTATCATGGTCGCACAGGAGCGCTCCGCGACTGACAATTCATTCATCACAACCCGTTGTACCAGTTGCTGCTTCCCCGTTTTTTCCAGAAAATAAGCGGTCTCGGCCTGTGATTGAATAATGACTGTCAAAAGAATGGAAAGAAGCGAAAACGCGATCAAGACCTCAAGCAGTGTAAAACCGATCTGAATTTTTAAAGGTGACCCTGTGGGCATCATATTCCTTTTTCAACACATTTCCAGTCAACAATTTGATTCATTGCAAAGACAGAACATCCTACAATCAGAACCCCTTTAAAGAGGGGTTTCTTTCCCAATCACCATTTTTCCCATAATGTTGACGACTGAAAGTGACAACTGGTTCTGCTTGTCTTTTAGTCGGAGGGTAAAAAGGTCGACAAATCCCGAAGAATCGATGAGGATCTGAAACTGTTGTCCAAATATCTTGTCGAAGGTAATCTTACGACCTGCAAATTGGTAGTTTTCATCAGCGTTTTCCAATCTCGAAACGGCAGCAAGTTCAACTGGCGGCTGAATCGAGATCGGTTTTTTAAACCGACTATGGGGTGAGTATTGCTGCGGTTGATCGGCTTTTGATGTTAAGACGGTATATTCGGACTTCTGCGTATTAAAAATAAGTTTGTGATTTTCTCCATTCAAAATCGCCTGAAGTCTCAGTTCGTCGATCAAGTGAGCTAACTTCAAGGTTTCCAGCTGCAGTTGATTTTCAATCAGGCTGGAGAAACGGGGTAGGGAGAATCCGAGCAGGATCATCATGATAAACATGATAAGACTTAACTCCAGAAGCGAAAAACCCGGCTTTTTCAACTGTTGATGGTTGACCATATCGACAATCTATTCTAGGGGGATATCCGCATTGATACCATCTCCACCCTCTACACCATCAGCTCCCAGACTCTTCAGCGCTATAGATTTTCCTTCCGACTGGTAAACGTAATCATTTTCCCAAGGGTCCTTGGGAATCTTTGTACTCCTCAGATAGGGACCCCGCCAGTTTTTTGGTATTGATCCGACGACCGGTTGTTTCAGGAGTGCATCCATCCCTTGTTCCGTCGAAGGATAAGCAGAATTGTCCAGATGATAAAGGTCCAGTGCACCGACCAGGCTTTTCATTTGAATCCTGGCCTGGTCCACTTTCGCCTCGTCCAGCTTTCCAAAAAGCATCGGTCCGACAATTGCGATCATACCTGCCATAATGACAATAACAATCATTATTTCAATGAAGCTGAAACCGTCCTGCTCAGTTTTACAGACAGCATCTGTTTCTCTCGCACAGAAAATCTTCGTTTTCATATCCTTATTTCCCGGGTTAACCATTGATAAATCATGAAGTCACTGGTTTATAAAATCCCATAAATTTAGGATTGAAGTCAAATGATTGACGCAATTTCTACAATTTTATTTTTGATAGTTTCACCTGCTGAGGAAATATAGCATATCATTTGCATTTCCTTGTGAAAACAGTTAACACTTATAGCGTCGACTATCTTATATCTGTCTGATATATCAATTGTCCCAGTTAAACGAAACAGCCCGATGAGATTTATACAATCATTTCCGCGAATACTGATCATTTCAGTATTGTGCTTTTATTCCGTTTCCGCTGTATTTGCTCAAAACACTGGATACCTTGAAGATAATAGTGATTCCTTATGGGAAGAGCAAGGGTATCTCGACTCTACCGGCAGAGAATTTGAAACGAGTGACAGCCAGTATGTCGGGGAACAGGAAATCAAGGAAGCTGAAGAAGCGAGAAGAAGATCCGGGCTTCCCAGTGTTGATCTAGCGGCAGCACTGGAACAGGATAAAGAATTAATGCCAGACAACATCATCTACGGTATCGGAACCGGCGCTGTTATAGGTGGGTGGTTGGCACTTGTACAGGGAGAGAATGCTCGTGATAACGTCCGTTTTCTCAGTGTCGGGATTATCAGCGGAGTGCTACTCGGTATGGCAGTAGGGACCAAGTCATTATATATTGAACAGAATCAACCCATATCCCGGCTGGAGAATACCGATGTTCAAGCGCCAGGAAAGGCAACCTCACCACCGTTCCATATCGATTTCATCAGAAAACAAAAAGAAACCCTTGCCCAGCTCAATTTCCAAATAAAGTTTTAAGGGTCTCAATAATCAGGCCCCGTTGTCTAACTAGATGTTGATGTCAGTTCATCAAGGACCGCCTGCTGTTTCTCCCAGTCAGTCAGTGTATTATTCAATTCAAGGTTCAACAATTCCTTTTGATCCAACAAAAGTCGTAACTGGGGACTGTTATCCGTTTTGTAGAGATCATCATTCATCATTTTCTCATCAATCCCACTGATTTGTTCTTCCAGTTCCGAAATACGCACTTCACTTTTTTGCACTCCCCTTTTCATTTTACTGATATTTTTGCTTTTTTCTTTCCATTCCTTATTTGAGATCGTTTTTATCTGACGATGATTTGTTTTTTTAGATTTGGACGGTGTCAGCGAGCGGTCGAGATAATCTTCTCCCTGTTTTTCGAGATACTCGCGATAACTACCCGGAAACAGGTCAAAACCATTCGGTTTCAGTTCCAAAATTCCGGTTGCGAAACTTTCAATAAAACGACGGTCATGACTGACACAGACGACAGTCCCCGAATAAACCTTCAACGCTTTCCCCAATGCCTCTAAAGACTCTATATCCATATGGTTTGTCGGTTCATCCAGCAACAGCAGATTCGGCTTTTGCAACATCATCCCCGCAAATATCAGTCTTGCCGACTCGCCCCCGCTCAAAGCCGCAGTTGATTTGTCCGCATCATCTCCCCTAATCAACACTCTTCCCAGTAATCCTCTGATCAAACTAATCGTTTCCCCCGGGGAGAAAGTGTAAAGCCATTCATAGGGGGATGTATTATCAGGAATGATATCCTGGTGATCCTGAGGACAATATCCAGCGTAAACCTCATGTCCAGGCTCCACTCCGCCCTGGGTCGGTTCTATAATTCCGGCAACAAGCTTCAAGAAGGTTGACTTGCCAATCCCGTTCGGGCCGATAACAGCCAGTTTTTCTCCACGGTTGACACTAACCGAAAGATTTTCCAGGACTTGAGTAGAATCGTATTTTTTAGACAGTTTTTTTGTTGAAAAAGCGATTTTCCCCGAGGGCCGACAAATATCGAACGCGAAAAAAGGAGATAAACGGGAGGAGCGCTTGATGACAATTTCATCCATACGATTGAGCTGCTTTGATTTACTATTTGCTTGGCGGGCTTTTGTGGCTTTTGCTTTAAAACGGTCAATAAACAGCTGCAGGTCCTCTCTCTTCTTCTCCTGCTTTGAAATTTCCATCTCTTTCTGAGATATTTCCAACTCCTTTTCTCTTTTATACTGATCGTAATTGCCCTTATAAATTTTTATCTCTTCATAATCGATATCAACTACGTGGGTTGACACACGATTCAGAAAATATTGATCGTGTGAAATGATCAGACAGGTACCAGGAAACCGGTTAAGATACTCCTCTAACCATACGATGGAAGCAATATCCAGGTGGTTCGTCGGTTCATCCAGCAGAAGAAAGTCGGGTTCACTGAAAAGGCATTGGGCCAATAATACTCTCAGCTTATACCCCCCCGACAACGTACTTAAAGTGTTTTTCTGGTTTTCCGGGAGAATCCCCAGCCCTGCCAACAGTTCTGATGCTTCGGCTTCAGCCTGGTATCCATTGTGATCCGCGATGACAATCTCAAGGTCCGCAATCCGCTTGCCGATCTGTTCTGTCACCTGCTTCCCCTCGCTTAGACTGCTTTTTTCGTTCAGTGCCTCCCACAACGCTTTTTTCCCCATCAGAACAACATCAATAATGGGATGCTGTTCAAAGGCAAAATGGTTTTGTTTCAGGATTCCCAGTTTCAATGCAGCCGGAAAATTGACCGTTCCCTGTTCGGCTACGATTTCTCCAGAGAGAATCTGCATCAAGGTAGACTTTCCTGATCCGTTCGCGCCCACCAATCCATAATGGTTTCCATGATTCAGCTGAAAATTCGCCTGTTCAAAAAGGGTTTTTTCACCAAAATGCATACCCAGATCTGTCACACTAATCATATTCAAATATAAAGATTTCAAGTTTACAATATTTCAGATATTTTTTATCCTCATTCTGTCAAATTGATCTGATTTAGACAATCCATGGGGTTAACATTCTTTATTTGAGGTTTTCCAAAGATCCAATAAAATCTGTGTCACGGGAATATCGACAGATGCTCACCCGTACACATAGAAAGTCTGCAAAGATTACAGCAGGCACATTCATCCTGTATTAAATAATTAATTGATTGAAAAAATGAGTTGTGTAAGGATGAGGTCAAATGTCTTTTTGCAGGTTCCATTGAGTCCCAGACCGGTGAAATCAATATTCATACCGGAAAAAAAATGATCCTCCTGGCCAAAAACGAAACTTGTTTTTACAAACCTTTCCCGCTAGGCATGGGATTTGCTGGAATTAGTTTTTAGTTAAAAACAAAGCATTACGGGTAGTATCATCCACAATAGCTTGAGAATGGGAAAATATTGCTGGCAAAACCAAATCCTCACATCAGGACAATGTCCGGTGGCAACTTTTAAAAACCAGCTGCCTGTCATTTTTCTGATACTGCTGGCTTTCCTGTTTATGACACTCGACGTCAATGCCCAGGAGGAAGCCTCCCCCGCCCCCACAGGTGGAAGCACACAAAGCAATTCTGGAATTGGCATCAATGCCATTGCCTTACATACACCCCAGGAAGAAGACCTCTCTGATAGTGGTGGAAATGGGAATATCGACAAGTTCGAGATTTATTTCGATTGGGAATGGCTGAGGGTGGGATTCAACATGACAAATGCCGCACTTGATTTTACTGCCTATAATAACAGCTGGGAGACACACCTCAAAAAAAACACAACATATGTGGCTTACCGTCTTTCCAGCGCAGAAGGGCAATCAACGTGGGATCTATTCATGCTTGCCGGTCTGGCTTATACAGAAGCCTCTTACATGATTACCAGTACGATCCGTCAGTCATCCTCTGACGTAGGCTATGTGACAGGGGGCGGCGTATTTTACATCATGGGAGGTTTCTCCCTGGGCCTGGAGATTTTGACAATATCGACCCAAGGCAAATTTGATGGGATAAAGATCGCAACTGGATCGACGCAGGTCTTATCGGGATTCAAATACAATTTTTAGAGCTTTTTAACCGTTTTTGAAAAATTTAAACCAGGAAAATGAAAAAAGACACCCTCAAGTACGTTATTTATCTTTTTTTGATTCCCTGGAGCTTCCTGCTGATATCCGCCTGCAAAACAGATAATGCTCTTCAGTCATCACTGACCAGTTACGCCCCCCTCCTCAGCCTTTCAAAATACATCAGTTACAATTTGACTTCATCAAGCCAGGTGAAAGGAGTCCACACTGTGTCGCTGACAGGCACACAAAGTTTTGATTCCAATTACTGGGGTTGGGAACAACCGACGTCTATATTAAGTAACAGTGACAAAACAATCAGTACAATTTATGAACTCAGCAGTACGGTCCCGCCCGGCCCACAAAACATCAACTCCTATTCAAACAATCTACCTTTTTCTGATGGCACATTTCCCACAGCCAGGGCCTATACCGGTATCATCAGACCTTTAAGTTTTGCGAGCATCAAAAGAACATTATACAACGCTTCAGGCGAATTGACATTTGACAATATGCTAAGTACCTATTTCCTGACTTATGACGCAACATCCGATCTGATTCAGAGCTATTCAATTTTAAACCAGAACAACACAACCGATTCCGTCACGTTGAACACATACGGATTTTCTGGAGACCCAAGATCCTATAGCACTTATTACCCGTCCAGTTATACAAAAAAAACGGGGTCAAATAACACCCTGGTCGGTTCTGTCACAACGGCAATCGCTGTGGGTAGTGGTGCCACTTTCCCGACGGAAACACATACCTATCAAAGATTTGACGAAAATGGAGACCTGGGTAGTTTTGATGCTTCTGGCGACCTGGGTTACCTTGCTTCAGATTTTTTCGATGATGCCAACAGTCAAACCATCGTTAAAATTGTGACGACAGTGACCTATTATCCAACAGCATCTGGAGATATCTCTGCAGATTCAATCGTAACTGAAACCATAAAATACGCCAGCAGCACAAACAATGTTTACAGAGAAGTGACCATCGATCATTACGCAAACTTTAATCTCAGACAGCTTGCTGATTACCAGTACCGGACATATAATATTACCGGATCGACAGAGACACAGATCAATCAATCGAAGAAGTTCTACAGCAATGGTTTTCTAATCCTGGATCAGTTTTTTCTGCAAAGCTCAGGTTGGACATCACCGTCGAGCTATTTTGAATATGGAAGAGACGCCCAGGGTAGGAAAACGTCTCTGGAGCAGAAGGATGCATCCGGAGATACGACTTATAAAGAAGCCGTTACCTTCGACAGTTCAGGACGAACGGCAACCATCCGGTCCTATAATGTCGACAGCAGCTCCGTAGAAACATGTAGCAGTAATAATAACAAGGATTACACCTATGAACTGGATAGCTCCACAAATGATCGCATGATTTCAGACATTAGTTATGGTTGTACCGGGGACAGTATTAACTCTAGCCCATCATCCAAAATAACAAGAACCTACAATTCACAAGGCAAACTCATCAAATACCAGCTGTACTCTTATCCCTCGAATGCCTATCTGTTGATATCACAGACAGCATACGGCTATGGCAGCAGCGGTGAAAAAATTTATGACCAGAGCTACAGTATCGATGGATCCGGCGTGGCAACTGAAACAAACCGGACTGAGTACACTTATGACGATAGCCTCTACAAAACATCAACCCTAACCAAAAATTCGACTGGAGAGATTGTCACCAGTTATTACGTTTACACCTACAGTTACAGATAATCAGACTCAATAGGACTATTTTTGCGCATTTGTCGCCAATCACCTTCCAAATCAATACCCGTATTTACCTGCCCCAAGAACAAGACAGGCCACTAACGCTGTTCTACCGGGAAAGACCAAATATTGATTAAGCAGTTGAACCAATCAAAATGGCGTGATAAAATGGGACTAAACAAGCAACGTACAAGGATTCGACTATCAGGTAATCTAAACACTATATAAAGGAGTGTATATGCAGTCAGTACAAAATATGAGAACAGCAATTCCTGCAGCAGCAGCCCCGCTTGAGGAGAGAATGGCATTTCTGAGAAAAGTCTACGGGCTGCTCTCTATCAGTGTATTGATGGCAGCTGGGGCTTCGTGGATGACCATAAGTAACGAACCGTTTCTGAGGACTGTGTATAATAACTATATTCTATTCATCGTTCTTGAAATCGCAGCGATATTTTTTGCTATGTGGGCCAGGAAAAAAGAGACCATGGGATTGGTTGCGCTTTTTTCTTTTACAATACTAACCGGTGTAACAACGGCTCCGGTTCTGCTTATATACAGCGGAAGTACCGTCACTCAGGCAGCAGTTCTGACAGGGCTGATTTTTGCGGGTCTTTCTTTTTATACGATCGTTTCTAAAAGAGATTTCTCGTTTATGGGCGGAATGTTGACCACCGGCCTGGTCGTATTGATCATTGGTGGTCTGCTGAATACGTTTATATTCAAGAGTTCAGGAATCTCATTTCTTTATTCTGCAGCTGGTGTTTTTCTTTTCAGCGGTTTCATTATCTATGATACTTTCAATATCCTGAAACGATACCCAACAGACGAATATATCTCGGCGACACTCTCACTCTATCTGGACATTCTGAATCTTTTCTTAATGCTCCTGCACCTTCTGGGAGGGAGTCGGGATTAAGCTTTCAAACTCCCGGTTGATTCACAACCGGGAGCACAAAATATCATTCAGACACATCCAGCGCAGGACTTTTCCAGGCTACCTGCCGACCACAGTGAGTAACCCCAACTCTACCAGAATACGTGTTCAAGAATCTGAGTACTTAGGGATCGTTCATAAATAACTTCACATAATCTATTTGCAAAAACCCCCAAAAAACTGGGCATTTTGCGAACAGAAAGTGAGGTAATTTATGAGCCGACCCTTAGCCAAGCACCTGATTCCATTTTTCGACACGTTCCTGTTGTTGGGTCAAAAGGGCATCCGTATCATCAGTCAGCTCGATTGCTATGATCTTGTCTCCCTGACCAATACTGTTCACGACTGCCATATCCGCGTCATCCAGAACTTCACCAAAAATCGTATGTTTCATATCCAGCCAGGGAGTCGGTACATGGGTTATGAAAAACTGGCTGCCGTTTGTGCCCGGCCCTGAATTAGCCATTGACAAAACGCCCGGCTTTTCATGTTTCAATTCTGAAGTACATTCATCTTCAAATTGATAACCGGGACCGCCTCTACCGTCTCCATTTGGACACCCACCTTGAATCATGAAATCATCTATCACCCGGTGAAAATTCAAACCATCATAATACTTTTTCAAAACCAGATTCACGAAACTGGCCACTGTCACAGGCGCTTTTTCCGCGAATAAATTCAATTTGATATCTCCCTTGTCTGTTTTTAGGGTTGCCTTGATGTCAACAACTTGTCCCATTTTCACTCCCATCACATTTAATTAACTGTTTTAAAAAATCGCGGCGGTTAACCAACCACATAAGAACCATTCCTAAACTGATTTTTTTATTCAAAGATTAAGATTAGCACATTTGCCGCTTTTGTAAAATCCCCTAATATTGCTGCAATAGACAATTTGTTTACTTTCAACGGGCGAAACACATTTACATAAATCCTGTATCGCAGATATATTGTGAGTCAGGCTCAGATCAATTCTGAGGCAAATAAGAACCTCCAACTCAGAAATCTCACATGACGCCCCAAAGCTGTGTGCTTTGTTCCCATCACCAGATTGATCCGTACTTCCAGGATCGCACCCGTTCATATTTCCTTTGCCTCCACTGCGGCTTCATATTTGTGCCGGCCTGCTATCACGTATCGGTACAACGAGAAAAAGCACGATATGATACGCATCAAAACAGCGCCGATGATGAGGGGTACCGACAATTCCTGTCCCAAATTGTACCACCGTTATTATCCAAAATAGGGTCCGAGGACAACGGACTCGACTACGGATGCGGACCTGCCCCTGTTTTGGCTCAGATGCTCAATAACAGGGGCTATAAAACAGACTACCATGACCCCTTTTATCATCCAGACGCTGCTCTATTAGCAAAACAGTATGACTTTGTTACTTGTACAGAAGTGGTGGAACATTTTCGGGACCCTGCAATCGAGTGGAAGAGATTGATCAATCTGGTTAAAAAAGGGGGATGGCTTGCTGTGATGACTCAGCTAACCTTTGCGGGGATGGATTTTGGCCACTGGTATTATAAGAATGATGAGACCCACATCAGTTTTTACGCCGGCCAAACCTTCAACTGGCTCTCCCGTCAGTATGACCTGTCCCTTGAACACCACAGCCAATCAATCGTGTTGCTTCAATGCTGAGCGACACTTAGGGATCGTTCAAAAATAACTTCACTTTATCTATTTGCAAAAGTCCTAAAAACACTGGACATTCTGCAAATAGAATGTGACAGCAACGTGTTTCCTTTTCATTAATTGAAAACACTTGACTAATTTATGAGCCGATCCTTAGATACCTGCTGGGGCCTCAAATCTCGATTTGGTCTCTAAATACCCGTTTGCGATAGTAGGCCAGCTCTGCAATAGATTCGTAAACATCTTCCAGGGCAGTGTGTTTGTTTTCCTTTTTAAACTTCGGCAGGTCGGGGAACCAACGGTAGGAAAGCTCTTTAATCGTGCTGACGTCAATGTTCCTGTAGCTCAGATATTTGTTCAATTCAGGCATGTATTGCCACAAAAACCGTCTATCTTGATGAATACTATTTCCGCACAGTGGGGCCTCGCCCTCTTTTACATATTCACTAATAAACTGAAGTGTCCGCTTTTCAGCCTCTTGATCCGATATTTTAGAATTCAAGACACGCTGAATTAAACCTGAATTTCCGTGGTGCTCCTGATTCCAGGCATTCATATTCTCCAGTAGTTTTTCATCCTGAAAAACCGCAAGTTGTGGTCCGACCGCCACCAGCTTTAAATCAGTATCCGTAATGACTGTTGATATCTCCAGAATCCTGTCAGCTTCTGAATCCAGACCTGTCATTTCCAGATCCATCCACACCAGAAATGAACCTTCAAACATAGACTATTCCTTAACTGCTTTTTCTGTTTTGGGTAAGTACTGCATTTACTTAATTAAGTTTTATTTATACCGCATTTTCAACTAAATCATCAACCGATAATCAATTGAAAAAAACAACGAACCTTTTCATTATTGTTTACCTGGATCACATCGTCGATTCCAATTACACCACACTTAATACAGAACTCATAGATTGTCATTTCGACCAAAAAGAGTCATCTTTAATCGAGCCGCCTAAATAATTGGACAGAAAGTGTTCTTACAGTTTCTCTTTTCTTCATTGTTCTTTTTAGAAGAAGAGTTAAACAGTCAAATCTCCCCGAATGGCTCATCAAGAGAGGGGAAAATGCAATATTAATCAAATAACAGAAGAAGAATGATCATCATATATTTAAAAGCAATTCTGATTGCCGTTGTTGAAGGATTGACTGAATTTATTCCTGTGTCTTCAACGGGTCACATGATCCTGATCGGAAATTTCATCAAGTTTACGGGTGAAAAAGCAGCAACATTCGAGATTTTTATCCAGGCGGGTGCCATTCTCGCCGTTGTCATTATATACAGGAATACGTTTTCAGGCCTGATTCCAACAAAAATGACACCCCGGCATTTTTTTAAATCATTATTCATGGGAAAATCCTACCCGACCGGACTTCATATTCTGTTGTCCATCACGCCCATCATGATCGCCGGATTTTTGCTTTACAGCATAATTAAAACTCACCTGTTCAGCCCTATAACAGTCTCTTTTGGTTTGATCATCGGTGGCATCTTGATGATCGTGGTCGAATATCTTCCTATCAAGCAAACAATCACTCGCCTGGAGGACATCAGTTACCGACAGTCATTTCTAATCGGATTAGGTCAATGTCTTGCGATCTGGCCGGGGATGTCCCGTTCCGGTTCAACCATGATAACCGGTTTGTTGTTGGGTATTAAACACAAACCGATTGCTGATTTTTCGTTTATCATTGCCGTCCCGGTTATGTTCGCCGCAGTTATTTTTGATGTATTCAAGTCATTGGAGTTGCTTGAAATCGGTGATTTAGGGTATTTCGGAATTGGCTTTTTTGTCGCTTTCTTCGTGGCCTGGGCATCCATCAAATGGTTTTTAAACATTCTGACAAAGGTCCGGTTAATACCATTTGGAATCTATCGGACCATTCTCGGTTGCATTTCATTGTGGATTTATTTAGGGTAACTCAATAATATTATATGGAGAACTCATTTTTTTTTATCATTTAGTCGAATTTTTTCAATATTTGCACTAAATTTGAATAATTTTATTGATAAGATAGACAGAAGTGGACCATACCATTTCGTATTGATTCCGGGGGAACGGCTAAATTTTTGAATTGATTGAGTTTTTTCCGATTATTAGTGCGGATGTTCAGTTTTTAACACTTTAAAGGGGCTTATTAATGAAACGTCTAATCCTGGTAACTTCAATCCTGGCTTTCTTTCAGGGCACGATTTGGGCTCAGGAATTCTGTTCCGGTACAACGTGTATGCCAAAAGAAGTACAAAGTGAATGCACAACAATGCAAAGTAACGGCTGTATTGACTGGAGCAACGGAGTTGTCTATGCAACAGGAATGGGGGTACCCAACCCAAATTTCAAAACGCAGGCACAACGGACCTACTCGTCTTATGAAGCCGCAAAGGTCGTTGCCATGCGAAATTTGCTGCAAATGGTCGAAGGCATTAACATCTCCTCCACAAGAACAGTTAAAGCCGGAATGCTGGAAAATGACACTATCAATACACAAATCAATGGTCGGATTCGGCACGTTGTTGAGGCCGGCAAACCAAAAACCATGTCAGATGGATCCATCTGGGTCACAATGAAAATGTATCTCCGCGATATCGTATCGATATTAGTGGACAATAAACAATTCGAACGCGGGGATGGGAATATGGGGCAAAAACCTGCTCTTGTAAAACCTGCGGAAAAATCGGATAAAAAAGAGGGTACAAAATATGGCGGCAAGGCGGATACCGTTTATACCGGATTAATCATCGACGCCCGTGGAACCGGAGTCGCACCGGCAATGTCTCCCAAAATATATGATGCAGACGGAAAAGAAATTTATGGTTCAGCGGATGTGGAAAGGGATTTTGTCCTTCAGCACGGTATTGTTGGATATGTAAAGGATTTTAAAAAATCACAGCAGCATCAACGTGTCAAGGGAAACCCACTCATTATTAAGGCAACTGGCAGCAAAAAATCAACCGATTTATCCATTACAAACGAAGATGCAGCGTTGCTGAATGAGCTGGATGCGACCCAGAGTTTCCTGCGAGAAGCAAGAGTTCTCATTATCATCTGATTAGCAGATCCGAGTATAAAAAACTGCCGAGTGTATCGGGATCCCATGCACTGGTGAAATCAAATAAGGAGCTGGCAATGAAGAAAAAGCGGATAGAAAGCAGGGGAATCGTTTTCAGCATAGTCATCATGCTGACACTGATGATTGTTGCGTGTGGAGGTGCCCCCGCTAAAAAACGAAGCCAAACAGGACATATGGATACCCCATCCTTCCACGTACAGAGAGGGGATGAAGCGTTGATGAAATCCCAATATGAACCTGCCCGATCAGCATATAAAAAGGCCTTGAGTCTTGACGGCAACTATTCGCCGGCGCTCAGTGGACTCGCAGCTGCAACAGCCTATGAAGCTTCAAGACCGGGGGTCTCAGAACAAACAAAAAAGCAGGTTCTGCAAGAGGCTGTTTCTCAAATCGAACAGGCATTGGACAACGCCACTTCATCTGCCAGCCGGGCCAGAGCCCATAGTTTCGCCATACAAGTTTACCTTTCCCTGCAGCTACCCCGAGAGGAGTGGTATGAAAAGGTCAAAGACCATTTCGAGGAAGCACAGGAATTGACCCCGAATAATCCCGCTCCTGTCTTCTATATGGCCAAAGCAGAAGCTGCTGGACATAACTACAATCAGGCGGCTCTATTCTACCAGAAAGTTCTGGCACAAGGAGGAAAGTTTGAGGCCAGAGCGAACAAAGAGCTGAAACGAATTCAACGCATTCAACGTGCACTGCCGAGCAGCGGTTTTGGAAAGCGAATCGCCAATGTGGAAAAAATTACAAGGGCAGATGTAGCAGGCCTTTTCATTGTTGAACTAAAGCTAGACAGGCTTTATCGTGATCAACAAAAGAAAAAGGGAAGTGGCTACCAGGTGCCTAAGTCACAGCGCAAGCTGAAGATGGATCCGCTACAAAAATACCCGGAGGCGGTAGATATTAGTGGACATCCGTTGGAATCCGCCATCAAAGAAGTTATGTCTTTGGGGATCAAGGGATTGAGTGCAGATCCAGCGCATAAATTCTATCCGGACCAGGAATTTAAACGTGCGGAATTCTCTCAATTGCTCCAGGACCTCCTGATCAAGATAACACGAGATCCATCACTGGCAACAAGATTTATTGGTGAACCCTCACCTTTTCCGGATGTGAGTCCAGATGTCTGGTACTATAACGCTGTTCGCACCGTTATCAATCGAGGGCTGATGCAGGTCAACAATGCTGTCACAGGTAACTTCTCCCCACTGGCACCAGTTAGTGGTGCAGATGCATTACTGGCTATCCGCAATCTCAAAGAAATTCTCAACGCATATGTTCGGTAGTTCATTTTGCTGACGGGTAAGGGCACATTACAGCGGCCCTCCCGCTGGCACATAAAATACCGGCTAATGCCACTGCCCTTTTTCTTTGATCAGTTCGATCAGTTTTTCTACCGCTTCACTCTCTTCAATACCTCGGCGCACTCTAGTTTGACCAAAGTAAAGGTCCACCTTGCCCTTACCGCTGCCAACGTATCCAAAATCAGCATCTGCCATTTCTCCAGGACCGTTCACAATGCAGCCCATCACACCAATCTTGAGCCCTTTTAAATGGTCGGTATGTCTCTTGATTTCTGCAGCTGTCTTTTCAATATCAAAGAGCGTTCGACCGCAGGAGGGGCAAATAATGTAGTCGGTCGTGATCATGCGCGCCCGGGTTGCTTGTAGCAGGCAGAGTAGGCGGGTCAGGGCTGTGCTGCTGATTTTTTCCGGTACTAACAGAAAATCCACCAGGCCTTCGCTCAGAACACCTGCCAGTTGTATTTCCTGAAAGAGGTTCTCTTTTTCTGGCGTCACTGGCACCATCAGACCGATCGGAAGTCCCGCCCGCCCAGTTTTTATTTTATGGTAGATCGTTCGCAAGCGGTGCAGCGGTACTCTTGATTGGTCCAGGACTGCCACACATTGGCTGCTGTCTTCCGGGATCAGGTCCCCGATACTGTCATCTGTGATGATATACAATGGTTGCGGTTGACCATTTATATAAATATCCTCATTTGATATTCTATAAACAAAGTCAGACTCAAATTTGAATTCACAATCCGGTAATCTGGAACTTTCAGCTTGACCAATCTTTAATCCAGACTGACCACCCAAAATCAGCCCGTCTGCTTTTGACTGCCGATTTATAACCCCTCTGTGATTAAGAGGCCTCTCCCAGTCACCTTTGTCGACGCTCGCTACGAGGGAAGAATCGAAAATAGACTGAATCAAGGTTTTGGCAAATTCAATCTCATTTGGTCCAGGTTCAGTCAACGAGACACGGATAGTATCCCCGAGCCCATCCGCAAGTAGCACCCCAATACCCACGAGGCTTTTTATCCGTCCCATCATATCGTTCCCGGCTTCAGTCACACCGAGATGAAGTGCTACCGGTATATCATCGGTATGCTGTTCAACCAGTAGACGATACGCTTTCTGCACAATGATGGGGTTGGATGATTTCAATGACACGACCAGTTGATCGAATCCCTGACTTTCAAACAGTTCGATCATTTCCAACGCGGAAGCTACCATTCCTGAAGGAGAATCTCCATATTGTTCAATCATTCGGGAAGAGAGGGACCCATGATTCACACCAATTCTAAGAGCCCGGTGATACTTTTTCAGGTTCCTGACCAGTGGCACAATCGCATCCCTTAACTTTTCGTAACCCTCTTCAAAGTTTGACCTTTCTTGCTTGCCAGCAGCACTTTTGGGTCGGTCTGAATAGTTCCCCGGATTAATTCTGACTTTTTCAAAAAACTCACAGGCATCAACCGCTAATTGGGGGGAGAAATGAACATCGGCAATCAAAGGTCTGACTATACCTTCTTCTCTCATCAAGCGACGGATATCAGGTACAGCTGCCAGGTCTCTCCTGGAGGGGACTGTCAGACGAATCATCTCACACCCGGCCTTATCCAAGGCTCGGATTTCATTAAAGCAACCCGTCACGTCAGACGTTGGACTTGAAAGCATTGATTGAATACGAATCGGAAATCCACCACCCAGTTTGAGATCTCCAATTTTGACAATACGGGACAATGATCTCCCATATCCCAACGGATATTTTATGGATTCCATAACTGTTTTCCCGGAGAGCTGAGAAGTGATTCTGAAGATCCTTTGAAAATAGATTCCTGACTGAAAGGGATAGGAGTGGACATGGTTTTGTCGATATACGACCGAGCCTCTTTGCCGGATTTCGGTCGTATATCACCTAATATAAAAACCTGTCACGAAGAGAGGATGGGATCAGAATAACTGCCGTTCTTATTCAAATTCCAAATCATCTGAATAATCAGATTGTTCTTCTTTCTCACAGATATTAGGCTCAATCAAACCTTGCTTAAGTTCATACTGGGCCAATGCAATCGGGTGCCCTCCATCTGCGTGGGAAATGAGTCTGCTTGTCTTACCGGCATAAAGGTCCTTTGCCCGGCTGGTCATCACTTTGACCTTTTCGAAAAGATTAATCTCTGTTACCTGACTATGTTCCTCAACAAAATCTAGGTAATCAACTGATTCTTCCAAACTGTCTTTTGATACTACCATATCATCAATCCTGTTTAACGTCTTTGTATTACATAAGCCTGGTTGATGGCTAAAATCTTGCCGAGGCCATTTTTATGACTGGTCTCTTAGTATAATCCCTTCGTGATTTTTAAGCAACCGGCTACAGAAGCTTAAGGAGCTGCTTGGCCCTGGTGCTGTGAGGGCTCTGTGGATAGTCTTTCAGCAAAATATCCAGCGCTTCCCGGGCTTTGATTTTTTGATCTGTCTGCAGATAAAGCTCAGCAATCTCCATCAACACAACATCCGTCATTTTCTCGGATTGGGCTGATCGCAAAACTTTAATTGCCTGAGGTGATTTTTTTTGATCCCGCAAGACATTGGAAAGAAATATACTCGCCAGAACATATAGCTCAGAATCATTATTCAAGGCGGTGCGAACGGTCTCAAAATCATTCTCTGCTTCCGAATAACTCTTCTGCGAATAATACAAGCCACCACGATAAATTAATGCTAATGAAGACTGTTTCGTACCCGGATATGCCACCAGAAATTTATTCAGGAGCGGCAGGCCCTCTTGAAACTGTCTGGTTTTGGAGAACTCTCGATCATTGATTATTTTTTCAATGACATAAAGTTCCTCATTTCGTACGTTTTCGCGATACTGTACATATCTGAAGACACCGTAGACAGATGACAAGATCACGGCAATGACAACTGCCAGTGCAATAAAGAGCTTGCGGCGCACATAGATGTAGTTGGCTGCATTGAAGAGAAAATCATCCAGCGCATCCTTTTGTAGTTCCTCACTTTGCTCGGACTGATTTTCTGCTGGTTCATCATTAATCTGGGAAGACTTTAACGCCTTATTCTGTTTTTTAACTGGTTTTGTCGTCTTTTTCTTTGAGGTGGCCAAATTGTTTCCAAAGTTAAATTATTAAAAAAAACAAATGTTGAGAGCTAAATAGGTTTGCCCAGAAAAGATCAATCCACCTGGCAAGCACTTTGCTGGGGCAGACTATCAGAGATGCAGGCCTTTCACTTGACGAATACTGAAACCCACTGTTATTCGTCTATTTTTATTTGGCGATCTTGATTTTTATCATAATCGGGCAAACTACAAAAGTCCATTTTGAAGTCTTTTAGAGATTGAGATCAACATTTTCACACGAATCAATGAATTCGCTGCCGATTTACTCCCGGAACATCACCACCTGTTTCTGCAGTCGAGTCAACGGATGTCATGATTTCCAATTCCAATTCCAATTTGCCCCTTTTGCCATCAGAACGGGTAGTAACCGATCCAAGCTAACCTTTGCCTGAAATTTATTTCCCTTTATTAATGCTCAACCCGAATCATTTTAACCGGTTTCGCAACAACTGAAAGCGTATTCAATTTCTGAATCGCTGACTGCATCTGCTCTTCATTTGACTTTTCCGTAAATAATATCAGATATTTTTGTAAAGACAGATCACCCGAACCCGATTTTTGTTCCATAGATTTAAGGTTAATGGCTGCATCACCCAGGATTTTTAAAATATCATCCACTGATGTTTCGGCATTATCGCTTGCGATCCTTAAGTAGTATTCTGATTCTGTTTCTGACATCGGCAGGATATCCTGTCGAGTCAGAGCATCAATGCCTGTATTCAGTGGCGGAACCGGATTATCCATGCCAGCAATCATCAACCGCGCTGTCTCTATGATATCCGAAACCACAGCTGACGCGGTTGGGTGAGATCCGGCACCTGCGCCATAACTGAGTGTTTCCCCGACAAAATTTCCCCAGATCGAGACCGCATTGAAAGCGCCTGTGACTGCAGCAAGCATATTTTTTTTATCGACCAGTGCTGGACATACCTTTCCTTCATACCCGTTTTCCGTTCTCGCAGCACACCCCAGCAATTTGATTGCATAGCCGGATTCTTCGGCAATCGCAATATCAATAGATTCTATTCCGGTAATACCCTCTACGTATAACTGACTGAAATCGAACAGCCCGTTAAATGACAATGCCATTAGGATGATCACCTTATGGGCCGCATCGATTCCTTCAATATCAAAAGTAGGGTCTGCTTCCGCATATCCTTTTTTCTGCGCGTCATTCAACGCCTGGTCAAAGTCAACACCTTCACTGCTCATGGCTGAAAGTATGTAGTTTGCAGTGCCATTAACAATTCCCATAAACTTATCAATTCGATCACCGGAAAACCCCTGCTTGATACTCCGAACAATTGGAATTCCGCCAGCCACACTGGCTTCAAATCCCAGATTCCCCTTTGACCGGTATGCAGCCTGAAAAATTTCCTCTGTATATTCAGCCAGTAGCGCTTTGTTGGCTGTGACAGCGGATTTTCCTTTCTGGAGAGATTCGAGAACGATTTTTTTGGCAATTGTCTTGCCACCTATCAGTTCCACGACAATATTGATTTCCGGGTCCCGCAAAATATCATCCACTGAATCCGAAACCTGAGTTTTAGATAAATCGAGCCCGAGATTGTCATATCGGTCCAGAGTTGCGACCCTTGAAACAATAATATTTCTACCAATACGATTTCTGATCAGGTCAGCGTTTTCCTGCAACAATTCGAAAACACCCGAACCTACTGTACCCAGACCGCACAACCCAATCTTTATTGTATCTTCCATTATATTTTCCTAAATCATCATGAAAAAATTCTTCAACCCCGGTATAGTCTGGTCATTTTTAAACATTCTGCTGACCTGCCAGGGTTTTCCAATACTCTACGGCTCATTCCTCTGCAAGCACAGGGATAAACAGAAATATATTCACTGAGTCATTATGGCAACCGAAAACTGTCACTCCTAAAATGACTAAGGGTTGGCTCAAAATTAGTCAAGTGTTTCCCATGAATGAAAAGGAAACACGTTGCTGTCACATTCTGTATGCAGAATGTCCAGTGTTTTTAGGACTTTTGCAAACAGACTATGTGAAGTTATTTTTGAACGATCCCTAAACATAAATCTTAGCATTCACATATTTTTGCAGCAAACTCTTAAATCCATCCTTGACCAGTTTTTCTTTTTCATCAGGATGGATATAAAAGTAGTCAATAATCTGATTTCCGATAGTCGTTATCGTTACCTGTTGAGGAATGATCCCAATCGCCTCAAAAGAGCGTATAATTTTATAATAGCAAAAAGGAGCATCAAAAAGTGATATTTTGACCGCGACAAAATTCGTTTTTATGCGCGAAAAGTGCCCGGCATTTGTCTCGCAGATTTGATAACCTTTTTCCGGTTCATGAAAATAGTGCACTTGGATGTGGGATTCCACAAGTTTACTAACAGGCGGCGGATATAAGGGTGGAATGATCAGGTTTTCGATAACCGATTCCAATTCAATGTTTGAAAGGGCATCTTCTCCACTTTGCTGAGATACATTGAAAAACCCCACCCAGCCCTCCTGCTGATCGGCATAAATGACCTTGTTAATTTTACCATTTTCGATGTTCACACCCCGTCTGCTGAGCGCATACGCAATTTTTGCCTGAATATTCAAATCCCCGATACTGTAAAACAAAACGGTATCGTATTCACCGGGTTCACCTTTATTGAAAGAGAAACCAACATTTCGATGCTCTCTGGATTCAAATTGCTGTAATTGAGTTGTAATGTTCCCGACTTCTGAACTAAGAAGATAGCGATTGGGCACTGTGGTAAAAAACCAGCTCCATTGTGAGCTTAATGGCTTAACAAGCTCAAAGATAACCTTTTCAGGAATCGCCTGTTTAATGATCTGAATAAAGCGAAACCGATATTTATTCAAGGTGTTGTGGTCCAGCTCCGCTAGCTTGAGATACTCCAGCGCATTGTCAAGCTCTTTACGGTATTCTTCGACTCCCCGTTCAGCATGGTATGATATTTTTCTGAGTGGGGTCAATATGACATCTTCAAGGCTCATATTACAACACTGCCTCAGCAAAAGCTCAAGCAGCACTGATATTCTCACCTCTGAGACCATACGGTTGAGATAGTTATTGATGATCTCATTCATCGAGCCTGATAAATGTTCTCTTTTAAACTCACTCAGAATATTAATTGTTTTCTCGAAAAATTTCTCAAGATGGGCCGTCTTGTAACGCATCTCTGAGTTGACACTTTTAAAATCACTGATGTTGATCAGATAGAGCAACAAAACCTTGCCTGGGTCTCTCTGGGCTAATTCAAAGAATTTCAAAATACCCAGATCCAGATAAGTAGACAGTTGACTGAAGCGAACAATCGATTGATGATTGGCAACCAGTAATCGAATCAGATCCAGTGTCTCAGAATCTTCAGCCCATCCCAACCGCAACAGCATCTGGGTAGACAGAACAGGCCCCAGCTCCTCATGATTCCGATATGGATTAATCTTGCCCAGATCATGGAAAAGCATTGACCATTTCAAGGCAAAAATATCCTCTTCACTAACAAAGCGCCACAATTCCGGTTCATTTTTCTGAATACCATCGATCTCATCTTCCACCTGTTGCAGCGCCTTCATTGAGTGAATACACAATGGATATTCGTGTATCTCTGTATTGCGTAGTAAGAATCTCATTTGATTGACTTCAGGAAGAAAAAGTCCTAAAAGTGTTTTGATATTGCCCTTCCTGCTCAAAGGTGACGCGATTTCGATCATCTGTCGGATTGCGGTGGAGCTGTTTTCGGTGATGAACAGATCGAAAATAAAATCCCGAATAGCTTTTGAACCCTCGAGTTTTATCAAATCGTACAGATCAGGAATGAGCGAGGACAGGGTTTCCGTCAGACTCGGGCTGAGTTGGTTCCCTGTTTTGCCTATATATTTAAACAGTTCCATCAGGTTGGGAAGAAAAAGAAAAAAATCTTCCAGTGGACCTTTGCTGGAGCTGGTCAAACCATTGACACCTGAATCGGTTTGACTGCTATCTGTCGACACACTACCTGATGAGAGGGGTTGAAAATGAGTAATCTGATTTGTCCCTAAATGTTTAAACAACACAAAGCCTGGCAGTTTTTCTGATATCGTCCGATCCAGGATATTGCCCACAATTGATTGAGCCAGCCGTGCCACCGTTTGGATAGAATGCAATCGAAAGCGATCCAGAAAATCGACGGTTGTAAATCGATTTCTTAGTTTCAAATAGGCCATACTAGACTGATCATCCAGATAGTTGCTCTCCTCACTGTGCCGTATTGTCAGGCTTTCAAAGCCAATTTCTCTCAGTTTATCCCCAAAAAATTCGTATAACCCGATAAAATTCCGTAAATCAAAGTACAGTTCCAAGGCCTGATTCAGGCGCTTTTCATCCAGATTAGATATCCAATCATTGCGCTTCAGGAAATCAAAAATATCTGCTGAGTTACCGCTTTCATGATCAACAACGATCAATACCATCCACATGGCATACTGAATGTGCCGGACCCCCCCATAGCCCTCTTTAATATAAAACACTTCATTACTCACGGGCTTGAGCTTATCCAGTTGCCTTTTCAAATACCGGATCATCTTCTCCTGGGGGCAGATACTCAGAATTTGGTTCTTCAATACGTCCAGAATATCTTGATTCCCAATGATCGTGCGGCTTTCCAGGATGGAAGGGACTGTGTGCAGAGCAGCCGTTTGACGGAATCGCGAAAAATCCTCATTCAACTCCAGGTATTGGGATGCGATATCCAGTTCAAGGCATTGAAACAAATCCTCCATGCGTTTGATCAGTTCCCGAACTGTTTGCGATTGCAGTTTAGTCAGAGATTCAAGATCCAGACAATACCCCAGATCAACATCCGACGTGAAAGTCAGCTCACTTCTGCCATAGCCGCCTCTGGCGAAAATGACCACTCCGCCAAGTATCTTTTCTTCGTTGGGCCTTGTTGAAAGAATTAACGGAATGATCTCATTCAACGTCTCCAACTCCATCTCATTTTCGTTCAGTTCCCTCCCGATATCCTTCAGACTGTTTTTATAGTAGGCACGTTCAGCCGCATCCATATAAACTGGATTATCTGCATTTTCGCTTAAAAAGTCGGCCAATTCCCGGTGCCTCTTTTTCTTTTCAGGGATACTACTCTTCAGGAAAAGCAATTTTTTATCACCCTCTTTCAGCAACTCCCCCATCAAAGCTTCTTCTTCTTCAAAAACAAACTGCCAGGTAAATGTGATCCATCCATCCATCCAGGCTGTGTGGTCTCTAACTATTTTATTAGCATTGTCACTGGCCAACGTGATCTCAGCCACTCGTTTTCTGAAGTTGAAATACTCCAGTTTAAAAAAATCCTCATAAAGCTTCTTTCTTTTGGCCAGTGAGTCGCTTTTCTGCAGACCTGAAAAGAATTTAAAGCGATCATTGAAAAGTCTTAGATAACCTGAAGCAGCGATCGAATTTTTTGTGCTAGAAATCATTTTGGATATAAAACAGGTGATATACAGTCTCAGGACAGAATCCCATGAGAGCGGTGACTGACCGAAAAGCGTCAGACCAGTTATCAGGGGCAGACGCGTAGGACGGCTTCCGCTATTGTTTAAGCCATTGTAATATAATATTAAAAATTTGGCACGCCAATTTTTTAATATTTGCGTATAATTACTATCAGAATCAGGTACAACCAATAAATTTAAAACCATTGAGGACATACCTCAACGATCACAGTAATTCTCTTTTCTTTGTTGATTTCAATTCGATAGTCTGTTTATCTTTGAAGGCCAGGAAAAAAACAAGAAATTTCAACCCAACATATCCACAGAATATGGCTAATTCCCAAAGTCGATCAAAACCAATAATCAGGACAAGGTAAAGGATGCAAAACGGAAAAACACTGATCCTCTCTGGTATGGGACTTAATTGTGAGAAAGAAACGGCCTATGCCTGCGAGCGTTCTGGCGCATCAAAGGTTGACATCGTACATACCCTGCGGTTTCTAAATGGAGAGATCCAATTAGGGGAATACTCTTTTCTAATCTTTATCGGTGGTTTTCTGGACGGAGATTATCTCGGCTCTGCCCGTGTCGGAGCAAATCGTTTTAAATTCTGCTCTTCGCAGAAAATGGATCTCCAAGACGAACTGAACCGGTTTGTGAAGGCTGGAAAGCTGGTATTGGGGATCTGCAACGGATTCCAGCTACTGGTAAAACTAGGCCTGTTGCCTGAGGAGCGACTCGCTTTTAAGCAGCAAACCGTGTCATTGACCCAGAATCAAAGGGGTATTTTTGAAAACCGCTGGGTTCATCTTGCTGTCAACCCAAAGAATACCAATGTCTTTACCAGGGGAATCGAAAAGATGTACCTGCCGGTTCGACACGGTGAAGGACGAATCGTTGTTACAGCCAAAGACACAACGGAGAAAATTATTTCTGAAAACCTCATCGCCATGTCCTATGCTGATATCGAGGGTGTACCCACGGCAGCGTATCCAGATAATCCAAATGGATCATGGCAGAATGTTGCCGCTTTAAGTAACAAGAAAGGCAATATACTGGGATTGATGCCCCATCCGGAAGCCTATAACCACTACACAAACCATCCACACTGGACACGCCTCCGTTTTGCGGAGGAAGATGGAGAGGGATTGCAGATTTTTAAAAACGCCTATGCCTACCTCGATCAACACAATTAAAACATGATATACTTAGATAACGCCGCAACTACACGCCCCCATCCCCAGGTCCTGGACAAAGTTCAGTTGTGCCTCAGCGAGAACTTTGGGAATCCTTCCAGCACTTACCCCCTCGGCGTGAAGGCCCGGCGAGTAATTGACGCCGCCCGCAAATCCCTGGCAAATATCTTTAATGTTCCCCAGGCTGGAGTCATATTCTGCGGTAGCGGAACCGAAAGCGACAACCTTGCTCTGAAAGGAATTTTGGGAAGTCCTCAGCGGATTACAGGCCGACTGATAACAACCAGATTGGAGCATTCAGCGGTAATTAAAACAGCCGAATGGCTCGAGCAGAGGGGTACCACTATCGATTTTGTGCAGATCGACCCTCAGACCGGACAGGTCGATCTCAACCATTTGGAAGAGTTGGTACAGCCAGAGACACGACTCGTTTCCATTCAGCATGTAAACAGTGAAACGGGAATCATACAGGATCTGTGTGCCATATCCAAAACCGTGAAGAAGAAAAACCCGCAGACGTTCATTCACTCCGACGGGGTCCAAGCCTTCTCCAAATTTTCGATCGATCTACAATTGCTCGGTATTGATTTTTATTCCATCAGTGGACATAAATTTCATGGTATCAAAGGGGCAGGGGCGTTGATCATGAACAGAAAAACCCCTTTGGAAGCCATCATTCATGGAGGAGGTCAGGAGTTCGACCTGCGCTCAGGAACCGAAAATGTTGCAGCGATTGCAGGCATGGGGAAGGCTGCCGAGTTGGCGTGTTCCACTATCAAAGAAAATTATCATCGGGTCGCAGCGTTTTCCGATGAAATCAAAAACTATCTCAGTCATCATTTCGAAGACATGCGATTTGTGGATGCGCCAAGTGCGTTACCTCACATTATCAGCCTCTCTATACCGGGCGTTCCTGGGGAGGTGCTGCTCAATCATCTGGCGGAGAAAGAGATTTATGTCGCAACAGGAAGTGCTTGCAATGCCGGATCGAAGAATCTCTCCCCGGTGCTACGAACTATGGACTTTTCTGCCCAGAGAATCCGTGAAACCATTCGTATATCGCTGGCGGCTTCTGAAATTCCGGATGATTATAAGAAATTCCTAAATCGCTTCTGTGATGTTGTTGAAAGTCTAATTCAGATTGTCTAGAACCTGGAGGAATAGTGTGTATGCCCTTTTATTGTTGTTTGACGGATCAGATCAAGGTGATGATTGGAACCCCTCACCAAACAGAACCACCCAGAACGGTGTCTCTTCCGCATAAAACTCAATGGCATGTGAGGAAGCTTCTGTCTCCAAGAAGGCATCTGGACCGATCAGTGGCAAACCGAGCTGAAAAGTTTGATCCTCAGGCAGGATATCCGCCATCAATCGTCCCGCAATGATATTGACAATCTCACCCAGAACATCCTCCACTGTTTCAATGGTCACATCCTGCTCATCAAGACTGTACATATTTTGAGAAAATAAAACGGCCAGCGATTTGGGCAAGACCAGCCTGATTTCGCCGGGGAACGGCGCATTGACCAGTATCTCGACGCGAAGTCTTTCAAGATGCTCATCATACGGTGTGATCGTATCTTTTTTAAGCACCTCCATAAAAGCCATTGTCTCAACAGTTTCCGAGATCACATCAACGAGTATCTGTTCTACGTTCATCTTTTTGAATAAGAAATTGGGTTATCTTGCAATTGATTCAACTTAAAATCCAAAATCATCATTGGATGGCATGTCGAATATTTCGTGAATAACCGGTTTGAGTTTCGCCGGTGCAATCGGTTTACTCAAGACATAAGAGGCGCCCAGCTTCATAAGCTCCTCCCGATTTGCCGGACTGTCTGCACTCGTAATGACCACCACCGGAATCAACGTCAATTTGGGACTTGCTTTCATCCAGCGCAATAAAGTGGCTCCATCCATCAATGGCATATTCAGATCTATCAAGGCCAGATCTGCAGACGACTCCTTCAATCTGGCCAAGGCCTCCTTTCCATTTTCGGCCTCTCGATACTCAGTTTCATCCTGGTCTATTAACACTGTCTGAAGACAGCGTTTCACAAACATTCTTGATGTCGAGGAGTCATCGACAATCATGATTTTTTTCATGACGCTCCTTTCAGTTTATTTCTATGAACCCTGTGAGATTGTAACCCTGCCTGTTCCTACATTTACATCAACTGTACGGCTTACATTACCCCCGGTTTCCTCAGCAACAACCGCCAGATTGTAAGACCACAAAATCTTTTTAATGGTCAAAATATTACGCTTACCAATGTTAAATCGATGATTGGGGTCCATCACCTGGGCACCACCAATAAGCTTAATGATCAAACCCCGACCTTTCGGATGGCAACCAAGTTTCATCATTTCATGTATCAGATAGGGGATTCCCGTATCGGCAAAATATCCAGGCTGCTTTGCCCCTTTTTCCGGGTTGATGGTTGAATCGGGAAGAGCAATGTGTATCAATCCAACTGCGCGTACTTTCGGATCGAGAACGATAATAGCGACACATGATCCTAAACCAAACGTCTTTATTATTTCACCCTGGGTTTTTGAAACGGCAAGCTCCCCGATCCCCACATTAATCTGGCTCATTTAACAATACCTAATCAACTTTCTGTTCCAATGATTTTAAGATTGCCGGTACAATTGCATCAATTGGCAGCATTTTTTCCACCGCTCCGATTTCGTACGCTACTTTAGGCATTCCAAAAACGACTGAGGTTTTCTCGTCCTGCGCAAAGGTCCTTGCCCCGGCTTTTCGCATGGCCAGCAAACCCTGCGATCCATCGCCTCCCATACCTGTCAGCATGACACCGATTGCGTTATCCCCCACCTGTTCCGCTACGGAGTTCATGAGTGTTTCAACCGAAGGACAATGCCCGTTGACCCGCCCCCCGTCAAAGATCTTTGTCAGATAAACGCCACCAGAACGGTAAACAGTCATCTGCTTACCTCCAGGAGCAATCAGAACCCTACCCGGCATGATACGGTCACCGCTTTTTGCCTCTTTCACGTTCATAGCAGACTGACGGTCCAAGCTTTCAGCAAAAGCCTGAATAAATCCCGGAGGCATGTGTTGGACAATTGCAACTCCGGGGGTTGACACGGGAAGCATTTTTATCATTGTGCGTATGGCTTCCGTACCGCCCGTTGAAGCACCTATTGCAATCACCTTATCGGTTCCACCCGACAGCACCCGATGCTTTTGATGGATTTTGCGCAGAGAATGCTTATGATTTAACCAGTGAGAAACATCCGCGGTCGCTGCGATTTTCACTTTACCACGCAGATCAGCCATCATGGCATTCAGACCCTGGGAAATACCTGTACTCGGCTTTGTCACAAAATCAATGGCTCCAGCTTCCAGGGCGTCCATTGTGATTTTTTTACCCCGTTCGGTCAAAGCACTGACCATAATCACTGGAATAGGATACTGGGGCATCAGCTTTTGCAGGAAAACCACCCCATCCATCCTTGGCATCTCTACATCAAGGGTCAGAACATCTGGTTCCAGTTCCAGAATCTTATCCCGCGCAATATATGGATCGGACGCTGTTCCGACAACTGTGATCATTGGATCCTTGCTGAGTCCTGCCTCCAAAATACTCCTTACCAAAGCGGAATCATCAACAATCAATACTTTTATCTTTTTTTGGATTTGCACAGGCATAGTTCTAATGATTCAACATTGTTACTCATCACGCTGATAAATAGATGGTGCAATATATCGATAGGGGCAATTGGTTCTGCCTAGAGTCTCGGCATTTCCGATGAAAAGATAGCCCCCTGGATGGGTGCAGTTATACATTTTTCTGACCAATTCATCCCGGGTTTCATGATCGAAATAGATCATCACATTTCTACAAAAAATGATGTGGAATGGCTTTTTAAAAGGAAACGTTTCGTTCATCAGATTAAACCGACGAAAAAGGACTTCCTTTCTGAGACTCTCCTTAACTTGATATTCCTCTGCGCCCACCTTTTCAAAATAGTTGAACTTATACTTTGCCGGTACTTGTTCCAGACGTTCACTCGAATATTTGCCCTCCACAGCAATACTCAGCGCTTTGTTGGATATATCTGTTGCCAGTACACCGGCAGACCACTGATTATATTGCTGACCCAAAAACTCTTTAATCAGCATGGCCAGAACATAGGGCTCTTCCCCGCTGGAAGCAGCCGCGCACCAAACTCTAAGATCCCTATTATTTTTCTGTAGCAAGCGGTTGACTGTAAATGGAAACGCTGTACTCATCAAATAATCGAAATGTACTTTTTCACGAAAGAAAAAAGTATGATTTGTAGAAACCGCGTCAATGAGCTCACTGGTGCCATGCCCGGTTTTGTCTTTTTGTATCGCCTGGTAGTAATCCTCAAACGACGTAAAGCCTTCCCGACGCAGTATTCTCTGCAGGCGGTTGACGAGCAGCGCCCGTTTGACTTCGGTCAGATTAATTCCGAAATTATTATAGATAAAGGTTCGGAAAAGTTGAAACTCCTGGTCTGAAATTGAAATCAATCCTTTTCCACTATTATTTCCAGATAACGCCAAATCCATTCCTATATATTTTTTTTCTGATCGAAAATGAGAACATTTTTCACATCCAATAAAATCTTCACTTTTTTCCCGACTTTTCCCATTCCGTTGATATAGTTTGATTCAATGCCTGAATGAGTTGCAGGTGGGGGATCAATATTATTTTCAGGAATATCGATGACTTCATTGACAGTATCGACAATCAAACCCACGGTAACTTCACCCACATCGGTGACAATAATGCAGGTCCGGTCGTCATATCCCCTTTTTTCCAGATTGAATCGTTCCCTCACATCCATCACCGGAATCACTTTCCCACGCAGATTGATCACACCTTTTATAAAAGGCGGCGTATCCGGAACCTCGGTTACTGTATGCATAACAATAATCTCAGTCACAAACCGGATTTCGATACCATAATCCTCCTTTCCAATCCGAAATGACAAAAAGCGGTCTTTCTGCGTATCTTCATCCAGATCGTCCTCCTGACCGATTTCGATGGATTTACTTGCTTCTGTTTTACCTTTCTGGCTTCTTATGTCCTGTTTTACTGGAGCCTCGCTTTTTTCATCTGCCAGTTCCAGTTTTATCTCAGATTTCTCCAATTCTCTCTTTTTCTCAATCGACATTTGGTTTTCCGTTTTCGCTTCCGTTATCACTGTTGTCGTTTTATCAACTACTTTCTTCTCCGTCGTTTTTTTAGCGGTTATTTTTTTAGCTGGCTTTTTCTTTTTACTGGTTGCGGCAGAAGGCGCTTTTGTCATTTTTTTGGACGAGCTCACCTCGCCTTTGCCAGGTTTATGATCCTGGGTTTTTTCAACATCAGAATTCGCCTGCTTGTCTGAATCGTTCAGAGCTTCAAGCGTATCCAGCGCTTTACGCGTCCCCCTGCGATGTTTTTGCAGCTGCTTTTTCGTTGGTAATCCCATAAATCTACCGTAAAGTGATTATTGCCTCAGCGATTGTTTCGATTTCGTTGATGGCTTTTTTCGCCTGCTCGTACAGTTTCCGATTTGCTTTTACCGAATCTGCATATTCAAAAAGATTATTTCCACTTCTGGAATAGTTCTCAAAAACAGTTCCAAAAGAAAAAGTGGCATTTAAACAGTGAATATAATCTGGCAGTATGCCGTGAAAGTACTCTATGATATTTTGCCGTTTAACCAGAGGATGGGTAAAAGATGGGACAACATAAAATGCGTTCCGACTCTCACGATCCACTTCCATGATTCTTTTTATGATTGGCAGAAGGTTATCTTCAAAGGCTTCTTCATCATGGGTGGATGTTCTCATCGGAATCAGCACCAGATCAGCCACTGCACACGCAAACTGAGTGTGGAATTTACTGATACTCTCTCCCGGGACATCCAGAACCAAAAAATCATTACTTTTCTCAAGCTCTTCCAGTTCCTGCAGGATGATATCCTTTTCTGTTCTGGAAATGTGCGTAAAGCTGACATTGGTGGTTCGATGACCATTATCCTGCCTCCGCTGCCACCATTTATGCAGCGTTTTCTGGGGATCCATTTCAACAATAGAAATGGATCCAAATGCCTTCCGAACTGTTCTTGAAAAAGCAATATTCTGTGCCAGTGTACTCTTCCCGGTTCCACCTTTAGTTTGAACAAATGCAATAATCATAAGATCAGCAAATTATGCGATTTCCTTTCTCAAATCAGCTACATCAAGAATCAAACTCACTTCACCATTACTCAATATCGAACACCCTGAAATACCCGGTATTTTGCCCAGATACTCTGACAAACCTTTGATGACCGTCTGATACTGCCCCAAAAGCTCGTCCACCATTAAACCAAAAACGTCATCCTGGTATTCCAACACGATTAGAATAGCATCTTCGAGGTTCTCATATTGCGGTTTGATATTATGGAGTTTATGAAGCCTATACACCGGCACCAACTGCTCCCGAATCATAACCACTTCACGGTTTTCCACGATGGTGATATTTGAGGGCTTGACCTGGATCGATTCTCGAATTGCCAGCAATGGAGCTGTGTAGACAGCCTTTCCGACACGAAGCAGCATTCCGTCGATAATAGCCAGTGTTAGTGGAATCCGTAATCCCAAGGTGCTTCCCTTCCCAGGGATGCTATTGATATCAACATGCCCCTTTACTTTTTCGATATTCCGTTTGACGACGTCCATTCCAACCCCCCGCCCAGAAACAGAGGTAACCTTTTCAGCTGTAGAGAATCCCGGTTCGAAAATCAGTTTATACACTCTCTGGTCTGACCAGTCTTTCGTTTCCTCTTCCGAGACAAGCTTACGCTCGATCCCTTTAGCAAGGATTTTCTCCCGGCTCAGGCCTTTACCATCATCAATAATATTGATCCAGACTTCATTGCCTTCATATTTGGCTTCGATAATAAGCTTGCCAACGGGTGATTTTCCAAGCGCTTCCCTTTCGTCAGGGGGCTCAATGCCATGATCGATAGAATTTCTAACCAGATGGACAAGCGGATCTGAAATCTGCTCAACAACTGTTTTATCAAGCTCGGTATCCTCACCTTTTGTTTCAAATTGTACCTGCTTTCCAGATTTTTTTGAAAGATCCCGCACCAGACGCACCATTTTGCGAAAGGTTCCAGCCAGCGGTATCATACGGATGGACATGGCCACATCCTGCAACTCTGTAATCAGGCTATTCAATTGATGGGACGCTCGCCCTGTCGTATCCGAATCTTCCTGCATATTGCTGGTGATCATCTGACTGATTATCATCAACTCCCCCACAAGATTGATAACCTTATCTACCTTAGACAGATTCACACGAATATCCGTTTGCAATTGCTTGGCAGAGGTTGCTTTTTCATCTGCCGTCTTCACTGGGATATCAGGGGATGATAGTTGTGCGGTGGGAGCTGATGTGACTGTGGGGCTTTCAGCTTTTATCTGCCCTTTGGCAGATTTACCAGGTTTCTTCACCTCTGATACATCTATGATCCCGTCCATTATCGACAGATACTGCTGATACTCCTCAATCACATGACTTCCCTTCTGCCCGATTTGTTGAACCGTCGCACGAATGACATCCAGAACCTGGAACAAGATGGTAACATTTTCCTCTTTTGTCGGAATTTCCTTATTTTTCATTCCGTCAAAAACGGTCTCAACCTTATGACTGACCAGTTCCAAGTGCTTAAAATTCATAAACCCACAATTTCCTTTGAAACTGTGGATCAAACGATAGGCATTATCCAGCAGCTGCTGGTCAAATCCAAACTTTTCAAGGATTAGCAACACTTCTTCAATTTTCTCAAATCCGCCTTCAGCTTCCTGCACAAACTGCCCGACCATTTCATCCGTAATGGGGATTTCCATCTCTTCTTCAACTACCTCTACAATTTCTGCAGTTTCAGCTTCAAGAAGATCGTCGGTCAGTGGGAGCGCTTCAGGTTTAGATGCCGATGTCCCCCCATTCTCAATCAGACCGTCCATAATCTGGCACAGTGTTTCATTCTCCGCTTCAAAGCCCTCATCCACCAGTGATTCATACACCTGATCCAGAATTCTGACGATTTGATCACATACCAACACCATGATATCGAGATGTTCAGAACCAAATTCAAGCTTCCCTTTGCGAAACAGATCCAACAGTGTTTCAGCTGAATGTGTAATCCTCTGAATATTATTTAGATTCAAAAATCCTGCCCCACCTTTGATTGAATGAAAGCAGCGAAACACCTTATTAATTTTTTCTTCATCATAGTCTGCTTCTAATTCGATCAGAACGGGCTCAATATCCTCCAACATCTCTTTTGAATCCACAACAAATTCATGCAGGATATCCTTCATATCTTCAATGCCACTACTTTGTTCAGACATTTTTCCCTACTAGGTATCTAAATTTGCGCAAAGAATAGGCTGGCTGACTACGCATCAGTAGGACGCATGGTTGTCGCCTAATATTTAGTTTCGATATTTGATGTCTTGTCATCATATAATCATTCAATCAAACCAATGAGCAAATAAGCCGGCTGCTTATGGTTCTCTAAATAAAGAGTATCCCATATTTCAACTTATTAATAAAGACAGTTTTTCAATCGTCCCCATAAAAGAATCAAATTACAAAACTAACTTTCTGATTACAAAGGCCTGTTCGAATTTATTAACGCCAAGACTTCAGCTATTTGAATCCGGCCTGGTGTATCTGTAGTTTTCTATTTCCTTAAATTTATTTCATCTTAACAACTATCACTACCCGAACTGGATCAGAAAAAAAGAGCAAAAAAAAAGCCGGCATAAAGCCGGCTTTTTTATTCTTGGCATTGGATATAATTACATCATACCGGGCATTCCACCACCCATTCCACCCATTCCGCCCATTCCGCCACCGCCCATTGGAGGCATACCAGCGTCACCGGACTCAGAAGGCTTATCACTGATAGATGCTTCAGTTGTTACAAGCAACCCAGATACGGATGAAGCGTTCTGCAGCGCATTACGAGTCACTTTGGTCGGATCAATAATACCGGCCTGCACTAAATCACAATACTCTTCTGTACGAGCATCAAACCCGTTGTTTCCTTCCATCTCTTTAACTTTGTTAACTACAACAGCACCTTCAAGTCCAGTGTTGTTAACAATCTGCCTTAAAGGCTCTTCAAGGGCCTTCACCACAATGGCAGCCCCAATTTTTTGATCGCCTTCGAGTTTTTCAATCACCGACTCGACAACTTTTTGTGCCCGAACCAACGCAATACCACCGCCAGCTACAATTCCTTCTTCAACAGCAGCACGTGTTGCATGCAGCGCATCTTCAACTCTGGCTTTTTTCTCTTTCATTTCAATTTCAGTCGCAGCACCCACATTGATGATCGCAACACCACCGACCAATTTGGCCAGACGTTCCTGCAGCTTTTCACGATCGTAATCTGAGGTGGTTTCCTCGATTTGAGCACGAATCTGATTGACTCTGGCTTTGATATCATCGTTGGAACCTGCACCATCTACGATAATTGTGTTATCTTTATCGATAGTCACTGTTTTTGCTGTCCCCAACTGAGAGAGTGTCAAATCTTCTGATTTCATTCCCCGATCCTCTGAAACAACTTCACCACCAGTCAGTGTGGCAATATCTTCCAGCATGGCTTTACGTCGATCACCAAACCCCGGAGCTTTAACAGCACAGCACTGTAACGTTCCTCGCAGCTTGTTCACAACCAGAGTCGCCAGGGCTTCGCCATCGACATCTTCAGCAATAATCAGGAAAGGCTTGCCCTCTTTGGCAATCTGTTCCAAAACACCCAGAACATCCTTCATGTTACTGACTTTTTTCTCTACCAGAATAATGTACGGATCCTTCAGGATTGTTTCCATCTTGTCAGAATCTGTTACAAAATAAGGTGACAGGTAGCCCCGATCGAATTGCATCCCCTCAACAACATCAAGAGTCGTCTCCAGACCTTTGGCTTCCTCAACGGTGATCACACCATCTTTGCCCACCTTATCCATTGCGTCTGAAATGATTGTACCAATAGTGGTATCACTGTTGGCTGAAATGGTTCCAACCTGAGCAATCTCTTTACTGTCAGCTACAGGTTTTGAGATTTCTGCCAGATAATCCACTGCCGCTTTGACAGCTGTATCGATTCCTCTTTTCAAATCCATTGGATTTGAACCAGCTGCTACATTCTTCACGCCTTCACGAAAGATCGCCTGAGCAAGTACCGTAGCAGTGGTCGTGCCATCACCAGCGATATCAGAAGTCTTGCTGGCAACTTCCTTCACCATCTGAGCACCCATATTTTGAACTTTGTCATCCAATTCAATTTCTTTTGCGACAGTTACGCCATCCTTTGTGATCAAAGGTGCGCCGAAGGATTTCTCTATCAGAACATTCCGTCCCTTCGGACCCAAGGTCACTTTAACAACATCGGCCAACTGGTTAATGCCTTTCAGCATTTCGCCACGATTCTGTTCCCCAAATACTATTTGTTTAGCCATTTTTTTAATCCTGTGTAATAGATTTAATGCAGAAACTCCGGATAATTCATGATTTTAAAAAACCCGGCTTAAACTTTAATTAAAGATATAATTTCGATAATATCTGTTATTCAATAACGCCCAGAATATCGTCTTCTTTCATCATCAGTAGCTCTTCGCCGTCAATCTTAATTTCAGTACCGGCATATTTTCCGAAAAGTACCCTGTCTCCTGTTTTCACATCCAACGGCAGGACAGTACCGTCATCTTTGCGAATTCCTGAACCTGCAGCGACTATCTCGCCTTCCTGAGGCTTTTCTTTTGCTGTATCTGGAATTATAATGCCACTTGCGGTCTTGGTCTCAGCATCGTTGCGTCTTACAATCACGCGGTCATGTAATGGTCTGATTTTCATATTAAAACTCCTCTTGTGGAAGGTTATTTTATTGGTCAAATGAATACTTAAATAGACCTCTGTGTCAACAAATCCGCAGATCACAGATATCTATTCTACGACTAGTAGCACTCAACCGGGTTGAGTGCTAAATTGAACTTTTAATATAACTTCCCGATTTTATAAGATCAAGTAAAAAACGACAAAGTCGGATAACAGGGTATCAGGTCAGTCTTTTTTGACTTTTTCAGGTTTTTTATCTGCAGCTTTGCTCTCCTTTTGAGCATTTGCATCTTCAAATGGGATTTTAAAGTGTTCTCTTACCTGTTGATCTATATTCTTGGCAACATCAGGGTTTTCCAACAGGAATTCTTTGGAATTTTCTCTTCCCTGCCCCAGTCTTTCATCGTTATATGAGTACCAGCTGCCACTTTTTTTAACAATGTCGCCATCGACGGCAAGGTCAAGGAGGGAGCCGATTTTTGAAATACCTTCACCAAACATGATATCGACCTCGATAATTTTGAAAGGGGGCGCAACCTTGTTTTTCACAATTTTGATTCGGGTCCTGGTTCCCAATACGTTATCACCTTGTTTGATATCACTGATTCTGCGAATATCGACTCGTACAGAGGAGTAAAATTTAAGGGCATTCCCGCCAGTAGTCACTTCTGGGTTACCGTACATGACACCAATTTTATGACGTAACTGGTTTATGAAAATAATCATGCATCTGGATTTGGAGAGGGTTCCCGTGAGTTTTCTAAGCGCTTGTGACATGAGTCGAGCCTGCAGACCGACATGTGAATCCCCCATTTCACCGTTTATTTCAGCGCGGGGTACCAGTGCAGCAACCGAGTCCACCACGATGACATCAATGCCACCACTACGGACCAGAATATCGGTAATTTCGAGAGCTTGCTCTCCGTAATCAGGTTGTGAGATCAAGAGGTCATCAATATTGACACCCAGATTTCTTGCATACACTACATCGAGTGCATGTTCCGCATCAACAAAAGCTGCGATGCCACCGGATTTCTGGACTTCAGAAACGATGTGCAAAGCCAGGGTTGTTTTCCCGGAGGATTCCGGGCCGAAGACCTCGATAACTCTGCCCAGAGGGAATCCCCCAGCCCCAAGAGCGACATCCAATCCAATAATACCACTCCCAACAACAGGTATGTTCTGCGCTGCTTTGTCGCTCATTCGCATCACCGATCCCTTTCCAAATTGACGGTCAATTTGGGACAGTGCCGATTCGATTGCTTTCGTTTTCTCTGTATCCCACATTTTGGCTCCTGGGTTAAGATTCTATGAAAAAAAATACACCGGGTATTGTTTGATGTATTGATCTGATTAAGTATTATTCGCAACCTTTCTGGGAAGGCAGCCTGATATTAGGAGGAGCCTGAGCGGATGCGAATATAAGTCTTGTGAATATATCGAATCAACGAGTAATTCGATATTGAAATTTCGCTAAGGGTTGGCTCAAAAATTAGTCAAGTGTTTCCCATTCATGAAAAGGAAACACGTTGCTGTCAAATTCTGTTTGCAAAATGTCCAGTGTTTTTTAGGGCTTTTGCAAATAGATTATATGAAGTTATTTTTGAACGATCCCTAAGTATCTCAAAGCTTTTAAAGTGAACATACGTACTCTTGAAAAGAATGTCAATAGTTTTAAATCAGATATATTTATGTGCACTTCACCAAACAAGAATATTCAGTTTCTAATCGAAAAAGGACCCGATCTGTTGAAAACAGGAAAAAGATCGACTCATAAAAACGATGAATATTTCTTTTGGCATCAGGGTCAATGAATGGGGCAAATCTGAATCTTTTTTCAATTCAGTGATTATGTTTAACAAAGAATGAGTCTATTGAAATAACCTGATTAAAGCAAATGGAAATCACAATTTATCAATTGGGGGTATGTCATTAACTATTTATATTTATACATCAATTTATGGTAAGCAAGGTTCAGTCGCGATAGAATGTAGACCACTTTTAGCAATTCTGATCTCCTGCATCGACATTTATCGACATGCATCGCACTAAGATTTGTATGGATTAACATTTGTCTGAGGGCAAGCTTAAAAACTTGTGGTCACACGAAATAGGTTCCGCCAGATAGCATCGACTTTCATAAAAATATTGAATTATTTGTGCTCAATCTGGCCATGAAAAAACCAGTCTGCGTTCAACATGGAATTTGTACGATTCTCTAGCTTCCAACTTTGATGACCGATGATTGGAAAGATAGAAGTTCTATGCAAGACTCAACAAAACAGTGCGCCTAATTTTTTTTCAATCTTCTAATGGCAGGGAAGAAAAAAGGGCAATGAATTTGACTTTAAAGGTACTTTCGAGGAACATCAAAATATTGCTGATATAAAATTACAGCAAATTTGGCATCGAATAGCATCCGTTCATGCAGCCTGTTGTTATTTCTGAATTTATCAAACTCATAAAAACACTCTAGAGAGGATAAAGAATGAAACGCAAGAGATACTGGATTACAATTTTCTTAATCAGTATGATTCTGCCGATCACACTCATCGCTTCCAGTGGAGCTCACTCTGGGAAAATTAATTTCCCACCAACTCTTTCAAGCTACAATGACAGCCATTTGAGTGATATCGGCGCAATTCTGTCACATCGGGTTCAACAGGAACCTCTGAACCTGATGGTTACACTGCTTTTTTTAGGGGCAATTATCCATACATTCATGGCCAGTAAGTTTCAAAAAGTATCTCACTATCTGCAGGAAAAGCACAAAGAAAAAATGAGGCGGAAAAAGCAGGATATTCAATATACCGGTGATGTCCTTGAAGAGGTCAGCTTTCTCTCACAATTGTTTCATTTTTTTGGAGAAATCGAAGTGGTTTTTGGTCTCTGGGTACTTCCGGTTTTCTGGTCAATTGCCTACTTTTACGGCCTGGATGCGTCTATATCTTACTTCAGCTCCATAAACTACACTGAGCCGATGTTTGTGGTCGTTATCATGACTTTAGCGGCAGCACGGCCTATCATGCGATTTGCAGAGCAATCACTGAAGGCTATTTCAAAGCTGGGCAGGGGCTCTTCAGCGGCAATGTGGTTCACAATTCTAACGGTTGGACCGATTCTGGGTTCTTTAATAACAGAGCCTGCAGCAATGACTATTTCTGCACTCATACTAGCGAAAGAGTTTTATGCGAGAGAGCCCAGCAAACGTTTTGCCTACGCAACAATCGGTCTTTTATTTGTCAATATTTCTGTTGGTGGAACGCTGACACATTTTGCTGCACCACCTGTACTTATGGTTGCAGGAAAATGGGGCTGGAGTATGGGATTCATGTTTTCAAATTTCGGTTGGAAAGCAGTTCTGGGGATTCTTATCGCCAACACGATCTATTTTTTCGTCTTCAGGAACGAATTTGGGCAATTGAAAGATCTAAAGGAGTCGGACGGATCAAGACACTTGATAAAATGGGATATGCGAGATGATAAAGTTCCCATGGGTGTCACACTGGTTCATGTACTACTGATGATTTGGACCGTCAGATTTGCGCACTATCCATCACTTTTCATAGCCGGTTTTCTCTGCTTCCTCGGATTTGTGGAGTCCACAGCACATCATCAAAACCGAACCAACTTAAAACCTGCGCTGTTGGTGGGATTTTTTCTAGCGGGGCTGGTCATACATGGCGGATTGCAGAAGTGGTGGATCGCCCCGATACTGGGAAGCTTGAGTGAGGTTCCCTTGATGGTTGGGGCAACCGTGTTGACTGCCTTTAACGATAACGCCGCCATTACATATTTGGCCGCGTTGGTCCCGGATTTGACGGATTCGATGAAATACGCGGTTGTTGCCGGAGCGGTCACCGGTGGGGGGTTGACTGTCATAGCCAATGCACCCAACCCAGCCGGATTATCTATTCTACAGAAATTCTTTTCCAATGGTTTTTCTCCACTGGGACTTCTCCTGGGAGCCCTTATCCCTACGATCATCATGGGATTTTTGTTTATGCTGTTATAATTTTCGAGCCCCGCTGATAACATCCTGTCTGCTGGTTGGCGTGCTTTTCAGCCAGGACAGGTAGATTATCGATGAATAAATCCAATCCCAGGCTGATAACTCAGGCTTTATTTTCGGCCGCCATTCGGTTATAATCTAATCACTTTGGCATTTCTCAGGGGATCCCAAATGTTCGTCATTCAGAACGTAGAAGTGAGACGCTCTGTCGTTTTAGAACAATCCTTATATCCATATTGTTGCCCAGAAACATTTCCATCAAGAAATATGTCGCGCGCCAAAAAAACAAATATTTCACAATTTGAAATGAACTTTTCTGATTCACATTAAAGGAGGCCACAAATGAAACGATCATTGAGTCAAATGCGATTTTTCATGCGCACCGCACTGCTTCCATTCATGCTGATTTTTTGTTGCATTATCCTGTTATCGGGTTGTGCACCTAAGAAGGTTGATCCCTTGTCGTTTCCGATCCTCGATGCAGACAAGCTGGAGTCCCAATATCCTCCCTTCGAAGATGAACTGGTGCTTCGCCCCTATATCCTTCTGCCACTGCTTGTTTTTAAGGATCAGACCGTCACTGAAGTCCGGTTAAAAGAAATTAATCATTTCATCAATTCATCCTTTGAAAAAAATGGAAACTTCTCAATCATCTCCCAGCAGCAAACAGATGCACTACTTGCGGAAGATGAAAACAAACACTTTCAGACCAGCAACATCGCTGATGCGATTCAGCTAGGCACCTCTGTTAATGCCACTTTTGTTTCTCAAATGCAGATCACCATCATTGAGAGCAAAATGGTAGAAAATGTAGATCGCTTCAAGGCGAATATCAATTTAACTGTGTTCACCACAGATAGTGGGCAGGTTGTACTCCAACAAGATATCCACTACGATTCGCAAAAATCTGACCGCTCCTACAAAAAGCTCAAGCAACTGGTTCAGACCTATTTTCAGATCAGAGGTTATATTTTGGAAACTCGAGGTGCACACCAGGTTGCCAGGATCTCTTTGGGCAGGAGTGTCGGTATCGAGCTGGGTCGCAAGATCCAGGTACGTGAAAGAACCGTCAAATCAGAAATTGTCAATGGCGTCTCGCGCAGAATCGTATCTTTTGACGTCAATGCACTCGCCATGACAGAAGTGATCAAGGTTATGGAAAACGATTGCTGGGTCTTGGTAAATAAAAAGGATATGCCCAAAATCAAAAAGGGGCAGGTGGTTTTTACAATGCATGAGTAGATATTTTAGGATCACCGTCTTTGCTTCTATAGTCCGAGACGCTGTCCTTTTTTGTTCCAAATCACATCATAACTGACTGTCAAACCATTAAGAAGCATGTTGCATATAACTCCCGAACTTGTTGACAAATACGGTGTTAGTGGTCCTCGCTACACGTCATATCCGACAGCGCCCATCTGGCACGATATTGACCGATCCCTGCAGCTGAACTGGCTTGATGAGATAACATCCAGTCAACGGCCACTTTCATTCTATATACATATCCCTTTTTGCCGCAGCAGATGCTATTATTGTGGATGCAATACACTTGTCACCCGCAAGCAGTCACAATCTGCTATCTACGTCGAGCATCTGACCAAAGAAATCCACCGGGTCGGAAAACTGTTGCATAGCGATAAGCAGATCCGCCAACTTCATTTTGGTGGCGGGACGCCTACATTTTTATTAAATGAGGAGTTTGAACAAATCCTGGATACGATTCAATCCAATTTTGCCTTTGAAACAGATGCGGAAATTGCCATCGAAATTGACCCTCGCACAATCCGGACCGACCAGTTGAGATTTCTCAGCGAAAAGGGATTTAATCGATTGAGCCTGGGAGTACAGGATTTCGATGACACCGTTCAAACAGCCATCAACCGGATTCAAAGTGAAGAGATGACGTTTGAACACCTTCAAACCGCTCGATCTCTCGGATTTAAGGGGATAAATTTTGATTTAATATACGGACTGCCTTTTCAAACACTGGACAGCTTTAATCAAACACTGGCCACTGTCATAAAAATGAAACCGGATCGACTGGCTATTTATAATTTTGGCTACCTGCCTGAGCGTATGCGTCACCAGAAAAAGATCGATCCACAAACGCTTCCGGACAAAAAGACCCGCCTCTCATTAGTTTTCGAGACCATTCGTCAGCTGACGGATGCAGGATATGAATATATCGGCATGGATCACTTCGCTTTGCCGGATGATGAGCTTTCTATCGCCATGAGAAACCGAACGCTGAATAGAAATTTCATGGGATACACCCCTAAATCAAATGTTGATCTCCTGGGCATCGGAATGACTGCAATCAGTGAAATCGGGCCCTATTTCCTTCAGAACGAAAAACGGATCAAGACCTATCAGGAACAGATTAATGAGACTGGGCTTGCAGCATGCAGAGGGATGGCACTGAGCCAGGACGACCTGATGAGAAAATGGACCATCCAGCGTATTATCTGCCATTTCTATCTTTCCTATGCGGAGTTTAAAGCAGAATTTGATAGTGAATTTGCAGCCTGCTTTCCCACTGAAATGACACAGCTGGCTGAATTTCAAGAAGATGGTCTGTTAGAGCTCAACGAAGATCATCTGCGCATAACCGATACCGGTAAAGTATTTGTCAGAAATATCTGTATGCTCTTCGATGCCTATATCAACAAAGACGATACACCCAAAGTCCGATACTCCAATACAGTCTGACAAACCGTACCCGGAAACGATTTTTCCATAAGCTGTTAGATTGACATTTCGGCTTCCAGTCGGATAAATACTGTTCTGGTTATGGTCGACTGTGTGATTTTACAAATGGGAATACTAAATGGCTTCAGAAGTCCAATCAATTCCATTGATAAAAGATGGCACTATTTGAGTATCGAGCGATCGATAAAAGCGGGAAAAAGAGAAAAGGGAAAATTGATGCCCCCACTTTGAAACAGGCCGCAGCAAAAATAAAGTCGCAAAAACTTCACCTCATATCCATATCAAGCGCTAAGGAACAGTTGAAAGGATCCTTGGATCGCGGCTTAACCAAAAAAAGAGCGGGCGTTCCTTTCGATCTCATTACGGATTTTACCAGACAGCTTTCCGTTCTGGTCTCAACAGGCATTCCCTATGACAAGGCGTTTGATATTCTGATTGAAGAAAGCGAACATTCGACGTTTCAACATATTCTCGATTTGATCAAAGCCAGAATCGTTGAAGGAAGCTCTTTGGCATCTGCGCTGGAAGATCATCCAACACTATTTTCAAAAATGTATATCGCCATGGTCAATGCCGGGGAAGCGGGCGGAATGTTGGATCAGGTATTGCAGTATTTGACGACAGCGAGGGAGGGTACGGCTGAGATTAAAGCCAAAATTCAGAAGGCGTTGATTTATCCACTTATTATGACACTCATGGGACTCGGGATTGTTGTCTTTATGGTAACCTTCATCATCCCAAAAATTATCCCTATCTTTCAGCAGTTCAATGTGCAACTCCCACTTCCCACCCGAATGGTCATCGGATTAAGCGAAATAATTACGAACAACACCTGGCAACTTGTACTAACATTGGGAATAGCGATATTTTTTCTGATGCGGTTTGTTAAATCGCGCCGAGGTGAATTGATCAAAGACTGGACATTGCTAAAAACACCCGTTCTCGGGAAAATCATTAAAAAAATCATCGTTTTCCGGTTCACACAGACTCTCGGCACATTGTTGCAAAGTGGCGTCGAACTGAAACAATCCCTGGACATTGTCAAACAGGTTATGGGTAACCGGGTATATGAAAACCAGTTTGACGAGATAGCCCTGAATATAACCAAGCGCGGGATGGATCTGTCACAAGCATTGCGACAGGCAAATATCTTCCCTGTGACTGTTATCCAAATGATTCGTGTTGGTGAAGAGAGCAGTCAACTGGAAAAGATGTTGAATAAGGTTTCCGCTATTCTGGAAAATGAGGTCAAGCAGTCTTTAGAGAAGTCCATTGCACTACTCGAACCCGCATTGATTCTCTGGATGGCTGCTACGGTGGGCTTTATTGTTCTTGCAGTGATGCTGCCGATGCTCAAGATGAATCAGCTCATTTAAATTCTATCCCGGCAGTGACGAGGGTAATAGGTCACAGGAGCAACCGGAAAAATTTTCAGATATTCTTTAATTAGTATCAGAGAGAAAATCCAATTGTTTCAGCCTTGAAACAGGCCCTACAGCCAGTTTGGTCATCTTCATATCCTGCTGTATCGATACATTTTCCCGAATACGTCGATTTAAGCGAATCACATTATTTGTTTCTGCGCTCAGCGGAACTTTCATATAAATACTTGCTTTTGGCAGAATTGAATCCCGAAGTCTCCAGGCGGATTTCCGGTAACTCTCAATATCTGATTCTGCATCCGAACCCGATTTACGCCATTTCAGGACAAATAGATCCAGATCCAGATCTTTGAGATATGACAAACCTGTAGAGTACCATTTCACAGAGAGGTTTTCTTGTAGCACCATTTCTGGTGTCACTTCGATCCCCAGAATGAACGAATCCTTCTGTTTTCTGATATCCGCAATAAGATCCCACAATAGTTGTTTCACTTCCCGGGTACGCCAGACAGCTATATCATTGAACGCTTCATCCGTTAAAATCTCAAACCTGCTGTTCTCAGAGGATTTGACCGGCACAAACAGACTGTTGAACGAGATCGTGCGGCCTGTCATCTTCAGATAACGATGTTGAGCTACTGCGGAGAAACCCTCATTGATTTCGTGGGTAAAGTCATCTTTGAAAACGATTCCATCGATTTTCGAAGCCATCAATGAACGAATCAATCGAGTCAGATAGATTTGACTCTGTGGATTCAACAAGTCCAGTTTTGCATTGGGGGTAGTTCTATTTTGAATCGAATTCCACGACTCATCCACCAGCATGATGCTTTGATGCCCCAGCATCGGGTGATTTCGCAATGGAAACGTAATCAGCACCTTAAGCCCATTAGCATGCGCCAGTGCCGTAATTTGATCAAGAAGATTATCCACCAGTGGACCCGCTGGTGTGTTAAAATAATATCCCAGTGGATTTTCAGGTTTTGCAAATAGATATATAGGCTGTTCCAGGACTTGGACCATATTGAGCTGAATCGATCCGATACCGGTGCTTTTCAGTTTCGCCAGATAGCGGTTGAATTCATCCAGATCTTTGGCCTCTGGGTAGGACACTTCCACCAAGCCGTCTTTTAGAGAAGCTGTATCGAGTTGCTCTGAATAAAAAAAAGTGCGCCACCTCTCTTCCAAATAGCTCTTTCGCCCACTCTGGGGAAACGAATCCAAAAAGAACTTATAAAGCCTAGTGAACTCGTTTTCATCTCTTTTTATATAGGCGTCTTCAACAAGTTTAAATAGTTTTCCCTCAATCAAGGATGAAACGTTGTATTCCGATAGTTTTGGACTGTTGGCTGCAAATTTAAGATCTACCGGCTCTTCCAAAGATCCTTTCATGATTTTCAGGGAGCCCATCCTTTTTCCAGTGTGATCGTTTTTTGCCACCTGCAGGCCTTCATGGACAGTGGGCAAATCAGTTGTATTCTCTTTTTTTGTCGATACTGATCGAGGACTGGTTTTGTCGGAGACAGGTTCCTGCGGCTCCTTTTGTCGCTCTTTTTGAATCTGTCTCTTTGGACTGGGATAGTTTTCCGCGTACCAGTCTTTCAATCGAGCAGGATTACTGGAACAACTCGTTGCGATAAACAGGCTCAAGCTCAACTGGAAAAGAAGTCGTAAAAGAGAGCGGTTCTGGATTGTAAAACTCATTTTTCTCCTAAACAGAAACCATCATCTGACAACAGACATTTTACATTTTATCGTTCGAAAAGAGGCAATTGCGGATATCATCCACCTCAAAGGGAAACAACCCCATATTATTTCAATTTGACCGGATCTTTACTTGCAACAAACTTCTGCAGGTACAAGCGATTCAGCTCTGACATATCCTGATAGCGAAGATGAATATAGTTTTTTCCTTTTTCACTGGTTATTTTGACAACTTCAGCTTTAATCTCCTGTTTGATATTGGCTTCTTCCAGTTTGAAAAAAACATTGATCCCAATTTCGACTCCTTCGGGAATTTCTTTTACAAGAAATCTTAAACCCCCTATACTGATATCCATAACAACGCCTTGACAGCTTCTGTTGGCATTTGAATCGCTGAGGAAAAACTGGCGTTTAAAATGCAGTTTATAGCGATCGTTTTCTCTCGTCAGAAGTTTCTTGATCTTGTTGACATGAATCATGACCAGTGCATTCGCTGGCGTTGAGATCTGATTTTTCAACTGACAGGTAAACTGGTATTCACCGTCATTCTTTCGAAAAACACTGAAATCAAAGGTTTTGAATTTTGACAGATTAATAGCTTTTCCTTTTACAAGAGGTGGTTTTACCCAGAACTCCTCCTCATTTGTATTGATTATAGTGCTGACATAAGAATGAGATTTACCTTTGAAATTGACAGCCACACGAAGCTTTTGTCCGGATTGCAACATGCGGGTATTGATGAACGGGGCTCTGCGATTAAAGAACGTAAATCCCAAATCCTCTCGCAATTCAGGTATTTTCAACAACATTGGATCATCAGGCGATTTTCTACGCAACTTTTCAACGGCCCCTTCAAACATTTTATTATTGTAAAGGACCTTTTCCGGATCCATTTTCACCATTTTTGACAGCATTTCAATCCGGCGGCTGGTATCATCAGAAAAATCAACTCCCTTATGACGCGCCGCTTCTTTCTTTTGCATGTATCGCTGATCAACCTGCAGAAGTTTTTTGTTGTTCAGCCAATTGTATACGACACCAATCACGATAAAAACTAGAACGACAGCACCAAACCAAAGATAAATAGTTGCATCAGCTCCGCTGGATGCTCTTCTTCCGAACAGGGAGGTATCAATCGTTTCGTTGATAGCGTATGCTTCAGAGTAAATAGTATACCAGGCCATGATTCGATAGTTTTTATAATTTATGGCACCTGAGTAAAATTGGTTTTTACGACGAGACTAGAAAAGCAAAAATAGCGCCAAAGTTCTCTAATTTCTTACTTTTTATTATCACTTATTTTAATAAATGGATATCGCAATTTTCGGAGGCAGTTTCAATCCTGTTCATATGGGACATCATGAAATTGTTCGAAATCTGGTGCAAAACAGGGGGTTTTCGAAGTTCATCATTGTCCCCACGTATCAAAACCCCCTCAAAGGCCTGCCACCTGTGATAACGGAATCAATCCGCTGGCAAATGCTAAAACAGACCTTCCAGGCATTCGATTCTGTTGAAATATCCAGGTTTGAATTACAGAACCAGAAAATGAGTTACAGTTACAAAACAATTCTCCACTATAAAAAACAGTACCCAGACGATCGCCTGTTCATAATCCTTGGTGAAGATGCCTTTGCGTCTTTTCCACAATGGGCAGAAATTGAAACCATACTGAACCTGTCAGAAATTCTGGTCTTTCCAAGACCCCAATTGAGGAAACCAGAAACAACGATCCCTTTTTATCATAGCTATTTCCAACATGTAACATGGTTGGATTTTGAAGTTCCGCCTATCTCTGCCACTCAAATCCGAAACAGCGATTTAAAAACAATCGCAGAGAACCGCTGGTTGCATCCGGAAGCCCTTAAAACGTGGAAACACTATCAACAATCACTCACATAAAAAGATGGATACACAAACATTGTTAGACTTTATCACTCAAACAGCAGACGATTTAAAAGCACTCGACCCTGTCTTGTACGATATGGAGGGAAAGTCATCACTCTCTGATTTTGTTTTCATATGCCACGGAACATCGACGGCTCACACTCGGGGCATCGCTGACAAAATTGGTCTGATCCTGAAAAAGGAAAGTGAGCTGCCTTTAGGCATCGAAGGACTTGAGGAGGGGCGCTGGATTTTGATTGATTATAACACAGTCATTGTTCACATATTTTTAAAAGATGTCAGGGAACAATACAGTCTTGAGGAAATTTACGCCACCTCTCCGAATAAAGAGTTGTAAATGAGAAAAATCAGGGTTTTATGTGTCGGAAGAAAGCAGGAAACATACTTAAAATCCGGAATTGAGATCTATCTAAAAAAACTCCAGCGGTACTGTGAAATCGAATTTAAAACAATCCGTGAAGCAATCTATAGCAGCGGAACGATGACGCAATGGCATGCCAAAGAGTGGAAAGAGATTCAGAGCCAACTTCACAATAACTCTTTTCTCATCGTTTGCGATGAAAAAGGGAGCACCCTCTCTTCAAAGGCCTTTGCCCGTAAGCTGGAGGATGTTGCCCTGCAGGGATTTTCAAACATAGATTTCGTTATCGGCGGGGCGTACGGTTTACCGGCTGAAGTCAAAAGCAGAGCCAATCTTGTTCTAAGTTTGTCGCCAATGACCTTCACACATCAAATGTTCCGCCTTTTCCTTGTAGAACAGATATATCGAGCCTTCACCATCCTCAAGGGGGAAAAATACCATCACTAAATCAGGCTTAAATGAATTTAGTATGATTACCCAGGTGTAAGTGACCGGTTACAAAGCCTCAGCAGCAGCATCCAAGGCTTTTGCGTGTATCAAGGCCAATTTCGGAATGACCTCAAGATTGTATCCCCCTTCCAGAAAAGTGACTACTTTCCCTGAACTGAACTCGGCTGCAATCTGGCAGAGAGCCTCTACATATGCCTTATATGTGGTTTCAGTAATGCTTATCCTGGCCAGTGGGTCATCCCGGTGAGCATCATAGCCAACCGATATCAAAACAATATCCGGCTTATATTCCCGCCAGGCGGGGATGAAAGTCTCTTCAAGAACCTGCAGATATTCATCATCTCCTGAGAAACTCCGCATTGGCACATTGAGTGTGTAACCTTGTCCTTCTCCGATGCCGGTCTCATTTTGAAACCCCGTCCCAGGGTAGCAAACAGCCGGATTTTCATGAATACTGCAATAAAAAACGTCTTTTCTGGATTCAAAACTATGCTGGGTGCCATTACCATGGTGAACATCGTAATCCATGATCAGAACTCGCTGATAGTTCTCATGGCGAACAAGATACTCTGCGCAAATAGCAACATTATTAAAATAGCAGAACCCTGCCGCCTGATCTCTCTCAGCATGATGACCAGGGGGGCGAACGAGCCCAAAACCATTCTTGAGTTCTCCTGAGGAGACTTTCTTGGTCAATGCCAACATACCACCCACAGCGTGCTCCGCCACTTCAAAGGAGCGAGCGGAGACAATACAATCCATTGTCCCGATAAATAGCGCACCTGACTCGATCTGTGCCTGCAGGGATTCGATATAACCCGGATCATGAATCAATTCTATCACAGAACGATCTACCTGTTCAGCCGGGATAATATCCAGTTTATCCCAAACCGAGTCAGCCTGCAGAGCTGACAAAATAACCCTCAAACGATCAGCATTCTCCGGGTGCTGCCCTGTTTCATGCTCCAAGTAGATAGGGTCAGTGACCAATCCAGTCAGTTTTCTCATTTTGCCTTTAGTAATCTGGGTTTTGATTTGTAAATACTCACATGATACCCTTTTTCAAGTCGAGCAGCAGATCGAATAATCGGGTTGATGCGCGCCTGGGTATTTTTGCTGTTTTCACTTTCATACCATGTTCCCAATCAATATTCCAACCACTATGTTGGGTTTTATCATCTAAAGCAGCTGAATTGGCGGACCTTGTCTCGGCAGAGATTTAGACATCTTCCCATCAACCTCCCTGGTAGACAATACAGTCGGAACGGCTCAGTTCACCTTCAGAGTGTATATCTATCATAACCCCAACAATTAATCTGATCACTGAGAGTCGTTATTACCTGTAAAAAAGTCACCACCTATCTCAAAATCAAGTGCACGTTGCTCCAATCTAAATTGTTCTATGTCCTGAATCAATGTTTATATCCGTTTTTTTTGTAATTATTTTCTGAGTGATTAAAACTAAAATTTGATTCTATTAAAAAAAATAGCTGATAAAATTATTTTCGTAACCCATCCAACAGAGGTAGCTGAAGCAAATGGCTGAGAAAAAAGGAAAAAAGAAAGATCCCAAAGAGTGGCGAATTGATATAGACGCCGAAAGATGCAAGGGATGTGGATTCTGTGTGGAATTTTGCCCGAAGAATACACTGGCAATGTCAGACGATTTTAATTCAAAGGGATATCATCCTCCAATGGTGGCTGACCCTGAAAGCTGCACATACTGCGATATGTGTGAAATGGTTTGTCCTGAGTTTGCGATCTGGCAAAGCTCAGACAAAAACGAAAAACAAGAACATATTGCCGATGACCTCGTCAGAATGGACCGCATGCCCCATATCTGGTGCCCTGGTTGCGGGATTGGAACAGTAGTAAATACTTTTGTAGCAGCACTACACGATACAGATATAGACGTAAACACCACCCAGGTTGTATCTGGAATTGGTTGTACGGGTAGGGTTGCAGGCTATATGGATTTGGACTCATATCACACAACTCACGGACGGGCGATTCCATTTGCAACTGGATTGGCTCTGGGAAACCCCGATCAGAAAGTGGTTGTTATTAGTGGAGACGGTGACCTCACAGCTATTGGTGGTAACCATTTCTTCCATGCAGCGCGTCGAAACGTCAATATGACTGTGATTTGTGTTAACAATTTCACATACGGTATGACGGGTGGTCAGGTAACACCCACAGCACCCCAAGGCTCCATTGCTATTACTACGCCTTACGGTGCATTTGACCAACCATTCAATATCCCATTCATCGCCGACAGTTGCGGTGCTGATTATGTCGCGCGTTGGACAACCTTCCACGTCAGACATCTTCAGAACGCCATCAAAGCAGCCCTGCAAGTCAAAGGATTCTCCTTGGTGGAAGCGATCTCACCCTGCCCGACACTCTACGGAAGACGGAACAAAATTGGTGATGGTCTGGACATGATGAAGTTCTACAAAGAAAAGTCTGTTCGATTTAAAAAAGACCAACATACAACTGCTGATGCAGCGATTGGCTTTCAAGACCAAATCATGGTTGGGAATTTTGTAAATCGGGAAAGACCTTCATTGATCGAAGCAATGGACACCTCGTTGAAAAACAGACTGGGTGACAAATACGTTCAATGGCCAGTGCCAGGCTAGAAATTTACGTGATTGACCAAAAATAAATCTAACTAATCAAGGAGTGACAAGTGAAAGCTGATCCAAAACGAGTATTGACAGGTAACCATTTCATTAATGGGAACCACTCTGCTACTGAAGGAGCAATTGCCGCAGGATGTACTTTTGCGGCAGGTTATCCTATTACACCTTCTACTGAAATTGTTGAAAGAATCGCCTCCCGTTTTCCGCGTGTTGGTGGCATGTTTGTGCAAATGGAAGACGAAATCGCATCCTCCATCTGTCTGCAAGGTGGTGTCTGGTCTGGTCGAAAATCGATGACGGTAACATCCGGCCCTGGTTTTTCATTAATGATGGAGCACATTGGCCTTGCTGCTATTACAGAGCTCCCTTGCGTTTTTATTGATGTTCAACGAACAGGTCCATCCACAGGACTGCCCACAAAAGTTGGCCAGGCAGATATGATGCAGGCCAAATGGGGATCTCACGGTGACTATGAAATAATTGCTCTGGCACCCAGTTCTCCCCAGGAATGCTTTGATTATACCATCGACTGTTTCAACCTGGCTGAAGAGTACCGGACTCCGGTTTTTCTGATGTCGGATGAAATGGTGGGGCATATGACAGAGAAGGTGGTTATTCCCCCAGCTGACCAGATCGAACTGGTTGAACGAAAGTACTACACAGGTTCTGAAAAATACCTGCCCTATAAACGAGAAGCCAATGGTATCCCCCTGATGAGTAAAGCAGGTCTTGGACACCACTATCATATTACCGGCCTCACCCATGATGAGCGTGGTTATCCCGTGCTGACCAAAGAGGTTCAGGAAGAGATGATGACCGGCATGATGAGCAAAATCACAGACAACGTCGACAAACTGACGCGTGTTGAAGAGTTTATGATGGAAGACGCCGAAATCACCCTGGTCTCTTATGGTATTTCTTTCAGAATGGCATACAAAGCAATGGAAATGGCACGTGAAAAAGGGATCAAAGTTGGTCTCTTGCGTATGATCACCTGCTGGCCTTTCCCTGAGAAAGTAATCCGTGAGTTGGCTAAAAAAGTTAACAGCATGATCATGGTTGAATTGAACTACGGTCAGATGTTCCTGGAGATGGACCGTTTTGCCAACGCCCATTGTCAGACAAGCCTTTGTGGAAGTCCCTGCGGCGAGGTTCACGAACCCGAAGAGATTTTAACCAAGATTTTAGAAGCAGCTAAAAAGTAAGGAGAAATCAATGGAAAATAGAGAAGTAAGACTAGGTGGATTTGGCGGCCAAGGCGTCATATTAGCAGGAATGATTTTAGGCCGTGCTAAATCTATCTTCGAAGATAAATACGCCACTCTGACCCAGGATTTCGGTCCTGAAGCACGGGGTGGAGCTGCTTCATGTGCAGTTATTCTTTCAGATGAACCCATATTATACCCCAATGTATTCAATCCTGACGTTCTGCTGGCAATGAGCCAGGGAGCTCTTGATAAGTATATTGATGGCCTGCAAAAGGGTGGTATACTTGTGATTGAAGAGGACTTGGTCAAAGTCGGTGATATTGATCCAAGCATCAAAGTCTTTGCATGTCCAGCGACTAGGTTTGCTGAGGAGATCGGGAGAAAAATCGTCTTGAACATCGTCATGTACGGTTTTCTGGTAGCCGTTTCCGACCTTGTTACCGAAGAGATCGCCCGCAAAGGCGTTGAAGCATCTATTCCTTCGGGAACAGAAAAGCTGAATTTTGCTGCCTTTGAAAAGGGATATCAGTATGGAATTGAGCTGAAACAGAAGCAAGGATAGCATCGGGCATTCCTTTCTATGGCCTTCAGATTCCCTGGATAAGACAACGAACGTCCTATTCAGGGAGTTTACAGCAACAAGGCATCCAAGTAGAAAACCGTCTTAATACAGATACGTCATTCCCTCCTCACACCGGCCTGACACACTGTCAACGGGCACCGGAAGGAAGTCTCATCCGGCAAGCATGAAATTGTTGATTGCAAGCCGTAATCGTATATTTTCCTGGAAAGCATGGGCTCCAACCCCAACCGGAATCCTCCCCTGAAAAAAGTCTGGATAGTCAGCGGATCTATCTTCATTTTCGCCATTTTCTGCTTTATCCTGCTGTTTTTATCATTTCGCTCCAGCGTGATCAGAGAATTTGAGAACGTCCAAAGCTTCCAGAGCAATAATTCAATATTTTTCGATATCGACAAACAGCCATTTCATATCATCCAGGGCAAGGAGGATCGAAAATATGTTGAGCTAAATAGCATCAGCCGTAACCTCCAGACAGCTGTTGTCGCAGTTGAAGACGCACGCTTCTTCCAGCACTTTGGCTTCGATCCCATCAGAATTGTCTCAGCAGCCTTTCGCCTCCTGAAGAAAAATAGCTCTCTGCAAGGCGCCAGCACCATTACCCAACAGCTGGTCAAACTTACACTTTTGTCACCTGAAATAACGATCAAACGAAAAATCAAAGAGCTGGCAATCGCCTTTGTGCTTGAGACAAAATACAGTAAATCCAAAATACTCGAATTCTATTTGAACAAAGTATATTTGGGTCATGGCAACTATGGTGTCGAAAATGCCTCGCTCAATTTTTTCCACAAGCCTGCACAGGAACTGACTCTGGCAGAAGGCGCTTTCATTGCGGGTTTAATCAAAAAACCGGAAGGATATTCCCCTTTTATCGACCTTAAGAAAGCCCGGCAGCGGCAAATCCTGGTTTTGAAACGATTGACAGAACTCAAATGGATTTCTACCACAGAATACAATTCCGCCGTCAAAGAACAGATCCTCATTCGCCGACGAAAGGGGGGGGACTATAAAATTGCCCCACATTTCACTAACCACATTTTATTGAAGCTGAAAGCAAAATATGGCCATAAAATGATATATGGCGGGGGACTGCGGATATACACAACTCTAGACCGCAAGCTTCAAGATGTGATGGAGAAAATCAAGGACAAACAGCTTTCTAAGATAACCAGTTTTAAGGAAATCGCAGGAGTCAGTATCAATCCGGCTACCGGGTTCGTGGGGGCAATGGTTGGTGGAGCCGATTTTTTGCGAAGTGAATTCAACCGTGTCACACAGGCAAAACGACAACCCGGGTCCAGTTTCAAACCAATTCTATATGCTACCGGACTCAATAAAGGAATTCGGCCAAATGATGTTTACTGGGATGAACCTACTGAATACACTCGGTTGGTAGATGATGAAATCGAAGTATACGAACCTGGGAATTCTTCAGGTAAACATCTTGGTCAGATCACCGTAGCCTATGCTCTGAAGATATCGAACAATGTAGTCAGTGTTCAGATCCTGAAACAAATTGGAATACCAGCCCTGATGAAGTCAGCCAAGCTGTTCGGGATCGAACTGGATGATGAACGAGGATTATGCCAGGCCTTGGGGTGCAACGAAGTGACCCTCTTGCAACTGACCGATGCTTACACCGTTTTTGCAAACAAAGGATACCGCAACAGACCTGTTTTTGTTTTGAAAGTGACAGACCGGGAAGGAAATGTTCTGGAGCAATATGAACCGCAAGCAGAAATCCAGGTTCTGTCAACTGATATTGCCTTTCAAATGAACCGGATGTTACAAGAAGTCGTAAACCATGGAACCGGCCGTAACGCCAAAATCAGCAGGTTATCCGGTGGAAAAACGGGTACCAGCGACAACAACCGGGATGCCTGGTATATCGGTTATACATCTGATTTGGTCACCGGGTTTTGGATAGGGAACGATGACAATACCCCTATGGAAAACGAATTTGGAGGGAAAACTCCTGCATTACTCTGGCGTGAGTATATGCAATCAATTCCAACTCCGACTGTTCAACAAACCTTCGCAATCAATGAGAATTTTGAAGAATTTTTACTCTGCAATATTTCCGGAAACCTGGCAACAAGCTCATGCCCCAGTACTACATGGTACTCATTGAACAAGAGCAGCCCACCGCAGGAGTACTGTCCTATCCATAACGAACAATTGCTGGAGATTCAGATCTGCAACATATCCAAAAAGCTGGCGAACCAATACTGTCCAACACATGAGATTGTTTCGAAAAAATTTGTCCCCGGGACGGAACCGGATACTTTTTGTGATATCCATACTGCAGAAAAACTTCCTTGATCTCAGACCCGGCGGCGGCATTTCCAACCTTCTTTATTCACTCTGCAAATGATCCGATATTTTCCCCCAGATAGCCTCTTTGCCTGTTTTCTTTAAAGCCGAATGCATCAGCGGGGGCTTGTTCAGATGCAAGCTGTTTTGCATAACCGTTAAAGATTTCTTCAAGCTGTTTTTTTTCACTTTATCAGATTTATTGGCAATGATGAGAGATGGCCAATGGTTGGCAGAAAGCAGTTGATTAAATTCCAGATCTTCGCGGGTGGGGGTGTGCCGCAGATCCATAAGCTGAACCGTCAGCTTAAGGTTGGGGTACAAACGCAGAAAATCCTGTATCATAGCCTGCCAGCCCGTCTTCACGGCTACAGGGACATTTGCAAATCCGTATCCCGGCAAATCCACAAAATAAAAGGCTTTATTAATCAAAAAAAAGTTCAAGAGCTGTGTCTTTCCTGGCGTTGAGCTTGTTTTCACCAGTTTTCTTCGATTGAGCAGGTGATTGATCAAGCTCGATTTCCCTGCATTGGAACGCCCGATAAAACCAATGGCTGATAATTCCGGGAGATCAAAACCCTTGATCGAAGGGAAGCTCTTGATATATTCGGCTGAAGTGACAATCATGGCTGTATTTCCAATTGCTTCTAATACTTATTAATAATGAATAGGTGAGCCAGGGAGAATTGACTCTCTTTTTGGAGAATACAAAAGGAATGTTGACGGGGATTCTTTTTTCTGAGTAACTATATTTCTCAGACCGCCTCTGTTAAGGAAACGAATTCTTGGCTGATGTTCTACACTTGAATTTCGATCGTCTCAACATTGAGTTTTCCAGTTCCTCTTTTACAAATCGCAAAAACCCTATTATGATGAAACCGCTTTTCATACACCATATATAATACTATAATCACCTGAAAAGCTGATTCGTAACGTATTCTATTAATAAGCAGAAAAGCTTATTTTTTTTCTACACCTGACATTTCTAAAAGAACCGATCAGCGACTTCAATAAATATTATCGTGTAGTTGATTACACAAGAACCTTAAGAGATTGATACCCATGGGGGTTTTAAACCAGGACCATTTGTTTTTCCCAACCAGTTTTAACGGCATACTGATTAAGAGTATTCGAATCTACGCCGGATCATTTATCAACTATCTGCTGCTGGCATTTATTACCTACTTACCGTTTTTAATCTTAATTGAATTCAGTAAACTGGATATTATGGATATGGTGGAATTTTTCCACGGAAATTTCCTTGATATTGTCATCTTCCTCACCTTGCCAACACTATTTATCGACAGAAAAGTCTTGCCTTTAGCCACGATTTCTCTGTTCGTGCAGCGTTTTTTTGCTTCTGCGGTCGTAATCAGCTTTGTCCAACTAGGGACGCTGTTGTTTTTTATAACTTTTTTTGCCAGAATTAGTCTTGGGGCGATCCTGGTCGGAATTATTCCTTATATATTTTTGCTATTTGCCGGTTTTTTCCTCATCATGGAAAACGCCCCTCGATTGATATCCATCAGATTGAATCTCTTCCACAGTATAAAACTGGTCAGAGGCCAGTTTTTTTCCATCTTCTGGAATTTCATCAGTATCACCATTCTGGTATTTCTTCCACTGTTCTTCTTTTCACTCTGGTATCTGGGTAGCCACCAAGAAATGATCGTTATCCGCGAAGGCCTTGGAAACAATCCTGAGGCTGATTCGATGGTTGTTCAAAATTTTCTGACCTTAGTCCAGGACATTGTGCAGGAAAATGGGTTCAAGTGGAGCCGCATCGGGATTCACATTCTGTTTCGCCCCCTAAAATCCTTATTTTTGACAATGCTATTTCTGAGCATCATTCAGCGTGTTTCACCGAACACCATTGTCAATTTTCTGAGCAATACGTCAAACCACAAAACCGCCCCGGATTCCGTTGAAGAAACAGAATCTGATGAAAATGAGAGCGGATCCGAAAATACCATGTAGCGTTTCGATTAAGCCTTTATTTAAAAGACTGGGGCAATAAAGATCCTAAAGGAGAGTTTAGTTGGTAACCATAGACAAAAAAGCAAAACCGAAAATCTATACTGAATCCGACCATATCCTCAACGATCTCAAAGAGGAATTAACCAGTCTGAAGTCTCGAATGAATCTTATCGAAGAGGAGCAGGAGAATAACCGGCATCTTTTAGATCAGCTTTCATTTCAGGAAGACCTTGCAAACGAATTGATTGCCGGCCACCATGAGGAAATTGAGTCCAACAAGGAAAATTATAAGGTGATTGCCAATGTCATGCACAGCCTCAAGTCTCCAGTCTCCAACGTTGTGGAAAACCTGGCTGGCATCATATCGGAAATCGACGATAAAGACGCGCAAGATACACTAAAAGAGTGTATCAATACAGCGTCCAATGTCCTAAGCTCATTTACCGAAGTGGAAGAATTTTGCATGGATGTTGGAGAGAGTTTTCAAATAAATCAGCAAGCGGTTGATATCAAATCTTTTTTTAAGGAGACTGTTTCCAATTTGCAGAAGGAGTTGAGCTTCTCCACACCCCAATCATTGCGGCTCTTGATGGATAGAACCATCCCGGAGAATGGACCGCTGTATACAGAAGTAATCAAACAATGCCTGGAGAGTCTGCTAAAAGAGTTGATCTACTCTAAGCCCACCGCAGAAGTATCAATCCGAATTGGGTCTGAAAAAAATGAAATGAAATACGGGATAGAGATTTCAGATCTGACAATTCAACTGGAAGCAGACCAGCCGACAGATATTACCTGGAATGAATCGTGGGTCGAGTCCATCCAGATGAATCAAAGTCAATTACTCAATTCAGGCTTCAACCTCCTGCGCATCAGAGATTCTTTGAGAAAGTCTGGCGGACAGTTGGAAATAAGCAAGCACAATAATAAAATCATTGGCTTCAAAGTTTATCTCCCTTTGACCTATTGAAAACGGAATTTTCAACTATTCTTCCTTTTTAAACCGCCTCATTTTTCGCTATTACCGGTTCGTCTATTATACTCAGCCAGAAATAGATCACCATCCCGCAAATAAGGATAATGCTTACGAACCTGATCTGAAACCCGCTTTAACTGACCCCACTCTTTTCTACGAACTGCAAATCTTGCGGCGTAATCAAGAAATTCTATCCTGTGTCTCTCAGTTTCCGGAACATTATTAAGCAGTTGCTTCAATTTATGGTCCTGCCCTGTCTGGAGATACACATTTGCTGCTATTATCCAATCAGTCGCACTGGGACTGTTTTTTTTGGCTGCAATGATGCGTCCTATCTCTTTCCAAGCGCCATGGTTTTGGAAAACGATGACGATTTCTTCAATCAGTTCGCTATTCGACGGGAAACGTGTCAGAGCCCTCAAAGCTCTCTTTTTCGTCTCTGTCCATCGAAAACCCAAGTGTTCTGTCACGACGATGGAGGCGGGAAGATATAGTGTATTTTCTTCCAATTCTTCAATCGCAGTTCTCAGCCCATATTTTCTGCCTGATAAGACATAATACCAGCTCCATAACTGACGGAGCCGTATTTTATCGAGAATATTATGGGGAGCCATTTCCAGGAGCAACAATTCAGCTTCCTTATATTTTCTCAGATAGAGTGCCAGCGTCACCTCAATCAATCTGAGATCCTCGTATTTGGCTACCATAGCCGGGTGATTTTTCAGCAATTGATAGGCGTTATCCCATTTTTTTTGCCATTTAAGATATGATACGACAAACAGGATTGAGGATTTGGTAGTCGGAATAGTTTCGAGGAAAAGCGGTTTTTGATCCATCAAATCGGTCTGAAAGATATGATCTATGACCGACTCATTAGCCTGTGGCAGGGTCTCCCATATCTTTCGGGCTTCATTGTATCGATGGCGATGTTCCAGAAAAAGAGCCCTTAGTATTTCTTGTGACCGCTTGATCCTGAGCGTCTCATGGGAAAGATTCGTGCCAGGGTTTATTTTAGGAGGGATTGGGGGAGATGCAAACCCGGTCGTCAGACTTAGGAGTATAGTCGGTAATAGAAGAATCAAAATCCCCTTTTTCCGTAGAAGCGCCTCAATCCTAAATGAAAGGGGTTGAACATTCATCAATTTTTGTTCTTAACCGACCATTTTCTCCAATTTCAACTGATACGTATAGACGCGCTCAATCATCTGACAACGTTAAATGGGCTCTTTCGCCTGTATTAAAAATGCGTCTTTGTACCTGAGCTTCTTTCTCAATTGCCGCAGCACGTTTTTGGCTTCCTTTCTTGATTCATAAGGTCCTGCAAAAACCTTTGTGGCTGAGTAGTTCTTGCGAACATGCTCAAGGTTGAAAGAGAGCTCTTTTTGGGGAAACATCTTTTCAATATGAAACTTGATCTCCTTGGCCCGATCCAGAGCTGGAAATGTTCCCAGACTAATTCGATAGCCGTTGGACTGGTTTTTCATTGATGCGTTGCCAGCCATTTTGTTTTGACGATTAATCCTGTTAATCAGAGACTGACCTCTCTCTCGGCTGAAAACCTGCCGTGATACAAGTTCGATAAAATCGTACTTTTCTCCGTCTGACTTTTGGTAAACTGGCTCGCCGTCCTGACGCAGAGCATTAATGTATTCATCCTTACAGGCGTCATAGGAACATTTTGCCACCTGGATCAGATAGCTCCTTCTCGATGCCGCTGGTTTAGCAGGTGGTGGAATATCCGGATCCGGCGCTATTCTCTGAACCATTCGTTGAACCGGTTGCTTTTGCTTCTCCACCCTAATAGGTAATTCAGCTGGCATGGTCACCGGCTGGGGAGGTTGTTCTTCGACGACAGCTACTGGCGGCATCACTTCAGATGTCCGGAAAAAGAACCAATAGGCACTTCCGCCACCACCACCAAGAAGCAGAATAAGTATCGGAATGATAAATTTGAGCTTACCACCCTCACCTTTCTCTTTCGGCGCTTTGACCTTTTTAACCGGGGCAGGCTTCTTTTCCTCTACTTCCTCAGGTGGAGAGAAATCAGCCTCTTCTGCATCTCCCTCATCACCATCACCACCACCGCCGCCATCGTCCATATCCTCAATAGAGGAGAGATCCTCGAAAAACGAATCCAGCTCACTGTCACTGTCAGAACCTCCACCAGCATCCCCGTCGAGTTCGTCATCCCCCATCATGTCATCGAGTTCTCCGGCAAAATCGTCACCCGAATCGTCACCTGAATCGTCATCAAGATCTAAATCATCATCACCAAAATCCAGATCGTCTTCTGCCATCTTCTTCCCATTTTAAAAGATTTCAATATTGAGTATAGTCAATACCTATCAATTTTTTTAATCTGCCGCAACGTTCTATAGCTTTTTTCGAGAAAATACGTATTATTGCAAATCCATTTTCTGGGCGATCATGAATAATCCCAATAAAGTCAAATCATCAACAATATCTTCAATCGTTGAAGATGCTGGTTTAATCAAAGTTGCAAGGCCGCCAGTAGCAACAACTTTCGGTTTCAAACCCAGCTCCTGTGATATTTTTTCCACCATTGAGTCCACCATTCCCGCATAACCGTGGACAACCCCTGACTGCATTGCATGAACCGTGTTTTTTCCGATCACGGTGGGCGGCTTCTCCAGTTTAATGCTGGGCAGTTTAAACGCTTTTAAGGTTAACGCTTCCAAAGATAAACCCAACCCCGGAGCAATCACACCTCCCAGATAAGACCCCTTTTCCGAGATAATATCGAAGGTCGTTGCCGTCCCGAAATCAATGATAACCATCGCAGACCCGTATTTTGCAAAACCGGCCGAAGCATTCAGTAACCGATCCGCACCAACCTCCAGGGGATTATCCATCTCAACCTTCATATCAGGAAAGCAGGAGAGATCTACCAGTTTGCAGGGCTTTTCGGTCAAACGGAAAATGAGATCCTGAAAAACGACATTCAACGGTGTCACAACACTGCCAAGAATGGTGCACCGGATTGCTTTTGGATCAATCTCATTGATTTTTAGCAAATTGAAGAATGTTACCAGATATTCGTCACTGGTTTTCTGTTTATCCGTGCTCATTCTCCAAAGATGGAGAAGCGCCTCTTCTTTATAAATACCGAACACGATATTCGTGTTGCCGATGTCGATAACTAGAATCATGGCAAGTTCTTTCCCCTCTTTCTTTTTCAGGATGGTCTAATTTTTTCTTTTAGATGTCAACAAGCGATTGAAGCTTATCGGGATTTTTAAAATCCGTGTTCTCGTAAAAAACCTGGCGTTATTTTTGACGGTTGAGGACCATCTTGATTTTGATAGGGCAACAAACGCTCGATATATCGGCCAATCATGTCAGTTTCGATATGAACCTCACTGGATATGTCCAGATCGGAAAGCGATGTCTGATGAAATGTATGGGGTATAACGGCCACTCGAAATCTATTCTCTTCCAGAAAAGCGACTGTCAGGCTTATCCCATTGATAGCTATAGATCCTTTATGCACAATGTACTTTTTCACTTCCGGATCTAACGAAAAATCAATTTCGTAAAAATCACCGGCTTTTTGTATGGCTAGAGTCTTAGAACACGAATCCACATGACCTTGAACAATATGCCCTCCCAGCCGATCTCCGAGCCTTAACGCACGTTCCAGGTTGACACGATCACCTGTCCGTTTTTTTTCAAAGAGGGTATTTCTAAGGGTCTCCTCTGAAAGTTCAAAAACGCTTTCAGATGCATCAAACCTTACCGCCGTCAGGCAGACGCCGTCAATAGACACGCTATCACCGATTTTAAGATCTCCCTGAATCAGCTGACAACCGATGTGTAACTCAAGCTGATGGGCACCAATAGAAGAGAGTGATTTAACAACACCGATCTCCTCAATAATTCCTGTAAACATAGTTGCTTCTTACATATGAGAAGGGATACGACCTAAAAAGTCAAAATTCGTTTCAGAGCAACTGCATGATAACAGGTTGTCTGCCAAAAGGAAATACGGCAGAGCCAAGATTCAGTCAATTGATCGTGAGCCTTCTAAAAAAACAGGTCAACATGAGGTCATCATCCAGTTTTTCAATGTGATCAATGGATAGATGTGGCACATCTGCCAATTTTTCGATTCCCAACTCACCCGGCCATGATTTAGCTGTGGCGCTTCCAATTATTTTTCCAGAAAGAAACAGACAAAGTTGGTCGGCTGCTTTTTCCCTGATAACGGATGCGATGAGTTCAGCACCTCCCTCGATCAGCAGGGAACAGACCCCGGCTTGATAAAGTTGCTTCAGTCCCCACTCCACAGAAGGGCGGGACCTCTCCCCGATGAACACTTCGATGCCCTCTTTAATAAGGCGCTGCTCAACTTCGGGCTGTATGTCGTTACCTGCAATGAGGATTCGTCGGGTCTGTCTGTCATTTACAAATAAGGAATCGAGAGGTATTTCACCTCGGCTGGCATACACGACCCGGATTGGTTGACCTGTTTTCCCGACTCTTCGATCCGTCAAGCGGGGATTATCATGAACCAATGTCTGACGGCCGACGGCAATCGCTTGATGTTGACTACGTAGCTCGTGCCCTCTGCTGCGGGACAACGCCCCAGTAATCCACTGCGATTCCCCGGACGCCATGGCAATTTTTCCATCCAGAGAAATAGCAGCTTTGATGGTCAGATAGGGGCTCTGCGTGACGATATGTTTGTTAAAAACACGATTGATATTGCGGCAGGCTGTTTCACAAATTCCGGTGGTGACCTCAACGCCATTTCTCCGAAGCATGTCGATACCTCTGCCCGATACCTGAGGGTTTGGGTCCTGACAACCGATGATGAGCTTTTTGACTTTCTTTTTAAGAATCAGCTCTGTACAAGGTGGGGTTTTACCATAATGGCTGCACGGTTCAAGTGTTACGAATAGAACTGCGTCTTCAGGGACTGTTTCATGCTGGCTGAGAGCAACGACCTCTGCATGCGGAGAACCGGCTTTCTCATGATAACCTTCTGACAGAACTTGTCCGCTTCCACCAACTAAAACGGCACCAACAATCGGATTGGGCTCCGTTCTAAATTGCGCTTTGAGAGCCAGCTGAATAGCCCTCTGCATGACTTTTTCCTTCGAGTCGGTTTTAAAAGGCTGAGAATTCACGGGCGGAGAAGGGACAGTAAAGTATTAATCAGAAAACGATCTGGGGACCCAAGTGAGCGATACGTTCCTCGGGTGTGAGAATTCTTGAGACTCTGGCGCCAAATTTTTCATTCACGACGACGACTTCTCCTGTCGCCAGCAACTGACCATTTACATAAAGTTCCAACTCCTCACCTACCAGTCGATGCAGTTCGATTACCGATCCCTGACCGAGTGAGAGCAGATCACTGATGTACATTTTTGTCCGCCCCACTTCAAAGGTCAGATTAAGTTTGATCTCCATCAGGAAATCAATATCGAGTTCCTTGCCATCGGAATCATCGGTCCTTTGAGCTTCTGCAACCTTGTGTTCAGCCTTGGCAACCTCCAGCGCAGCTGCAAAAGGATCATCCCCGGCATCCGTTTCCACTGTTGCCGTGTTAACGTTTCCACCGCTCCCCATCGCCTGTGTGGCCATTTCAAAAGGATCGACCGGACCGGATGTTGGAGACTCTGACACTGCTTCCATCGCCTGCATGGCTGCATCAAATGCGTCATCACCATCGACATTCAGGTCACCACTAGCTGACGCATCATCAGCTGCCTTCCCCGGTTCTGTCTGATCGGCGTCGTCCCCATCCATCGAGGCCATTGCTGCTGCAAAAGGGTCTTCTTTATCTGCCATTTCTACTCAGAGTTATCGGGTTTTTCCTCAATTGTTTCATATTCAACTGGATATCGACGAAGACAATTTCTCTGTGTCACTATCCGAATCTTTTTGCGGGCGTTCTGATATCGCTGTTTGGTTGTTCGCAAACAGAAGAATGGAACACCATCCACCTTTTTGAGGATGCATGAGTATCGGGTCGTTCGGCACTCCTTTGGTGGTACTATTTTCCTGGTCTGTCTTTCACCCGCTCCAAATGCTGGTTGCAGGATAAACAACAAAAAACAGATCAAAATCCAAATCAGATGTTTCATTCAACTTTCCGGCTTATCATATGCAAATCTTAACTGGCACCAGATTAAGAATCATCCCTAAGCAGCCGTTCGATCCTACAAACGAGGCAGCCAGCTCATTGGGACACTGTACGGCGAAGAAACAGATAATTAGCACCAATACGATGGTCAGATTGATTCTTCAGTAATAAGATTATAAGCACATTTTGCGCCAAAAATGCCAGCCAATTCCAGACCGGCACAAATCAAAACGCAGATTTCCAATCAGTCAATGCAGTGCCTTATCATGGTATGCATTTACAATGATTTAAAAAAGTCATTGCCTTTATCATCTACAATCACGAATGCTGGGAAATCTTTGACTGTAATCATATAGATCGCTTCCATTCCAAACTCGGGATACGCCAACACCTGTACATTGGTAATACAGTCCTTGCCCAACAGTGCTGCCGCACCGCCGATAGAGCCCAGATAAAATCCGCCGTATTGCTGGCAAGCATCTGTGACCTGCTGGGTGCGGTTCCCTTTGGCCAGCATCACCAGAGATCCGCCCTCTTTCTGGAAAATGGGAACATATGAATCCATACGCCCGGCAGTGGTCGGTCCAAATGAACCTGACGCATATCCTTCCGGTGTTTTCGCTGGTCCGGCATAATAGATGATATGCTCCTTAAAATAATCCGGCAGACCCTCCCCCTTCTCCAGCATCTCATTCAATTTTGCATGGGCAATATCCCTGGCAACAATGATTTTACCCGTCAGCATGACCCGGGTTTTTATCGGATACTGAGTCAGGGTTTCCCGCAGCTTATCCATTCCCATGGACAGATCCAACTTCAGAACCTCTTCGTCCGAACCGGATACTCGAACAGGGAGATACTGCGCCGGATTGGTCTCCATCTTTTCCAGAAAGATCCCCTCCTTGGTAATTTTCCCCTTGATATTCCGATCTGCACTACAGCTAACACCAATACCGACCGGACAGGAGGCCCCATGACGAGGCAACCTGATAACCCGCACATCATGACAGAAATATTTCCCACCAAATTGAGAGCCAAGACCCAACCCCTGTGAAAGCTTCAAAACAGCCTCTTCCATCTCCAGATCCCTGAAACCCTGCCCCAATTTATTGCCTTCCGTGGGAATATCATCATAATACTTGGCCGAGGCCAGTTTAACTGTTTTTAAATTCATCTCTGCTGATGTCCCCCCAATGACGACTGCCAAATGATATGGGGGGCAGGCTGCTGTTCCCAGACTAGCGACTTTTTCCTCCAGAAATTTGAGCAGCTTTTCCGGCGTCAAGAGCGCCTTCGTTTCCTGAAAAAGATATGTTTTATTCGCTGATCCGCCCCCTTTTGCCATAAAAAGAAACTTATACGCTTCTCCCGGAGTCGCATAAATATCAATTTGAGCAGGCAGATTATTCCCTGTATTAACCTCTTCATACATACTCAAGGGAGCGGTCTGGGAATAGCGTAAATTCGTCTCTGTATATGTCTGAAACACTCCTTTACTTAGAGCTTCCGCGTCATTTGCGCCGGTCATGACGCATTCACCCTTTTTCCCCATGACAATGGCTGTGCCCGTGTCCTGACAACTTGGAAATTCCTTCTCTGCAGCTATTACCGCGTTATCCAACAGGGTGGTTGCAACATACACATCGTTTGGAGATGCTTCATGATCTTCTGTGATCTTTTTTAATCCTTCCAGATGAGACTTTCTGAGCAGATGGGAAACATCATGCATTGCTTCTTTGGCTAACAATGTCAAACCCTGCGGATCCACTTTCAAAATTGGTTTTCCATCAAGAACTGTTGTTGATACATAGTCCTTTGTTAACATTCTGTACTCACAGCTATCCTCTCCCTGGACGAAAATATCTTGATATGCAAACTCACTCATAGGTCAATCCTTTCTGATGATGATCTGATGTTTCAGCTTTGTTGTTGGCGAAAAAAGTTCTAACACAATTTTATCAATTTCACCTTGCCATGAAAAGGGTAATATGTCACCCGTTTTGATCCTCTTACACGGTATAAGATCTATGATTTTATCCAGTTAGGGCAAAACACGGGATATAAGGCAAAAATCAAGTTTTTGGGTAAACGACTATTTTTTTGTCCAGAGTGCAGATTATTGATTGGGGTGAAGATTTTGTAACGAAGATAGTAAGAGGACAACCGGGTTTCCACAGCCTGATACTGTGCGCATTTGCCCAAAAAAGGTTTCCGGCTGACTTCCTCTTTTTAAAGGGGAAGTCACGGAGCCGTTAATACAATAACCTTTCAGGGCAACTATCTATCCGATTTCAACAAGAGAGCGGTCAAAGAACGATCTGCAAGTTATTCGGCTGTTTCTGCTGCTGTATTCTCACCGTTCTCACCAGCGACTTCCGGCGTTTCTGCCTGGATTTCCCCTTCGACCGGCTCTTCTGTATTCTCATCAGCTTCTGCGGCTACTTTCACGACAAGGTCCGCACTCACTTCCGTATGCAGTCTAACAGATAACACATGGCTACCCAACGACTTAATTGGATTTGACAGATTAAGCTGTTTCCGGTCCAGATTAATTCCTTTTTCCACCAGTGCATCATAGATATGCTTTTGAGTTACTGATCCAAAGAGTTTTCCAGTGTCACCGGATTTCATTGTAAAAATGAGCTGGGTCTCTTCCACTGCCTGGCGAAGTTTTTCGCCTGCTCAATCGCATCTGCTCTTGTCTTCGCCAGAAGGCTTCTCTGATGATTAATCTGCTTGATATTTTCCCGTGTGAGGGGGAGCGCTTTACCCTGTGGAATGAGAAAATTTCTGGCAAATCCACCTTTGACCTCGACCTCGTCTCCCAGAGAACCAAGCTTAAATACGTCTTCTTTTAGGACTACTTTCATTTTGTACCTTTCTTTGATAACGCGTTAAACAATTATTCCTGAATCTCATCCTGCACAATATACCCTGCTGAAAACGAGAGCAGAGCTGCATTCCGGGCCTGTTTTATTGCCCGAGTTATTTTTTTCTGAGATCTGGCATTCAGCCCGGATATTCTTCTAGGAATGATTTTTCCATTATCCGTAATAAACATTTTCAGTAGTTCGACATCCTTGTAATCAATTTCTTCAATCCCAGCAATGGTAATCGGACAAGGACGGGTGGGTAGTTTTTCTCTAAAATAATGCTTTCGTTTCTTTTTCGACATATTAAGCTCCCATTTTTTCAGAAACCAAGTTGGCAGTTTTTTTGGGTTCTGCCTTTAACAGTTCAAAACTGCTATGGGCTTTTCCCAAATCATCAACAATCACAACAAAAAACTTAATCACGTTATCGTCATATCCGAATTGACGCTCCATCTCTTCAATCGTATCACCGTCTCCATCAGCCCAGAGCAGATAATAGATCCCGTGTTTCATCTTGTTGATTTCATATCCAAGTCGGCGCCTTCCCCAGGGGCTTTCAAATTTAATTTCACCTCCGGCGTTGGAGATGATCTCTTTATGCTTGCTAAGCACCGCCTGACTCTCTTCATCAGTCAGATTGGCGTCAACAACCATCACAATCTCATAGGTGTTTCTCTTTTTCATTTTAACTATCCTTTCGAGTTAAAAGCCCGGACTGACCGAGCAAGGAAAAATAGTGGCGTTGGTTGCCACAAAACTGTCCCACAGCTGTTGCTTACCAGCTATGGAATCGATCATTCATGACAGCGGCGGAGATTTGTGCCATCCCCCGCCCCTGCTGTGCTAAAATTCTTCTAACCCGATTCAGTCGGTTGAATCTGAATCGTCTTATTCTGGATGAAGTCCTTCTGGTATCCCACCGTCTGCTGAATCGCATCATCGATTAAAACAGCGACCTTCTGCGACGGCTTGCTCAGAACATAATCAGAAACTCCCTGTTTGCCATTCGGCCGTCCGATTCCAATCTTAATTCGATGGAAGTGGTTATCACCGCACAACTGAATGATGTTTCTCAAACCGTTGTGTCCGCCATGCCCACCTGATGCCCTGTAGCGCAGCAACCCTGCTGGCCGATCAACATCATCAGATATAACCAGGATATCCGATGTTGGAATCTTGAAAAACTGCTGGCAGGCCAATACCGATTCACCACTGACATTCATAAATGTCTGTGGCTTAAGTAGAATAAACCCGGAGCCTTGGTAGGAGCCGCGACTGATGAGTCCCTTAAACCGGTTTAACCATCGATCCGTTGAAAGGCTCGATGATAGCGCATCTAGAGCAAGAAATCCTACATTGTGCAACGTGTTCTGATATCTATCACCTGGATTTCCCAAACCTACAATCAGTTTCATCATCACCGTTCAAAAAAGAAAAAACCCCTTCCAAAAACAGGATTAATCCTCTTTCGATTCCTCTTGTTCTGTTTCAGATTCTTCTTCACCTTCAACTTCTTCTTCGCCTTCGACGACTTCTTCCGCAGCCCTTCCTGCAACCGTCACAACGGTAAAATTACGACCCGTTACTACAGGTTTGACACCTTCAGGATACACAAGATCCAAGACATGAATGCTGTCGCCGAATTCAAGATCTATCAGGTCAATCTCAAGTGCGTCTGGTAAGTTCGGTATTTCTTTAACTATACAGCGCACCGGAATTGACCGCCGAATTATCTGAATCACACCACCGGTCTTAAGAGCCGGACTGTCTGCTTCATTTTTAAGTGTAATTGGAATTTCAAATGAAACAATTGAATCCTGGGTAACTTCCAAAAAATCCACATGAACCAGATGGCTGCCCAGGTTTGATAGCTGATAATCCTGCAAAATAACAGTTTTATTTGTTTTGCCTTCTGTAGACTCGATCTCAAGATCAATAATCTTTTTAGCACCTCTCATCGACCGTATAAAACGTTCGGTCGAGTTTGTTGTCATTGACACATTTAGAGGCTCCTCTTTACCATAAATAACACCGGGAGTAGCTCCCATTTGACGCAGTCTTCTATTGAATCCCTTGCCGGTGTTTTCGCGATGTTGAACCGTTAAATTCATTTTACTCGCCTATCAATTAGTTTTGAACGAATTTGTATACCACAAATCGAAGTAATAACGTTTTCTTGACTGTTTTCTCTAGCGCTTATTCAAAACGCACTTGGTGTGACACTGTTCACAACAGGGACGCAAAAGCATGAAATATACGTTAAACAGTAACTTTAACAGCTTGCTTTAAACTCGTCAATCCGAAGTGTATACATTTTTTTTGCAAATAAACAGGCTATTCTTAATTTAATTGTGATTGTCAGAAGCAACCATTCTGATCCTACTAAATTTATTCAATCTGGATTGGTTCTAGCGCTTTAATCAAAACCTGTGAAAGAGTGATTATTTTAATAGCTCACCCAATACTGAAGTGACAGCATCAAATGCTTAGGGATCGTTCAAAAATAGCTTCACATAATCTATTTGCAAAAGTCCTAAAAACACTGGACATTTTGCAAACAGAATGTGAACTAATTATTGAGCCAATCCTTAGTACAACCTATGTCAATTATTGGTCTCTATGAAATTAAACAAAAAGAACATTTTACTAGGAGTTTCAGGCGGCATTGCATGCTATAAAGCCCCGGAAATTGTCAGGGGGGTCAGAGAATCCGGGGGTAACGTCACGGTAGCAATGACTCAGTCAGCCATGGAATTTGTTAAACCCCTTGTTTTCCAAGCGTTATCAGAGCGCCCAGTCGCCACGTCACTTTTTTCACTGGAAGAGGAGAGTCGAATCGGTCATATCAAAGTGGCAGAGACAGCCGATGCTTTGCTTGTTGCGCCCGCGACAGCAAACATTATAGCTAAAATGGCCCATGGAATTGCTGACGACTTTCTTTCAACCGCTTTCCTTGCCTGTAGCGCACCTGCTTTTGTCGCACCGGCTATGAATCATCATATGTGGGATAACCCGGCTTTGCAGAGCAATCTGGAAATATTGAAAAAGCGAAATATACACATTATTCAACCCGACTCTGGATATCTGGCTTGCGGCTCTTATGGAACCGGCCGCATGGCAGAACCCAGTCATATCGTCTCTGTCCTGGAAGACTTTTTTAACCTGATGGAAAATAGTGATCAAAAGGCAAAACCGTTAAAAAATGTACGGATCATGGTCACGGCGGGACCAACCAGAGAACGTATTGATGCAGTCAGGTATTTATCAAACGACTCATCCGGCAAAATGGGGTATGCTCTGGCCGAAATCTGCCGTCAACTCGGTGCAGATGTCATTTTAATCAGCGGCCCCACAGCGCTCTCACCCCCCGCAGAAATAGAAACCATCCATGTAAAAACAGCCCAGGAGATGTATGCCGCCGTGATGGCTAAAAGTGGGCAGGCACAAATTATCATTAAAGCTGCAGCGGTGAGTGATTTTCGTATCGAAACCCCCAATCCACAGAAAACAAAAAAGAGCAAGACGTTGACATTGGAACTGGTGAAAAATCCGGATATCCTAAAAGAATTGGGCAGGAAGAAGGATAAAAACCAGTTTTTGGTAGGCTTCGCAGCTGAAAGTGAGGATGTGCGCCATTACGCAGAACAGAAATTGAAAGATAAAGACCTGGATCTTATCGTGGCAAATAATATTCTACAAAAGGATGCTGGATTCGATGTGGACACCAACAGAGTGTTGTTAGTTGATAACAATGGAGTTGTTGATTTGCCGCTGATGTCTAAAGAGGCAGTTGCCCGAAAAATTATGGATCATATCCTTGCAACAGACAAGTGCCGATCCATTATCGGCTTTAATTAGGGAAATTCGACATCGGCAGGGATTCAATAGCATATTGTGTAGATTCCCAGCGGTGATAAACGCAAGTGGCATCATTGATTCGAATTGTTTCTTTGAACATACCGGTTTTGAATCCTTCTGAGTATTCATTTTCAATCGGCTTGACCTCACCGGGAAAAACAGTAAGTGTTAAACTTTTGTAACTATTCAGTACTAATTTAAAAAAAAGTGTAATAAAGATCATTTTTTACTTGACAAGGTTTTTGGCTGATTTTTGCTAATCCAGCTGCATTGGCCACTTTGTACAGGATGGATATAGCAAGTTGCGAATAAGAGCCATCACAACTATTAAATTTTATAAATACCCCTCATCACAGCAAAAAAAATAAAATGCGCTCTGAGGCCCTGTACGGATAAAAATTCCGTTTTCAAAACCTGTGTTATACTAATTTCATAACGACACTCATTAAATGACTCGGGATGAAATTAGAAACCACCAACATTACAGCACTTTTAGAAGAAGCCGAAAGCCTTTTGAAGGCCGAAAGTGGGATATCTCCCGCTTTTGCAACCAGTATGAAGTTGATATTGGTTGTCATGAAACTATTAATTGATCGGCTTGGGCTTAACAGTTC